>OBJG01002396.1_pt1 | contig 11702 bp, 11 predicted proteins | sample 1517941 | NCBI WGS metagenome assembly OBJG01 (sample SAMN04571712, study PRJEB22368) | human gut metagenome | biome: human gut; material: stool | host: Homo sapiens | place: Luxembourg | collected 2012-09-21
ATTCCCCTGACAAAGATCTTCGAGCGATACCTCGACCGTATCGATACCCGGGAAAGATAGTCCGGCTTTCTGTAAAGCAAATGTAAAGTGATATAATACGATTTTCTTACCCTCACTCCCGATTACCCGCAATGCCTCCCCGACCTGTTGCGCACCTTGCATATCGGCCAAAACGACAATCGTCGAAGCCTCTCGGTAAGGGACAAACCGCTTCGCCCTTATTTTACGGCTTTTAGCGAACCTATGCCGTATCGATTTTTCGGTAAGATATTTCCACATAACAAAATCTGCTACTCCTCGGAAGCAATAAGTTGTAAAAACTCATCTTCCGAGATAATTTTTATTCCCAATTTCGTCGCTTTCTCCAACTTGGCCGGCCCCATATTTTCACCGGCCAGCAAATAGGTCGTCTTAGCCGATACCGAAGCTGTATTTTTCCCGCCGTGCTGTTCGATAAGCGTTTTATACTCATCTCGCGAATGTAGGGTAAACGTACCACTGATAACGACAGTCGCCCCTTGCAGGCGGTCGGTACGGTCGGCCAGCCTTTCGGCCGAGAGCTCCATCTGCACACCGGCTTCTTTCAACCGCGCGATAAGCCGTGATGTAGAAGGATGAGCAAAATAAGCCCGGACACTACCGGCAATACGGGCTCCGATTTCATCGACCTGCATCAGTTCTTCTTCCGTAGCCGCTGCAAGACGATCGATACTGCCGAAGGCATTGGCCAATTTCTTGGCAACCGTCTCTCCGACAAATCGAATGCCAAGAGCAAAAAGTACCCGTTCGAAAGGAACGTTTCGAGAAGAAGCAATCGCTTCGACAATATTACGGGCCGACTTATCACCCAAACGTTCGAGCGACGCAATATCGCCCTCTTGCAACTCGTAAAGGTCGGCAACATCTCGCACCATTCCCAGACGGAAAAAGAGGTCTACCGTCTCAGTACCCAAACCATCGATATTCATAGCACGCCGACTGATAAAATGCTCGATACGACCCTTGATTTGCGGGGGACACGATTCATCGTTGGGGCAATACCATGCCGCTTCACCTTCGTAACGAATCAATGGTGTACCGCATTCGGGACAATGCGTGATAAAATGCACCTTCTCCCCTACCAATATACGGGCATCGGTATTGACCCCGGTAATCTTGGGTATGATCTCTCCCCCTTTCTCCACATAGACCCTATCTCCGATATGGAAGTCGAGCGATTGTATGATATCGTCGTTATGCAACGACGCCCGTTTTACGACCGTACCCGATAATTGCACAGGTTCGAGATTGGCGACCGGCGTAACCGCTCCGGTGCGCCCCACCTGATACGATACGGAATCGAGGCGTGTCTCCGCCCGCTCGGCCTGAAATTTATAAGCAATCGCCCATCGCGGAGATTTGGCCGTATACCCGAGAAATTTTTGCTGACGCAATGATGCGACTTTGAAGACGATACCGTCCGTAGCTACCGGTAATTTTTTCCGGTTTTCGTCCCAATAATCGATGAAGGCAAACATATCTTCGAGCGAACGACATCGCGTCATGGCTTCGGAAACTTTAAATCCCCACGTCCGTGCTGCGTGCAAATTTTCGAAATGATCGTCGGACGGTAAATTCTCGCCCAAAAGATAATAGAGATACGCATCGAGTTGTCGGGAAGCCACAATCGCCGAATTTTGCAGTTTCAACGTACCCGAAGCCGCATTGCGAGGATTGGCAAACAGCGGTTCTTCCTCGCGTTCGCGTTCGGCATTCAGTCTCTCAAAAACCGTCCACGGCATAAGTATTTCCCCCCGTATCTCGAAACGGTCGGGATAACCGTCGCCACGCAACACAAGAGGGACAGACCGTATGGTTTTCACATTTTCCGTTACATCATCTCCCTGCACCCCGTCGCCTCGGGTAACCGCCTGCGACAAACGTCCGTGTTCATAGGTAAGTGATATAGAAGTTCCGTCATATTTCAACTCCCCAATGACGGTAAAAGGCTCTTGCAACGACGTACTCACCCGCTCGTAAAAAGCGGCGACCTCCTCGCGAGTGTAGGTATTTCCCAAAGAAAGCATGGGGTAACGATGCTTCACCTGCGTGAAAGAACGGTTATGATCGTTCCCGACCCGACAGGTAGGAGAATTCGGATCGGCATACTCGGGGTACTGCTCTTCAAGCCGTTGCAATTCGGCCATCAACCGGTCGAATTCTCGGTCGTCTATTTTCGGTGCATTGAGAACATAATAATTGTAATTATGCTCGTCCAACTCTCTCCGTAATTGCCGTATGCGGGCTTCTGTCTCGTTCATGGTCGCATTTTTACATTGCAAAGATACCACAAAAAATAAGATACGGAAGAACGAAACATCAGAATATCTTCACAACGACCTCGGACCTATTTCTCAAAAAACCTACTGAATCGACCGATATAAAAAACCGGACGTCCATATATACCGGCCCAAAAACAGAATCCTCATCGGTGAGAAAGGCAGAATAAAATTTCATTCGGGAATAAGGACACCCTCCCGTCCCTGTCCAAAAAGTCTTATACCCGTTTATTGTCGTCGAACTTAGAAACTGAATTTCGCAGACAAATTTATCCGGTTTGCCTGATCTCCGTTTTTATCGAAATCCTTCCGCCAACCATGCAGATATTCCATTCCCAACTGTAAATCGGGAATAACATTCCAGAAAAGATTGGTAACGAGATATTGTCCGAGTTTGTATTGTTCGGGATTTACTATCCGATAATAATTTCCGGCATGAAGCATCGACTGGCTATATGTAGCCGACATGAAAATCTTCGGCGTGAAATTATATTGTACCCCGGCGTACCAACCCGACATAGGAAGGAGTTGCATTTTACCTACGTTATCGACATCGGGGACTATATCCACACTCAGATTGCTTATATCGTTTATCAAGCTCCCTATGCCTTTCCCGTAAGCATATTGGAGATATATTTGAAAGGGCTTTCCAATCGCAACAACAGAGGTAGCCTGCACACCCCATCCCGTCTGGCTATTGCTTTTATCATTAGCCAAGTCGGTATACGCTATATTCCTGTAAATTCCACTCAACCGGATATGACTCCTCCCCTTATTCCAACCGTACTGTACATAAGCGGGAACACTCGGGACGAGTTGATGATCTACCGACGTATAACGATCGGTCGCCCCCTCGATACCGGGCATTTCCAATGCAATACCCACAGAAAAGCCCTTTCCCAAAGTCCGTTCATAGCGTACAAGAGTGGTCCGATAGGATGTCATACCGCAAGGGCCTGCAAAATCGATGGTCGGAGGGCCGGCCGCCAAATCCATAAAAGTTCCCGTATCATACCCAAACGTAATACCAAGAAACTGCACATAAGCATTTTGCAACTCAAATGTATTTCCATCGCCCCTCCAATTTCCGGCGGTATAGACAATAATATTCCCCCATTTACCGACCCGGCCCACCAATTTCAGAAAGAGCGTCGAGGTCGTTATATCCATCTGAAACTGGCTACGAGGTTTCCCCCCGGATATAAATGCTGGAAAAAAATCTATATCGTCCGAAATGCCGCCAAAATCATATTCGACCACAGCCTGCACATATCCACCTACACCCAAAGCCCACTTTCGCTTCCTGTCGGCCAACAAAAAACGAGGAATACCCGGATCATGAAAGTGCTGACGCTGAGTCTCTTTAAAGACATTGACGATTTCGTCCTGACCGTTTTTATCCCGTGAAATAAGAATAACCGGCCCCGGTCCTTTTTCCCCGATCGAATCTTGTGCCTCGGAAGGCACGCCATACAATGCGATACAAAACAGCAAAAGAGAGGTTCTAAATATTAACTTCATATCTTTATCGGTAAAACATTTTTCTATCAACAAAACGCAATAAAAAAAGGTTTACGCATCTGAAACAGAACACGAAATACATCAAGAACAGAAAAATTGCAAAACATCGATACGGATTGTTTCCCTATTGACGAAAAACGGTTCAATTCACCCCCGATAATCTTCCAGATTTCACTTTTTTATAATATCTTTGCAAGAAGAAAATCAGAACGTCGAAATCATGCGCATCGATATTCTCACCGTCCTGCCCGAACTGTTGGAAGGACCTCTGAACCACTCGATTTTGAAGCGAGCCCAAAACAAGGGTCTTGTCGAAATTATTGTCCATAATTTACGTGATTTTTCGACCGATAAACATCGCCGTGTCGACGACTATCCTTTTGGCGGCTCGGCAGGCATGGTGATGCAGATCGAGCCGATAGACCGTGCCATTTCCCAATTGAAAAGCGAACGGGACTACGACGATGTCATCTATACATCGCCCGACGGGGAAGTCTTCAATCAACCGATAGCCAACACCCTGTCTATGGCCGGGAATCTTATTATCCTATGCGGACATTACAAGGGGATAGACTATCGTATCCGCGAGCATCTCATCACACGGGAAATCTCCATCGGCGATTACGTCCTTACCGGCGGCGAATTGCCCGCCGCAATCATGTGCGACGCTATTGTACGGCTTATTCCCGGTGCTATCGGTGATGAGCAGTCGGCTCTCTCCGACTCTTTCCAAGACAACTTACTGGCCCCGCCCGTGTATACACGTCCGGCCGAATATAAAGGTTGGAGGGTTCCCGATGTATTGTTATCGGGACACCAACGTAAAATAGACGAGTGGAACCATGAACAATCTGTCGAACGAACACGACGATTGCGACCCGATCTCTTCGCCGAAGAATAAACAAATAGAGGGGGGATATTCACAAAAAATCTTTCGAAATAAAAAACAGGCTTGAAACCAAGCACTCTCTATTTTGTTATAAATAACTAAACGTCTCTTTCACAATACAACACCACACCCCCATGAACTTAAATCCCGAAAACTTCGTACTTGTCGGAGCCATACTTCTATTTTGCAGTGTATTGGCCGGAAAAACAGGTTATAAATTTGGTCTCCCCGCATTGCTTTTATTTTTAGGCGTAGGAATGTTTTTCGGGTGCGACGGACCGATACCCTTTCTGCAAATACAATTCGACAGTCCAAAAGTTACCCAATTCATCGGTGTCATAGCTTTGAGTATCATCTTGTTTTCGGGGGGTATGGACACCAAATACCAAGACATAAAACCCATTATAGGACCGGGCGTAACATTGGCTACACTCGGTGTACTGCTGACGACTTTCATCACCGGACTGTTTATCTACTTTATTTGCGGTCTTATTCCCAGTATAAATCTCGATATATGGGAATCGATGTTGTTGGCAGCCGTCATGTCTTCGACCGATTCGGCCTCGGTATTCTCGATTCTCCGATCAAAAGGATTAAGTCTGAAAGAACGGTTACGCCCCACCCTCGAACTCGAAAGCGGTAGTAATGACCCGATGGCTTATATGCTTACCATTATTTTGATACAAATCATTCAGATGGGAGAATTTTCTTTTTGGAACTTCATCAGCACATTACTCATACAACTGGGCATCGGAGCATTACTGGGTTACCTTTTCGGCCGGCTGGCTGTCATCGCCATAAACCGTCTCAATGTACAGAACCAGTCGCTTTATCCTATCTTGTTGTTGGCTTTTGTGTTCTTCATTTTCTCATTCACGGATATGTTGAAAGGGAACGGCTACTTGGCCGTATATCTGGCGGGTCTGGTCATAGGAAATTCCAAAGTGGTACACAAAAGGAGTATGGAAACGTTTTTCGACGGACTTACGTGGCTTTTTCAAATCGTCATGTTCCTTACGCTCGGCTTACTGGTTACTCCCAGTCAATTACCCCCCATCATCGGCATCGGGCTTGCTATCGGTGTTTTCATGATTGTTCTGGCTCGTCCCATCACCATATTCCTATGCCTGCTACCGTTTAAAAATTTTACGACACGAGCCCGACTCTACATTTCATGGGTCGGTCTGCGCGGAGCCGTACCTATTATTTTCGCGACATATCCCATGATAGCCGGCATCGAAAATTCCGGTCTCATTTTCAACATCGTGTTTTTCATCACTCTCATCTCCTTGCTCATACAAGGTACGACCGTCGGGACAATGGCCAAATGGTTGGGACTCATCGCTCCCAAACGGGACAAAAAAGACTTCGACGTACAACTGCCCGAAGAAATAAAATCGTCGATGTCGGAAATCGAAATCAACGACCAAGTTCTCTCCGGTGGTAATAGGCTGATGGATATGACCTTACCAGACAATACTCTGGCCGTCATGGTAAAACGAGGGAACAACTTTTTCGTTCCGAAAGGAAATACGGTATTGAAACTCGGCGACAAACTTCTCGTCATCAGTGATAACGAGGAAGAGTTGAAAAAAGCGTATGCAGCCTTAGGCATCAAAGACTACTCTATCGAAAAGAACTGATTTTTTTAATCCCGTTTTTAACAAGAAAAGCTATCCGACCGGATAGCTTTTCTCTTTCCCGATCCTCCCCAAACGAATTTTTCACTTGGAAAGGAGTATGAAATATGTATGCCGAGATTCACCGGCATAAGCGACATTCAATCCCATACGGCGAAAACGCCTCGCCTGTACCGACACCGGAAATAAATCATGCCGTATAGAGGAACGGAGACGGCTGCGATGCATAGCATTGAGCCACTTCCTTCCCTCGGTATGAGCAATAAGCAGATAACCACCCGGGAGCAAATAGTCGGAAATCAAACGAGCAACCGTTTCATCGCGCTGAGACAAGTGCGGAAACACCGAGTAAAGAATAATAGCATGATAGCGACGGGGTAGCATATCTTTGGAAACATCGGCCGAAATAAAATGTATATGGGCATCATCTCCGTATTTGTCCTTCGCCACGGCCAGCATACCCGGAGATATATCCACGGCATCGATTTCTCCCTGTGGAGCAATTTCCCTTATATAAGGCAACAGTACACCCGTTCCCGTCCCCACATCGAGAACGGAATCGCCAGATTGTAACGGCAGCCACGCCAAAAGACAGCGTAAAAGATCGGGATCACGTATCATGCGGGAATCCCAAGAACGGCTCTGAGCATCGAAAAAAACACGTAAATCTTCTGTTGGAATTACTACACTCATAACTAACCGGCCATTTCGTTTTCTTGTCCTGCCTCTGGTATCTGTTCTTCCCAAAAACGACGCCACACCAACAAGCCTTCTCCCGACTGAGACGAGATTTCAAATATGCGCAAAGAAGGATTAACTTGCAACAGATTGGCTCTCAGACGTTCGACATCGCATTTCAAGTAAGGCAAAAGGTCTATTTTATGAATAACGCACACCTGCGCACTCTCAAAAATATAGGGATATTTCAACGGTTTATCGTCGCCTTCGGTTATACTGATGACAACCACCCGTAACGATTCGCCCAAATCAAACATCGCCGGACATACCAAATTACCGACATTCTCGATAAACAACAAAGAACGCTCTTCCAAATCGAGCGACGACAACGCATGATGCACCATATCGGCATCAAGATGGCAACCTTGTGCCGTATTGATTTGCAGACAAGTTACGCCCGTCGCCTCGATACGACGGGTATCATTATCGGTATGTTGGTCGCCTTCGATCACAGCGACGGGTATATCCCTCGAAAGTGAAAGCAGGGTCTGTTCCAGCAATGACGTCTTCCCCGCTCCGGGAGAGCTTACCATGTTAACTGCACAAATACCTCTTCGGGCAAAATAGCTGCGATTTTCTTCTGCCCGGCTATTGTTGAGAGACAGGATATTCTGCTCGACGGTAAGCCGGTGCTCATGTTCATGAGGTATTCCCTGTTCATGCATACGGCGATGACGGGATTCTTCGTTATCGGACGTACAACCACAATGTTCACACATATTATATTTTATTTCAAATTATTCAACAAGAATGGATTTCAAACGCAATTCCCGTCCATGCAACAATTCCGTTTCAATAGAATGGCAATGGGGACAAACCCCGAACTGCCGGGAAGGGGCAAATTCCTGCCCGCAAATTTTACAGCGTGATAAAGGTTCTACCTCCACGATATTTACTTGTGCTTTCTCAAAGGGGGAATAACGTTGCGCCGCTTTCATGGAAAAAGCAAGAGCCGAAATATCGACTCCGGCAAGGCGACCTACTTCAAGTTCTATTTCTTTCACTTCTCGTGCTTTCTGCTTGATCGCTTCCAAAGCGACTAAATCGAGAATACTAAGAGCAATAGAAAGTTCATGCATAGATTTAGGAATTTTATGTCAAACGGCCTCGGGCCGAGGCAATCACGGCTTGTCCCACGGCTATTGCACCGTCATGCACGGGCATTTGCTCGGGAAGATAGGCTGTAATGCCCTGCATCGAGAACCTTTTTAATAACAATTCCGAAAGTATTTTGTTCTGAAAAACACCACCGGATAAAACTACGACCGACAGATTTTCTTTCGACAATAAGCCAGCAGCTACCATAAACACTATCTCTGCCAATGTCGCATGAAATGCATAAGCAATATCAGCCACTTTGCAACCTGCCTGTAATAACGATATAAAAAGCGGAGTTAAATTCAATGGACTGTTCTCATCGACAGGATAGTTTTTATCCTTTATTTCCGCTCCTAAGGCAACCTGTTCGAGCAAAACAGCGGCCTCGGATTCATAACTGTTTTTATCACATATCCCGAGAAGCGACGACACCGCGTCGAACAACCGACCGACAGCCGACGTCTGCGGAGAAAGCTCCGGAGAAAGAATCATACGTTCCACCAATCGAACACGTTCATCGCCCACACGTTTGCAAAAACCGGACGGATACAGTCCGTCTGAGAAAGCACGTACAACCGCCACCGCCATACGCCACCGGGCATAGACAGATAAGGGAAATGCAACAACCGCCGATAACTGCAACGGTCGACCCAAAGAAATTCCCCACCCCATATACGACCGTCATCACCAGCCCCCGTACCATCGAGACAAATTGCCAAAACGGGACGGGAAAGATGATATTCGGCCATGACAGCAACAGCATGGGCATGATGATGTTGCACCCGCACCAACGGTAAACCGTGTTCGGCCGCATACGATTCGGCAAAACGTGTCGAAAAATAATCGGGGTGTTTATCGCACACAACCAACCAGGGTTCAAAACGAAACAGACGTGTATAACGGGTAAGCGTATCACCATAAAGATCGGCAACAGCACAATCGCGCAATGTACCGATATACGGAGAAAGAATTATTTCCGAGCCTTTCCCTATGGCAAAATGGTTCGTCCGTTCGGCTCCGGCTGCAAAAACACCTTCTACCGGCATATCCGCAGGTAAAGGGTCGGGAACATACCCCCTAGCCCGACGCAATAACCGGGGAGCGTCGGCAATAACCCGAACAACAGAGTCATCTACCCGATTGTAAATATTCCGATTATAAGCCACCAAAATATCTGTTCCTTCCAGAAGTTGCACGACAGCCTCATCGTCATCGGCACAAAGCGGAAAACCTTTTCTATTCCCGCTGGTAAATACCAAAGCCTTCAACCCCGAATCGGAAAAAATATGATAATGAACGGGCTGAAAAGGCAACATCAGTCCCAATGTACAATACCCCTCATTGATAGCAGAAGCAAGTACGCGGCGCTGGCGAGCCAAAAGAATCGGCCTCCGCCAAGAGGACAACACGACTTCCTCCCTTCTCGAAAGAAATACAAAACGCCGTGCCGTTTCCATATCGGGAACCATGACAGCAAAGGGTTTATGTGGTCTCTCTTTCAATACCCGCAAACGCCTCACGGCCATAGGTGAAAAAGGATCGCAAATCAAATTATATCCGCCGATGCCTTTCAAAGCAACAACTCCGCCTCCCGACAAAACAGTAGCCAACTGACGGCGTATCGTCGGATAATCATCGATTACGGTGCCCGATTTCTCACGCAACGTATAATGCGGCCCACAATGGTTACACGCTATCGGCTGGGCGTGGAAACGGCGATCGGTCTCATCTTCATACTCCCGGGCACACTCGGGGCACATGGCAAACGACGCCATCGTCGTAGCAGGCCGGTCATAAGGTAAATCTTTTATGATAGAAAAGCGTGGGCCGCAAGAGGTACAATTCACAAAAGGGTAATCGCTACGCCTCGACTGGCGGATCATATCGTCCAGACATGCATCGCACACGGCAATATCGGGACTCACCCGGGTAACCCCCTCGCCGGTATCATGACTCGGTGCTATGAAAAAAGGCCCCGCAAAAGAAGCCGATTCCTCCTGCTCCTGCACATCAACGGAGTCGATACGTGCTACCCGAGGTTGCTCCGAAACCAACCGTTGCAGAAAACGATTTTTCTGTTCGGGATTTGCCATCAGACGTATAGATACGCCTCCGGTATCATTATCGACGGAACCGGCAAGCCCCATTTCCCCAGCAAGGCGGCATACATAAGGACGGAAACCTACCCCTTGCACCAATCCGCAAACATGTATAAGATATTCCATGATTTTTCAAAAACAATGCGACACGATAAAATGTTTTTGAGAAAAACGAAAGCTCATGTGTTTAGCAATTCCCGGAAAAATAATCCGCATTACCGAAGCCGATGAAAAAAATCCGCGTATGGCGACTGTCGATTTCGGAGGTATAATACGCACCATCTGTATAGAATGGGTAGATACCCAAAACGGCGATTACATACTGGCTCATGCCGGTGTAGCACTCACTGTCGTAAACCGGGACGATGCTGAAGCCGCCTTAGACGATTTCAGAAAATTATCGACATTCAACACCCGCCACCATGAATAATCGACATGCCTCCCAAACAGATGAAATAGTAGCGGCCATACACCGCATCACCCGCCACTCATGGCATATCATGGAGATATGCGGAGGCCAAACTCATGCCATAGCCCGCTACGGAATCGAAGATTTGCTGCCCGCCGAGATCACTTTGATACACGGCCCCGGCTGTCCGGTATGCGTTACCCCGGAATCGACCGTGGAACAAGCGTTACAAATCGCAAATCTGCCGAACGTTATTTTTACTTCGTTCGGCGATATGTTGCGTGTCCCGGGAAAAAGCGGCGACTTGTTGTCGCTAAAAAGCCGGGGAGCCGACGTGCGTATGCTTTATAGTCCGCTCGATGCTTTGAAAATAGCATCGGCCTCCCCCGAAAAAGAGGTCGTATTCCTTGCCGTCGGATTCGAAACCACCGCTCCCGTACATGCACTGACCGTAATGGAAGCTCACCGGAAAAATCTCCGAAACTTCACCATACTCCCGTCCCTTTTTACCGTTCCGCCAGCCATAGAAGCCATTTCCGCCGACAACGAATGCCGGATAGACGGTATTTTAGCAGCCGGTCATGTCTGTACGGTCGAAGGAAATGGCCCAGCGGTTGAAATTGAGCATAAGTGTTACCGGATTCGAGCCGATAGACCTCTTACTGGGCATTTATCACGACATACGTCTTCTCGAAGCCGGGAAACACAGTGTGTACAATGCCTATCCGGGTATGGTAAACCGCACGGGAAACCTCAAAGCACAGAAAGCGATACAAGAAGTTTTCGAGCCGTGCGACCAATCATGGAGAGGCCTCGGTACGCTTCCCGAAAGCGGACTGAAATTGAGAAAAAAATATGAACTTTTCGATGCCGTAGAGCGTTTCAAAATCAAGAACGTTTTCTACGGAAAGAAATCGGATTGCAGTGCGGGAGAAATCCTAAAAGGGAAAATGAATCCCCTGCACTGCCAAGCATTCGGTACACGATGTA
>OBJG01002397.1_pt1 | contig 11696 bp, 8 predicted proteins | sample 1517941 | NCBI WGS metagenome assembly OBJG01 (sample SAMN04571712, study PRJEB22368) | human gut metagenome | biome: human gut; material: stool | host: Homo sapiens | place: Luxembourg | collected 2012-09-21
CCTCCTCTAATGGAACAGGCATTGTGGCAATTGTAACATCTGCGTTATTTTCCTTATGGAAATCAAGCATGACTTCATAATCCATCTTGTAGATATGGTCACCAGATAAAATCAGTACATATTCCGGATTGTACTGCTCCATGTAATTCATATTCTGATAAATTGCATTGGCAGTTCCTGAATACCACTCACTGTTATTACTCTTCTCGTATGGTGGAAGTACTGTTACTCCTCCGTTATTACGATCAAGATCCCACGGAATACCAATTCCGATATGGGTATTCAAACGTAATGGCTGATACTGTGTCAATACACCAACCGTATCAATTCCGGAGTTAATGCAGTTGCTCAATGGAAAATCGATAATACGATACTTGCCTCCAAATGCAACTGCCGGTTTTGCAACTTTTGATGTCAGGACACCTAAACGGCTTCCCTGACCTCCCGCTAATAGCATTGCTATCATTTCTTTTCGAATCACGTCAATCACCTCTCGTCACTTTCTAGTCAATCTAGTCCTCTTGATATTTCAAGTATATCACAACCATTTTTCAATGTACATCATTTTACACAATTTTTTCAGAAATTTTTTCTTTTTTTTGACATTTTATACAAATATGTGTGTTTGTCCTGTTTTTTTCGTCAAAATAGCTAACATGGAATTGTCCGAAAAGAATTTGCAAATTCCTGATATATGGTTATAATGTAACTGTTTCAGGCGTTATACAACGCCTTGTTATAAAATGAGGAAGTTTTTCATAAACTTTTTCATCAACAATCAACGAAAAAACAGGCAGGTATCCATAATATGTATAAAATTAATTTTCAGGAACCAATACACATTCACTTTATCGGAATCGGCGGAATCAGCATGAGCGGTCTCGCTGAGATCCTTTTTGAGGAACATTTTACGATTTCCGGTTCTGACTCCAAAGAATCTGAACTCACCCGGCATTTAGAGCATATGGGCATGCAGATTTTTTATGGTCAGAAAGCTTCCAATATTATAGAAGGTATCGATCTTGTCGTGTACACCGCAGCGATCCGTGAAGATAATCCTGAATTTGCCGCCGCAAAAGAAAAAGGCATTCCGATGTTAAGCCGTGCAGAACTGCTCGGTCAGATCATGGATAACTATCAGAATTCCATCGCAGTATCCGGCACCCATGGAAAAACAACCACAACTTCCATGATCTCCCAGATCCTGCTCGCTGCGAAAAAAGATCCAACCATCACAGTCGGCGGTATCTTAAAAGCGATCGATGGAAATCTCCGCGTCGGAAAATCTGACGTATTTATCTCCGAGGCCTGTGAATATACAAACAGCTTTTTGAATTTCCGTCCAAAATACAGCATTATTTTAAATATAGAAGCGGAACATCTTGACTTCTTTAAAGATATTCATGATATCCGCAATTCTTTCCACTTATTTGCAAAAAATACAAAAGAAAATGGTGCCATTATCATCAACGGCGAAATTGAGAACTATCAGGAAATCGTAGAGGGACTCGCTCCACAGGTCATTACCTACGGTATGAGTGATGCCTGCGATTTTTATCCTGCTGATATCACCTTTAACGAAAAAGCATGTGCAAACTTCACTGCCATGTACCACGGCGAGAAAGTCATGGATGTCGCCCTAAATGTACCCGGACTGCACAATGTTTCGAATGCACTCGCTGCCATTGCGCTTGCCCTTGACTTAAAGATCTCAAAAGAAGACATTCTTGCAGGCCTTTCTGCTTTCGGCGGTGCAGCCAGACGTTTCCAGTATAAAGGATGCGTAGATGGTGTCACGGTCATTGATGATTATGCACATCATCCGACAGAGATCCGCGCTACGTTGACCGCGGCGAAAAAATATCCACACAAACGTCTGGTGCTTGTATTCCAGCCACATACTTACTCCAGAACAAAGGCATTTTTAAATGATTTTGCAGAGGTTCTCTCCATGGCAGATGTTGTGGTATTAGCTGATATTTATGCAGCCCGCGAAAAGAATACTTTCGGCATCAGTTCCAGAGATATCGAAGCAAAATTAAAGGAAAAAGGCACGGATGTCCATTATTTTCCTTCCTTTACAGAAATTGAAAACTTTTTATTAAAAAATTGTATAAACGGTGATTTGTTGATAACTATGGGCGCCGGAGACATTGTAAATGTTGGCGAACACCTGCTTGGCAGATAACTTATCCACATTATCCACATTCAATTGGGGAAAACTTCAACTTTTGAATGTGGATTTTTTTGTTTACATAAAGTTATCCACATTTTTATGTCAAAAAGCTGTGAGTCCTTGTATTTCCTCACTTTCGTACGTTTTTCACAAAATGAGGTTTTCCTGGAACTCTTTTTTATCCACATTATCCACACTTTTGAAAACCCTTGATTTTACTGGGTTTGTTGGCAATTTTTTTCTTCTCTTTTTTACATTCCTGTGCTATAATTTGGGACGAGCTGATGGATAGGATATTCCATCCAGCTTTGTATGAAAGGAAGGAACATAATGGCAAATATAACACTTCATAGTGACAGTCAGACCTCTGCAACCAGTGTATCGAATATTTTCATTGATGAATATATGTCTGATGCCAATGGAGAGTTTGTAAAAATATATCTTTATCTGTTACGGCAGTTAAACGCGCCGGATGCTGCGTTTTCCATTTCTGCCATGGCAGATAAATTCGAGCATACAGAAAAGGACATTAAGCGTGCTTTAAGTTACTGGGAGCGTATGCATCTGCTCCGCCTGGAATATGACTCCAGTGAGAATCTGACCGGCGTCTGTTTTTTAGACACCAAGCGCAGACCATCTGAGAACGAAGACCCTGTGACAGTATCCACACAGGAAACTGCTTCTTCTGAATATTCCGCAGCCGTATCCCCGGAAGAATCTTCTTTGAAGCCATCTGTTCCGGAACCGAAGAACTACTCTGCTGAGGATATCTCCATGTTCCGCAAACAGGAATCTGTGGCAGAACTTTTATTTATTGCTGAGCGTTACCTGGGACGTATTTTAACCCCAACGGATATGAACAGCATTTTATACTGGTACGACGGTCTTGGTTTTTCCACAGATCTCATTGAGTATCTGGTGGAGTACTGCGTGAGCAAAGGACACACCAGTATCCGCTACATAGAAAAGGTTGCCCTTGCCTGGGCTGATAATCACATTACAACTGTAGAACAGGCAAAGCTGACTGCCGGCCTGCATAGCCAGCTTTATTTTTCCGTTATGAAGGCACTGGGAATCAATGGACGTTCCCTTGTTCCGGCAGAGACTGCCTATATTGATAAGTGGCGGTCTGACTATGGATTTTCATCTGAGGTCATCACGACTGCCTGTGAACGCACCATACAGGCGATACATCAGCCAAAGTTTGAATATATTGACTCTATTCTGACCAGCTGGAAGAAGAATCACGTAAGCACTTTGGAAGATATTGCAAGACTGGATGAAGCTCACCAGAAGAAGAAAAAAACTGCGGTTCCAAACACCGCACAGACATCCCAACCGAAAAACCGTTTTAATAATTTTGAACAGCGTTCCTACGATTACGATCAGCTGGAAAAAATGCTGCTCACAACTTCTGCACAACACTAGATGATGCAGTATCCTCATCTTACAGGACAACAGGGAGAATCCAATGGCATTGAATAATTCGCAGTATGACGAAATTTTTCGTTCTTACGACGCAAAACAGCTAAAAGCACAACATCAGTTAGAAGAGCGCACAAAAGCTGCCTATGAACGTTCCCCGGAACTGAAGGCATTAGATGCCTCTATTGCGGAGATTTCCGTGGCATCCGCAAGACGTCTCTTAGATGGGGACAGTTCTGCTCTCACCGAATTAAAAGCGGAACTGAAAAATCTCCGCACAAGAAAGAAAGCTCTCATGAAAGAACTCTCTCTCCCGGAAAACTATTTCGAGCCGGTTTATGAGTGTCCAGACTGTAAAGATACAGGCTATATCGATGGTAAACCATGCCACTGCTTCAAACAGCAGGCGATCGATCTGATCTATACCCAGTCCAATATTAAGGACATTCTTGCAAGGGAGAATTTCAGTACGCTGTCTCTGGATTATTATTCAGATTCCAACATCAACCCTGCGACAGGACTTACATCCCTTGCCACTGCCAAAGCCGCGGTTGCAAGATGCCATGAATTTGTAGATCAGTTTGATACCACTTTTGCTAATCTTTACTTTTTTGGAGATACCGGAATTGGGAAGACGTTTCTCTCAAACTGCATTGCAAAAGAATTATTAGATTCAGGACATTCCGTAATCTACTTTACGGCGTTCCAATTATTTGATATATTAAGCAAAGGTGTGTTTGAAAAAGATGCAGATGCCATCGCCACACACCAGAATATTTTTGACTGCGATCTGCTCATCATTGATGATCTCGGTACGGAGCTTTCAAACTCTTTTACCACATCGCAGCTGTTTCTGTGTTTAAATGAACGTATCTTAAGACAGAAGTCCACGATCATTTCCACCAACCTGAATATGAACCAGGTTGCCGATATTTATTCAGAACGTGTACTTTCAAGAATATCCAACAGCTATACCATCATCAAACTGTTCGGTGATGATATCCGCTTGAAAAAACGTATTCACTAGATGCTCTGGATATCCCCTTATTCAGCATCTATTGAAATAAATTGTTAATGTTTAATTTTTATGGAGGAAAACCACTCATGCCAAACGATGAAAGAATTCTAGAAACCATGCCAGACGGCGCCCTCGGCTTAATTCCCTTAAAAAGCTGTGAAGAATTAGGTGCCAAAGTTGACCAGTACTTAGTAGGCTGGAGAGAGAAAAGAGAACATGCACATAAGAATGAAGTTGCATTCAAAGGATACCACCGCGACTCTTACATCATCTCCACATCTGTACCTCGTTTCGGAACAGGTGAAGCCAAGGGTGTGATCAACGAATCTGTCCGTGGATATGATCTTTATCTGATGGTAGACGTAACCAACTACAGCCTCACTTACTCTGTATCCGGTCACGAAAACCATATGTCCCCAGATGACCATTACGCTGATCTCAAACGTATTATCGCTGCTGTCGGCGGTAAAGCAAGACGTATCACAGCCATCATTCCTTTCTTATATGAAAGCCGTCAGCACAAGCGTACTGCACGCGAATCCTTAGACTGCGCACTTGCATTACAGGAACTGACTGCTATGGGTGTTGACAATATCATCACTTTTGATGCCCATGATCCTCGTGTCCAGAATGCGATCCCTCTGAAAGGATTTGAGACTGTCCAGCCGGCTTACCAGTTCATCAAAGGTATCTTAAAGAGCTGTGATGACTTAAAACTCGACAATGACCATTTAATGATCATCTCCCCTGACGAAGGTGGTACAAACCGTGCTGTTTACCTTGCAAACGTACTTGGTGTCGATATGGGTATGTTCTACAAACGTCGTGATTACAGCAAGATCGTAGACGGACGTAACCCGATCGTTGCCCATGAGTTCTTAGGAACTTCTGTAGAAGGAAAAGATGTTATCATTATCGATGATATGATCTCCTCTGGTGAGAGTATGATTGATGTTGCAACAGAGTTAAAGAAGAGAAATGCAAACCGTATCTTCGTTGTTTCGACATTTGGTCTCTTCACCAACGGTCTTGAGCGTTTCGACAAGGCAGTCGCAGATGGTACTATTTACAAAGTAGTTACCACAAACCTCACTTACCAGACACCGGAACTTCTTTCCAGACCATACTACATTAACTGTGATATGAGTAAATACATCGCCTATATTATTGATACTTTGAACCATGATTCTTCTATCAGCGATCTGTTAAACCCATATGACAGAATCCAGAAACTGGTATCCAAATACAAAAAAGAACATAAATAATATCGTTTCCAGAGGAACTGTTCCGTACAGTTTCTCCGAAACACACAAAAAAGGAATTGCAAGATGCAATTCCTTTTTTGTGTTTATAACTACTTTGTTGTTTTCTGATCTTATGTATTAAAATAAGTCTACTCTTCCAGCATGTTTCTGGTTGATCACATAATATGCTGCATACTCTTCCGGTTTTAAGTATACCTGAATGCTCTTAATGGAAGATGCTCTGTGACCTTCTGCTTCGAACTGTTTCTTTGCTTTTTCGATCACTTCAGCAACAACTGCTTCCTGTCCCTGGAACTGGATAAACACTTCCGGTTTCAGTTCTTCTTTCTTAGGAGCAGCCTTCTTTGCAGCGGCTTTTTTCACTGCTGTTTTTTTTGCTGCTTCTACTTTTTCTGTTGCTTTCTTTGCAGTATCTTTTACTGTTTCTTTGGTCTCAGCGACCTTTTTCTCAACTTCTTTGGCAACTGCTGCTGCCTTTGCTTCTGCTGCTGCCTTTGTCTCTGCTACAGTCTCTTTCACAGATTCTTTTGCCGGTGCAGATTTTACGGCTGCTGTCTCTTTTACAGCACTCTTAGATGCTTCTTTTTCTGTTGTTTTTACTACTGGTTTTGCTGCTGTTGTCTTCTTTTCCATAATTGGTTCCTCCTTCAGACAAAAACTACTCACAAACTAAAAACTTCTCCATTGCTACTAATGCTTCCTGCTCATCTTCACCGTTTGCCTCGATATTAACTGTCATTCCTTTTGATGGGTTGAATGCCATAATTCCCATGATACTCTTGGCGTTGATCCTGCGATTATCACTTTCTAAAATAATCTCGCTATCAAAACGACACGCAACCTGAACTAATTCAGCAATTGGGTTATTATGTTCTTCTGAAACATTGGATACAATAATCTCTTTTTTGCTCATGCCATTCACTTCCTCTTTCACAGTACTTCGATATCTGTTTTTCCCTTCACAGATACATCAACTTTTTTCATACTCTTCAAAATATATACTATTACCCTTGAATTTGCAAGGCATCCCACGGAAAATTGTTAAAGTTCAACGAAGGAACCGTAGAACTGCCTGAAATTTTATGCACTTTTATGTATAGTTTACTTTTGATATGTGAAGAAAATATTTCCCGCATTGAAAAACATCTCATCTGCGTCCGCAGTCGTCCGCTTATAAGTCTGTCCCACTGCCGGGTCATAAAGCACAACATTATTTGCATCATATCCCACCACAAGAACCGCATCATTACTTCCTGTCATTGCAAATACCGGATACCCGTTGCTCACATAGTACAGGATTTCATCTACCGTACAACCGGTAAGATCTAAAACAGTTGCATCCTTTAAGGTGTTAAGAAGAATCTGCTTCGGTGTCTCGCCCTGGGAGATCAGCGCACTGACGCTGATGTTGATTTCCTCTTTTTCCAGGATTGCATTCACACACTGGGCAATGCTTCCTGCTCCACTGTCCTCCTCGCCAACTACAATATCATTAAAGGCCGCCTGAGCCGTCTTTCTGGAACGTTTCCATACATACTGCTGATTTTCACCGATCACGACACCCATCTGGCTGTTTGCCGCAATAATCGCGTCAGAGACACTGTCTGTTGTCAGCACGACTTCTCCCTTTACATAAACATAATAACGGTTATTGTCCTTTTCTTCTTTCAGGGAGACTTCACGTTTCTGCTCTAAGATCGTCTCTTTCGGTGTCAGAATCTTCGGTGTCTTTTTCTTCGCCTCATCCTGCAGTGTGATCAGAACCTGTGTCTCTTTTTCATCCGTATTTTTTGTTGCAATATCTACCACTTTCAGGCTGTCACCCTCACGGTTCATGATCATGTCCTGATCTGCATCCACATAGGCAGTTCCATTGTTCTGAATACGGTTTAAGTATATGGTGTAACCACTGATGGTAATGTTCTGTACATAATATCCCGGTTTCTCATAAGTCTTTAAGATCTCATGTTCCTCTGAGGATGTATCCATGATTTTTACCTGATACATAGGAAACAGCGTATTACCTGCTGCATCTACCACGACATCGGCTGATTTTGCCACACCATACACAAAATCCTCCTGCATAAAGCCCAATGGTTTTACATAATCAGAAGCACTCCCGGTCACATCTGTCACTTTCTCCGTGACAAAGTCTATCATGTGGATCGTATCACTGCCACGGACCGCAGAAGGATCCACCCATGCCAGAAAACGGTTTGACTCAGAAATTGCGACCGCTTCGTCGGAAAGTCCTTCTACCAGCACTTTCGTATCCAGTGAATTCAGATCGATGCCATAGACATTTCCGTCCACCATAATATAAAATGCGCCGCTCTCGGTCACATACATCAGCTGTCCCAATTCCGATTTCATCACCTCATAGGACTGGCTGGATGGGATAAACACCTGCTCCTCATTCGTATTTGCAAGACTGTCATAATGGTAAACCGCAATGCCCACCGTACCCTCATGGATTCCGCGGTTCATGTAGCCATACACAATATAGTCAATGCTTCCCGCCTCATCAATATTTACGATCTTAATGTCATGCTCACCATAGTTTTCCCGGTCATCTACCCCTTCATATCCCCGGAAACTGAACACTTTTGCAAGTGTGTTTGCCTCCTGATTGTAACTCCAGAGTTCTCCCTCCTGCACAAAAGTGACCACTTTGCCGGATTCATTGGTCTGATACTCCACATCCTTCGAGCGGATTCCAAGCAGGATGCTGTTTCCTGAGATGCTGTCATTTTCCCCCCGGAAAATCTCTTCCATCGTCCGTTCAAAATTCAACAGATACATTCTTGTATTGGTATACCGCACTCTGTAGTATTCCTCAACGTTATAGTATTCGCTCTGTCCATTCTGTCCTACCCGTGTCACAACATAGTCCAGAACGATCACGTTGTAGGTGGGAGTGATCTCCTTGACAGATGGAACCGGTGTTGTCAGCCTTGTGCCATGAAACTCTGCCCAGCTCACCTGATTCAGTGAATTGTTTAATGTCACATACTGCAAAGTCGTGTTATCGCCGGTCGTTTTTTCCATATAAGTGCTGAGAGATGCCGCTTTCTCGCTGTCAAAAGTCGTATCATTGAACTGTCTGACAAAATCAATGCACTCCGACACATAACTGTTCTGGGATTCTATGATTCGCGTGTAGTAGTAGATCATGCAGTCTCCGCTTTCCAGCTGGATCACGAGCAGATATTCCTCATTTTCCTCCAACAGATTCTGGATTGGAAGCTCCATAGAGATCATTCCCTTATTCTCCGTGTAGGAAGTGACATCTGCATTTGCGATCAGCCTCTGTGCATCCAGACTCCTGATCTCATAAGAAATCTTATCCACTGCGGTCTGATAAGTCTTCACCGTCACCGGAAGAAGTCTGTCTTCCCCGATCGGTGTGATCGTATCGCGCATATAGGCTGCATCCATTTTCTCTGTGTAACCATATAATTCGTTGATCGCCGTTTTCCCATCATATAAGGTAAGAACCGGCAATGTTGCCTCCGACATCTCTGTCGTCAGGTCTTCATTCGTCTGATTTGTCATAAAACTGAATATAATCACTGCCAGAACAAAAACGACTGGCAGAACAATTGCTTTTATTGTACCTTTCTGCACTGTAAGCCTCCAAAATCATCCATACGACTGTTTTCCCTCTTCTGTGTGCCTCAAACTGCACACAAAAATAGCTACCGCCAGAACGGCGATAGCTATATTGTATGCAGTTTTTGCCTTTTCCGCAATATTTTCTTTGGCTTCTTTTTAAATTCTTAAGAAAATTGCTGGTGAAGAATAACGAAAATCACCACCATCTTCTGCAGCGGCGGTGGCGGCATCTTCTGCGGTACATCTCGTTGTTTAACATAACACCGATCAGGCTGCGCCACGGATCATTTGGCCGGGCGGCATGCTTCCCGGTCTGCCCGGTGGTGGCGGCGGTGGATTGTTTCCTCCCCAGAATTCCTCTGCCATCACGGTATCTGTTCCATTTTTCACGGTCTGATAAATGCGTTCTGTCACCTGCTCTAACATAAGCCGGTCCGGATATTCGTCGAACATGAGACTTCCCTCATACTCCATTTTATCGCACTCATCCTCGATCACGTCCATAATACGGGAAACATCCCTTGGATACAGCTCTTTCATCCGGTCCATATCCTTTTCATATTCCATCTCTGTGAGATACAGATTCTGCATCGGATAGCTCATATAAAAAGGCACTTTCGGAGTGTCAGACTGCTGCATACGTAAAAACTGTTCCTCTCTATAGTCCACGCGATACTCCTTATTTCCATCACATCACTATAAGATATGCAGCAATTTTTTCCCGGGTTCCTGCTTCTGCCTTATTTGCCCACAAAAATGTATTCGATCTTTTTGTAAGGTCTCTCATAACCTTCCTTCATGGTCACTTCCCCATTTTCCTGCTGTGTGAATGCGTACTGATTATAGGCTCCACCCTGATAAGCAAAATCACTTCCGTTGTCCTGATAATGCACATATGTACCCTCACCCGGAAATACGAGCATATTTAACGTATCATATGGCTTTTCCCCTACATACTGCATCACTTCATAAGCCGGGATCATACTTCCTGCTTTGGCAAACATCGGACATGTATCAAGCGGTGCATCCACAAGATAATACTGTTTTCCCTCATAACGTTTTCCGGTATTGAAATCATACCAGATCCCTTCCGGCAGGTAGACCATCTTTTTCGTCTGTCCCTGCTCTAATACCGGTGCCACAAGAAGATGTTCTCCAACTAAAAATTCATCATTTAAGTTCCACGTATTTTCATCCTTTTCATAATGAAGCACCAGTGGACGCATGATCGGAAGTCCTGTTTTCTCACACTCCGCAAACAGATCGTACAGGTATGGAAGCAGGCGGTAACGCAGTTCCACAAATTTGCGGTATATATTGACTGTCTTTTCCCCGAACTGCCACGGCTCCTGATAAATGCTTCCGTTGGATGAATGATTCCGGAACAATGGAGAAAATGCTCCGACCTGTACCCAGCGGCATAAAAGTTCTGCCGTACAGTCCGCACCAAATCCACCGACATCCGTTCCTGCAAATGCCAATCCACTCAATCCAAGATTGCACAACTGTGGCACTGCCATCTGAAGATGTGACCATAAACTCTGGTTATCTCCGGTCCAGACTGTTGTATACTTCTGGCTTCCTGCATAGCATGCGCGGGTGATCACAAATGGTCTTTTTCCGGTCTGTTCCTTAAGTCCCTCATAGGTTGCCTTGGACATCAGATGTCCGTATACATTGTGCATGGCTGCGTGGGTAGATTTCTGATCTTCATCAGTAAACACGACATCTGATGGCAGTTCTCCGTGAAAACTTGCCGGTTCATTCATGTCATTCCAGACTCCGGCAACGCCTATATCGGTCAGGAACTTCTGATTTTCTGCCCACCATTTACGCACCTTTGGCTGTCCGAAATCCGGGTATACAGAATCTCCCGGCCATACAGCATTCACATAGACTTCCCCTTCCGGTGTCTTTGCAAAATAATCTCCGGCAATTCCCTCATCGTATTTCTCATAACCCGGATCTAATTTCACACCCGGATCGATAATGCAGACTGCCTTGAATCCATCGTCTGCCAGCTCCTGAATGGTCTCTGCCGGATCGCCGTAATCTTTCTCATTCCATGTAAAGACACGGTAGCCATCCATATAGTCAATATCAAAATGCATCGTATCGCATGGGATATTAAGTTCTCTGTATTTCCCTGCTACTTTTTTAATGCAGTCTGCGGAATCATATCCCCAACGGGACTGAT
>OBJG01002405.1_pt1 | contig 11660 bp, 10 predicted proteins | sample 1517941 | NCBI WGS metagenome assembly OBJG01 (sample SAMN04571712, study PRJEB22368) | human gut metagenome | biome: human gut; material: stool | host: Homo sapiens | place: Luxembourg | collected 2012-09-21
AGATGCATATGATGAAATTTTATGTTATGGTATTTCTTTTTTTAAGAAAAGATGTTTGGTAAAGAAAAAATAGAAAATAAAGAGTGGGTGAATCAATTGATATTTTGATCCACCCATTTTATGTTTAAAAATCAGAGGACTTCCTATTCCAACTATAATACAATAATTCTAAATCAAACAAGGCCTTTTTAACAGTTGATTTGATACAAAATGCTAGGTCTGCCGCCAGTGGAATAATCAATCATGCTTGTTACTTCATTTTCTTCAATTAAAAAATTCATATAACGACGGATCGTGACCCTTGATAATCCAGTTTCAGAAGCAATCTGCTCACAAGGAAGATAATTGCCAGGATGTGCAGAAAGACAGACACGGATCTTATCTAAAGTCTTTTGTTGAACACCTTTTTGCAATTCTGTCTTTTTTGTAGAAGCAGATGGTGTTGATGCATTTACAAGCCGGTCGATTTCTTCTTGTGTAAACGATACACCACTTTCAATCGCTTTCTTTCGGACCAGATATTTATCTAATGCCTGTGCAAAGCGTTCATACTGAAATGGTTTGATCAGATAATCAACGATGCCAAGCTGTAGGGCTTCATTAATGTGTTCTGCATCATTGGCAGCAGTGATCATGATCACGTCGATCTCACTGCCGATGCTTCGAAGTTCACTAAGCAGTTCAAGACCGGTACAATCTGGCATATAAAGGTCAAGAAGTACAAGATCAGCGTCAGATTTCTTTAAATAATCAAGAGCATCTTTTCCATTGTGAAAAGTAGCAACGATCTGTATATTTGGATTTCGTTTTGCAAACTGGGAATTGATCGAAGCGACCATCAGGTCATCTTCAACGATCACTGTTTTTATCATAACCTTTTCTCCTTTTATTAATTGTCACAGTAAAGGAAGTTCCAGAACCGATATCAGATGCGATATCTAAGAATCCTTCATGTTTTTTAATGATTTCCTGTATCAGTCGAAGACCAATTCCATGACCTTCCCCTTTGGTTGTATATTGACCTTCATAGATGCGTTCGATTTGTTCTTCACTCATACCATGACCCGTATCATCGGCAGAGATCATAAGTCCATGTTCGTCGGAACGGATTGTAAGTTCTGCCTGCCGGATTCCATCGACATTTTTTGTTGCGTCAAATGCATTTTCAATCAGATTCCCAACGATCGTCACGAGCTCTTTGGTGGAAAGATATGGATTATGTGCTTCTAATGTACTGTCTTTTCTCAAACAAAAATCAATATCTAACTCCTTAGAACGATTCTGTTTTCCTAAGATCAAAGCTGCGATCGTGCGGTTTTTGATCTGGCGTACAACGGTCTGATATCCATTTTCAATATCGGATGAAACATCACTGATAAAATTGATCGCTTCATCATAAGAGCCAATCTGTAATAACCCAGAAATTACATGAAGTTTATTCATGTATTCATGGGTATTGGCACGTAAGGCATCGATCACATGATTGGTTCCGCTTAACTGCTGGGCAAGAGAAGCAATCTCGGTCTTATCACGCATGATCAGAAGAACAGCTTCTGGATTGCCAGGTTTTGGAAGCGGGATTAAGTTAACTAATAAAGAAGCACCACTAATCTCAAGCATCCGTCCAAATAAAGATTTTCCGGTTTTGAACCCTTCATCGATCAGGTTTGTAAGTGCCGGATTTGCAAAAAATGAATTGGCATCTTCCATTGTTTCGGACGTCTTATTCTGATAAAGAAGGTTTCGTTTGCAATCGACTGCTAAAATTAATTCATCAAGATTATCGAGGATTTCTTCTCTTTGCAGATACATGGTTGCGAAAGCTCCAGGTTCAAAGCCAAGCAGAGATTTGCGGATATTTTTCGCAATGATATAAGCAATGATCAGGCCGACAAATAAAATGAAAGCAAAGATCAGTAAAAACTGTGCGATCAGTTTATGCTGTTGGTAACGGATCGTCTGAAGGGAAGCACTGACCATGATAAAACCAATGATCTTCCCAGATTTATTTTTGATCGCATGAAATGCACGTTTTTGAATATCCTTATTTCCTTGTCTAGTTGTGATATATGGTTTCGCTCCATTTAAGATATTCTTCTCATCATTCCCGGTAAAATGTTTTCCGATATATTCATGTTTTTGATGGTAAACTCTGATGCTGTCAGCGGTTGCGATCACAAGATAATCAACATCTTCCGGACTTTGTTTAAATAAAGTATCCATACGATTGATCAGATCTTTTGAAAAATGTTTTTTATTTAACCCATTTATAATTTCTGGATCATAAGAAAGCATCGAAGCCGTATTTGAAATATTTGATTCCAGATTACGGTCGAGTCCTTTAAGTTCAATCGGAAGAATAAAGATTCCAGTCAAAACCATGATTCCGAGAACCAGCAGGCAATATGAAAAAGTAAGCTTTTGTAAAACCGATAATTTTTTCATCATAAGATAACTTCCTCCTTTGATTCCATTATATAAGAAAAAAAGACTTAAAACCATTTTTTTTACTTTCTAAAGTCTTTCAATAAGTTCAAAAACTTCTCTTTTTTTCGTGATTTGATAAAGTGTAGTCAGAAAGAAAAAAACGGATGTGAAAAACGAAAGGAGACACAAAAATGGATTACAACAAAGCAGCATTAAAAATGCATGAGGAAAACAAAGGAAAGATCGGAGTTGTTTCAAAAGTTCAGGTCAAAACAAGAGATGACTTAAGCACAGCTTACACACCAGGAGTTGCAGAACCTTGTAGAAAAATAAGAGATGACAAAAAAGAAGTTTACAGATACACAGCCAAAGGAAATCTAGTAGCGGTTGTATCTGATGGAACAGCAGTTCTTGGACTTGGAGATATCGGACCAGAAGCAGCAATGCCTGTTATGGAAGGGAAATCTATCTTATTTAAAGAATTCGCAGGAATCGATGCATTTCCAATCTGCTTAGATACAAAAGATACAGATGAGATCATTGAGACAGTGAAGCGAATCGCACCAGTCTTTGGAGGAATCAATCTGGAAGATATTTCAGCTCCAAGATGTTTTGAAATTGAAAGTCGACTTAAAAAAGAATTAGATATCCCAGTATTCCATGATGATCAGCACGGAACAGCGATTGTTGTATCTGCAGGACTTTTAAATGCAGTGAAATTCGTTGGAAAGAAAATGGAAGATGTAAAGATTGTCATCAATGGAGCAGGATCTGCCGGAATTTCTATCTGTAAGTTATTATTAGAAATCGGAGTTGAAGATGTTGTCTTAGTTGACCGACAGGGAGCGTTAGCAGTCGGAGAAGAATGGATGAATGAGGCACAGAAAGAAATGGCCGAGAAGACAAACAAAGAACAGATTCATGGCCCATTAAGTGAAGTAATGAAAGGAAAAGATATCTTCGTAGGAGTATCTGCACCAGGAATCGTAACAGCAGAAATGGTAAGCACAATGGCAGAAGATGCGATCGTATTTGCAATGGCGAACCCAACACCAGAGATTATGCCAGATGAAGCAAAGAAAGGTGGAGCAAAGGTTGTAGCAACTGGACGTTCTGATTTCCCTAATCAGATTAATAACGTATTAGTATTCCCAGGAGTCTTCCGTGGAGCATTAGACGCACAGGCAACAGATATCACAGAAGAAATGAAGATTGCAGCTGTGTATGCAATTGCAGATATCATCAAAGAGGATGAACTAAACGAAGAATATATCATTCCTGGAGCTTTCGATGAGAGAGTTGCAAGTCATGTAGCCGAAGCAGTTGCAGCCAAAGCAAAAGAATTAGGAATTTCAAAATTGTAAGAATATAGTTTGAGAAAGGAGAGTCTAGAGCATGGAAAAGGTAATAAAAAGTGTACAGACGATTGGTCTGTCAGGTATGAAAAAAAGTAAGATCAACGAAATTAAGATTATGGGTATGTCATTACCAGTTTATATCATTGCGGCATTTGTCATTTTATATGCCGCAATGACAGGAATCCTTCCTGAAAACATGGTGGGTGCACTGGCAATTATGATGGTCCTTGGAAGTGCTCTAAATCTCATGGGAAATAAGATTCCGATCGTCAGATCCTATCTTGGAGGTGGCGCTGTCTTCTGTATTTTCGCATCTTCAGCCCTCGCCACCTTCGGAATCTTACCAAGTGCAGTCGTAGAAAATTGCAAAGATTTTATGAACAATGTAGGATTCTTAGATTTTTATATTGCAGCATTGATCACAGGAAGTATTTTAGGAATGAACCGAGATCTTCTTAAGAAAGCCGCCGTTCGTTTTCTGCCAATCTCTTTCCTTTCCATGGCATGTGCCATTTTAATGGCTGGTCTTATGGGAATTATAACAGGACGCGGTTTTGGACAGACAATCCTTTACATTGCACTTCCAATGATGAGTGGTGGTATGGGAGCAGGAGTTATTCCATTATCAGGGATCTACGCAGGTGCCACGGGAGCCGACAGCGCCCAAATCATCTCCCAGATGATACCAGCTTCCGCTGTAGGAAATGTATTAGCAATCATTTGTGCAGCATTGATCGCAAAAATTGGAACGATCGTTCCAGCTATTAATGGAAATGGAGAATTAATGCCATCCAAAGACGAAAAGAAATCAGGAAAAGAAATGAAACTTGATTTCACTGTGATGGGAATCGGATTATTAATGGCAATGGTATTCTTTACCATTGGAACTCTGATCAGTAAGTTATTTCCAAGCGTACATGCCTATGCATTTATGATCATTGTTGTAGTTGTTTGCAAAATCGCAGGAATCATTCCAGCAAAATACGAAGAAGCAGCTGTACAGTGGAGCCAGTTTGTTATGAAGAACTTCACAAGTGCCTTACTTGCAGGAATCGGAATTGCATTATTAGACCTGAAAGTCTTAGGAGCAGCATTGACACCTGAATTTATGCTGATCACAGTTGTTATCATCTTAACGGTTGCTGTGTGTGCTGGATTATTTGGAAAATTCGTAGGATTTTATCCAGTAGAAGCAGCGATTACAGCTGGATTATGTACAAACAGTATGGGAGGTACTGGAAACATTGCAGTACTATCCGCTTCTGATCGAATGGGACTGATACCATTTGCACAGATGGCTACTAGACTTGGTGGAGCGTTGGTATTAATATCTGCTAGTTTCTTGATTACGATATTGGGTTAGTTGATTTGATACCATATAGTCTATTGCGTATGTAGATAAAAAGTGAAATACATGGTAGAGCTAAATAAGAATTTCATTACGGATTTTTTACAAAACGCTGTTTCGCAAACTTTCCTTGCAAAACTCGCTTCGCTCAGGCATTGCACCAAGTTTGCTGCGATTTTGTAAAAAATCCTATGAAATTCTTATTTAGCTCTACCATGTATTTCACTTTTTATCTACATACCAGTAGGCTGTGGGTAATATGGTGTAAAACTCAAAAGGCTATAGAGGTTCAGAAGAAAATAATTTTTCTAAATCTTCTTTGCTCAATTCAGTAATATCCATAATCTATTCCAAGGACATGCCTGCTAAGTGCATTCGCTTAGTTATTGATAAAGCTTTTTGGTGTTTTCCCCTCTCTTCTCCTAATTCCTGATTATACTCCGCCTCTCTCATCTTATGAATTTCTTCGTCATAACATACAGTAATCATATCCTCAATCACTCCTTTCTTCTTCAGAAGAATATCTTTCAAGATTCCATGTTCAATACATTCTTCCACAGCTCTTTTTGCTGCGACAGCAGATTCATCTGTATAATCAGTTTGTGCGATTGCATTATATAATTCAAGAATCGCTTTCTTATCTGAAAAAATCTTATCAAACAATACATCTTTATAGGTATTGTTATAACATAAATGGAATTAATTTACAATAATAATTTCCAGAAAATAACATTTTTTATTTCGACAGAAATTGCATAAAAAATCCTCTATAATAATCTTGCAGGAGGGAAAACTATGGAAATCTTAAGAAAAAAAGAATTCGAAGAAGATCGGTTATTTCAAAATTTTCATGAAATGATCCTTTATCATATGCGCCAGATGCAGCAATGTCTCACGACAACGGGAAAGATGTTCTGTGATCATAACGATGAGGAAGAAACGTGTGAAAAACGGGGAAGAGATGTAGTTGAAAGTGTGATCTTAAAAGAATGTGTCGGATGCCGTGAGAATCAAAAATGTCAGTTTACATTAGCAGATAAGGACAGGCTTGGGCAGATCATCGAAAAGCAAGGTGGATTAAGCTATGCAGATTTAAAAAGATGTCATCCATGCAAGAATGGACAGGATTTTATCGAGGAAGCAAATAAGATTTATGAACGGGAATTATTTCTGCGTGCAATGAGAAATCAGATGAAACAACTGAGAAAAATTGTCGGGGAGCAGTATATCAGAGCCGGAAATACACTGGGTGATTTCTTTCAGGGAAAAGTATCATTAACGGCAGATAATAAGAAATTATATGAGAAGATCACAAAAGGTTTTGCAAAAAGCCAACTGAGACTAAAAGAAATTTATTTCTACGATAATCCAGAGAAAGGAAAACAGATCTATCTATATCTGAAAAAGAAAAAAGGCAGGGAAATCAGCACAAGACAAGCAGCAGTGTTGTTAAGTTCCATGACAATGGAGAAAATGAAGCCATTGCCAGATCAGAAAAAGATGATTGGAAATTATTATGAGATTTATGGATTTACACCAGAAGAAAAATTCCATGTAATCGCAGGAATCCACACTTCGCCAATGATCGCAGGGGATGAGAATGGAGACAGTTTTTCCATGGGAAAAGTAAGGGAAGGAAGTTTTGTGTCTATGATCTCGGATGGAATGGGAACAGGACAGGAAGCGAAAAAAGAAAGTAGGAAAATAATTGAAGTGATGGAAGAACTTCTAGGAGCAGGAATTAACGAAAGTCAAAGTATTCAGCTTTTAAGGTCCATGATGATCTTACAACCAGAAAAAGAAAAATATGCGACATTAGATTTTTTTCAGTTAGATTTATTTGCAGGAATCGGAACATTCTTTAAAATTGGAGCCTGCCCATGTCTTTTAAAGAGAAAAAACGATGTGGAGATCATTCAAGTAGATACGATACCAGTGAACCTCTTATTACATACCGAGAAAATTCCAATTTACCGCAAAAAGATGGAAAGTGAAGATATTTTAGTCATGTTAAGCGATGGAGCCTTCGACGGATTTTCGCAAAATGGTTTGGAGATGGCAGCACGATATTTGAAAGAAATGGATGTGGTACGTCCACAGGCGATCGCAGATGGATTATATGAGCGAATTACAACAAACAAAGAATTTGAAAAAAGAGATGATATGACGATCATGGTATTGGGAATCTGGGACAGGTATTGAAGGAATCTGCAAAGAATGATAAAGTAAATTACATGAATAAAGTAAAAGAATTTATCAAAGAAAAAAAATTAATACAAAATGGAGATCATATCATTATCGGTGTTTCTGGCGGTGCAGATTCTGTATATCTGTTACTTATTTTAAATGAATTAAGAGAATCAATGAATCTCACGATCACAGCAGTCCACATCAATCATATGATTCGAAGAGAAGCTGTGGATGATCAGAAGTTTGTGCAGGATCTTTGTGGACAACTTTCGATTCCGTGTAAAATATTTGAAATAGATGTAAAACAGATCGCCAAGCGTGAAAAGATGTCATTAGAAGAAGCAGGAAGAAAAGCGAGATATGATGTATTTGCAAAAACAATGAAAAAATATAATGCTGATAAGATTGCGATCGCACATCATCAAAACGATCAGGCAGAAACATTTTTATATCGAGTGGTGAGAGGAACTGGAATTTATGGGGCGGGTGCCATGAGAGAAAAAGATGGAAATCTGATCCGTCCGCTTTTATGTGTAAAAAAAGAAGAAATCGTAAAATATTTAAAAGAGGCTGGGCAGGCCTGGGTAGAAGATGCAAGCAATCAGGACGATGCATTTGCAAGAAATCAGATCCGAAATCAGGTAATTCCAAGACTTGAGATGATCAATGAGCAGGCGGTGGAGCATATAGGATGGCTGTGCGAAGATATCAAAGAAGTGACGACGTATCTGACAGATCAGATAGAAGAGTCATTTTTAAGATGTACAAAGCCTATTGGACAAGGATTTGAGATCAATTGTGATCAATTGTTATTGGAAAACCATTGGATCCAGAAACAACTTCTAAAAAAAGTTTTGGAAGAAACAGCTGGTAAGAAGAAAGATTTAGAAAGAAGACATATTGAAGATCTGTTAACTTTGGTAGAAAATGGAACAGGGAAACGAATTTCCCTTCCGTATAATATGGTTGCCGAGAAAAATTATCAGTATATTAAGGTACAAAAAGGAAATATATCAGATAAACAAGAAATGACAGGAAAAATTTTGTGCGAAGAGGTTACAGATTTGACAAATATCGTGGAAAATGATTGTATCAAAATCATTGATTATGATAGAATAGAAACAGGTGTACAATTACGATGCCGGAAGCCAGGAGATTTTTTTACATTTGGCAAAGATCAGAAGAGGAAATCATTAAGCAGGTATTTTATTGATGAGAAGATTCCAAGACAATTGCGGGAAGAGATACCATTGGTGGCAGATGGCAGTCATATTGTATGGATCGTTGGCAGAAGAATCAGCGAATATTATAAGATCAAAGAATCAACCAAGCGTTATTTAAAGCTTGAGTTCAAAAGAGAAGGAGATGATTCCAATGGAGAATATCAGAGTAATGATTTCAGAGGAAGATGTAAACAAACGAATCGCGGAGATGGGAGCGCAGATCAGTGAAGATTATGCAGGAAAAGAAATCCATCTGATCGCCATCTTAAAAGGAAGTGTTTTTTTTGCGTGTGAACTTGCAAAGAGAATCACGATTCCAGTAACAATTGATTTTATGTCAGTGTCTAGTTATGGAAATTCCAGAGAATCCTCAGGAATCGTTAAGATCGCAAAAGACTTAGATGAGCCAATCTTAGATAAAGAAGTATTAGTTGTAGAAGATATCATTGACTCAGGAAAGACTTTAAATCATTTAAAACCAATGCTTGAGAGCAGAAATCCTGCGTCACTTCATCTGTGTACATTGTTAAGCAAACCAGATCGTCGTGAAGTTGAAGTACCAGTCAGATATATTGGTTTTGAAGTACCAGATGAATTTGTTGTTGGATATGGACTAGATTATGCACAGAAATATCGTAACCTTCCTTACATTGGAGTAGCAGAGGAAGAGTAGAGAGGAGACTAAACGTTGAACCCGAAGAAAAGTAACAGTGGATTTTTAGTAGTCCTGCTGATTTTGGTGATCGGAGCATATTATTTTATCAGCGTGTTCCAGCCAGGTTCAGGTGATTACACCTATCAGCAGTTTATGAAGGATGTAAAGTCTGACAAAGTAACTGCGGTAACTATTAAACAGAATAAAGAAGTACCAACTGGGACGATCACAGCAGAGTTTGGAAAAGATGATTATAAGAGCTGTGAAGTTACAGATGTCAATCAGGCGATCAATGATATTAAGAAAGCTGACAGCTCTCTTGCCAATAAGATCAGTATTAAGGGAATCGATCACAGTGGGGATATGATTTCTAATCTGATCGGGATAGTACTACCAATCGGAGTTGTCATATTTTTCATGGTTATGATGATGCGCCAGAATGGTGGCGGTGGCGGCAAGATGATGGATTTTGGAAAAAGCCGTGCCAAACTTGCCAATCCAAATGGTAAGAAAGTAACATTTAACGATGTTGCAGGACTGACAGAAGAGAAAGAAGAATTAGAAGAAGTCGTGGAATTCTTAAAGAATCCAGGACGATTTATAAAGATCGGAGCCAGAATTCCAAAGGGCGTCCTTCTTGTAGGACCTCCAGGAACAGGTAAGACATTACTTGCAAAGGCAGTTGCAGGAGAAGCGAATGTACCATTTTTCAGCATTTCAGGATCTGATTTCGTGGAAATGTTCGTCGGTGTTGGTGCAGCTCGTGTACGTGACTTATTTGCAGAAGCTAAGAAACATTCTCCTTGTATCGTATTTATCGATGAGATCGATGCAGTTGCAAGACGAAGAGGCTCTGGACTTGGTGGTGGACATGATGAACGTGAACAGACATTAAACCAGATGTTAGTTGAGATGGACGGTTTTGGAGTGAATGAAGGAATCATCATGATCGCAGCTACAAACCGTGTGGATATCTTAGATCCAGCGATCTTACGACCAGGACGATTTGACCGCAAGGTTGGCGTTGGAAGACCAGATGTCAAAGGGCGAGAAGATATCTTAAAGATTCACTGTCGTCAGAAACCATTAGGAGATGATGTTGATCTTCATGAGATCGCAAGAACAACAGCAGGTTTTGTGGGAGCAGACCTTGAGAATCTGATGAATGAGGCAGCCATTCAGGCAGCAAGAGATGACAGAGCCTATATCATGAAAGAAGATATTGATAAATCATTTATCAAAGTAGGAATCGGAACAGAGAAGAAGAGTCGTGTGGTACCAGAAAGTGAAAGAAGGATCACTGCATATCATGAATCTGGACATGCAATCTTATTCCATCTGTTACCAGATGTAGGTCCGGTTTACACTGTATCTATTATTCCAACAGGAACAGGAGCAGCTGGATATACGATGCCGCTTCCTGAGAACGATAATGTCTTTATGACACGCGGAAAGATGATTCAGGATATCATGGTAAGTCTCGGAGGACGAATTGCCGAAGAATTGATCTTAGATGATATCACAACTGGTGCATCACAGGATATCAAACAGGTAACCCAGTATGCAAGAGCTATGGTAACGAAGTTTGGTATGTCAGATGAACTCGGACTGATCAATTATGACAGTGGTGAAGGAGACGAAGTCTTCTTAGGAAAAGAAATTGGACAGCAGCGTCCATACGGAGAAAACACACAGACTGTGATCGATCAGGAAGTGAAGAAGATTGTAAATAAATGCTACAAAGATGCGAAAGCAATGATTGAAGAACACATAGATGTCCTTCACAAATGTGCCGCATTATTATTAGAGAAAGAACGCATTAACCGCGCAGAATTCGAAGCATTATTTGAGCCTGAAACAGAAGTTGAAACACAGGCATAAAAAAATATAAAAAAAGTTAAAAAAACACTTGCAATTTACCTGACAATGCCGTATAATCTTTAATTGTCAGGTAAACACTTGGTGGGATTCCCGAGTGGCCAAAGGGGGCAGACTGTAAATCTGTTGGCACCGCCTTCGAAGGTTCGAATCCTTCTCCCACCACTAAGCCGCAGTGGCGGAACTGGCAGACGCGCAGGACTTAAAATCCTGTTCGAGTTAAATCGAGTACCGGTTCGATTCCGGTCTGCGGCATGAAAAAGGACTTCAAGTGATTGAAGTTCTTTTTATTTTGCAGTAATCGTGTTATCGCTTGCATCAGGAATAAAAGAACTGTATAAACAGAAATAATAAAAATAGAGAGCAGGATACGGAAATGAATTTGATCATTTCGCATCTTGCTCTCTATTTTTATATCTTTATATATTGAAACTATGGATTCAATATATTCTTCACAACATCCTTATCACTTAAATAAACCATATGTGACCCTTTCAGCTGTACATAATAATTCTTTTGATCAGAATCTTTTTTACCGATATAAAGCACAACATTTTTTGTTTTCTTCGTATCCGTATCCT
>OBJG01002406.1_pt1 | contig 11658 bp, 10 predicted proteins | sample 1517941 | NCBI WGS metagenome assembly OBJG01 (sample SAMN04571712, study PRJEB22368) | human gut metagenome | biome: human gut; material: stool | host: Homo sapiens | place: Luxembourg | collected 2012-09-21
CATATTCATTGTAAATATCATAGCTGTCGAACCAGGAGAACATCCGTTGCTTGAAAAGCATCTTCATTGCGTTTCTTCCCTTCACTTGCCTGCGCAGTATCTGTTACAGGCATCGCATTTGCTTGCCTTATGCTTATTATAGTTTATCGCGCCACCAAATCACAAGGGAAAATCCGGAAAATTAGCCCTGTTATTTTGCTTTCAGCGGAAGAATATCGGAATCCATTCTCTCTGCAGGGCAAGGATATGCTGCTTGCGCTTTTCTTTCTTTTGTACGCTTTGATTTGTATCCTTATTTTGCTATTGCGGACCAGTAGGCATCGAACAAGCGCCCAATTCACCTGTGTTTTCAATACGCAGAGTACAACATTTTCCGGGGTTCATTTTTGTCTCCCGGAAATTGTTGTATTTTGAAGCCCAGGAATCTGTTGTATTGCGCTTCCAACCAGTATGTATTGCTGTGCGGAGCATTCCGCATAAACTTTTGTAACCAACTCAAAGCAGCGTTACCGTGCCGGAATCGCGTACCGTGTCCCATTTCTCTGCAGCTAAACTATGTTCACCTGTAAAAAATGCACATTGTACATTTTATCGCCTTGCAAATGACACATTTTCACATTCCGTCTGCTGATCGCCGGATGTACCGCTTAAAATCCGTTCCAGCGCATCGCAAAACCGGATATCCTGCTCTTTTGTGCGTTTTGCAGCCCCCTTTGGGTGCTTGCCGGCACGAAGGAGCTTTTTGTTTTCATGCCGCTGCAGCATCAGTGCATCTATAGTATCCGCCGTATATTCCAAACCGTTCTGGTTCAGCACCCGCGCGCATTTTGCCAGGCACATACTTGCCAGACCGTAATCCTGCGTCACAACCAAGTCCCCGGGCTTCACCCGGTTGACGAGTGCAAAATCCACACTGTCAGCGCCTTTGTCAAATACCAGCGTCTGTGCCCCTTCCCGCTCGATACGATGGGATGTATCGCACAGAATCACAACCGGCACACCTTTTTTCCCTGCGCTCCGCAGGGTCAGATCGACCACCGGGCAGCCGTCTGCATCGATCAAAATTGTCATGTGCTTATTCTCCTTCCCTCATCGTACTGTGCTTTGGTTTGATAATTGTACCATGTTCCCGCTGTGCTTTTCAACACGCAGGAGGCACTCATTCTCAGCGCACCGCAAAAGCGCGGGAGGCTTTTCCGGAGACCCCCGGAAAAACCTCCCGTGTCTTATTACAGTAAATCAGCCGCGCTTTTCCTTCAGCTCGGTCTCCATCTGGGCCAGCATCTTTTTGCCCAGATTGTAGACAAATTTGGCACCGATGAACTGCAGCACCTTCCGCACCCACTGGGTAAACTACACAGATCTTTCCCCCGAATCTGCCGATCTGCCAAGGCAGTGTTTGCTGCCGGAAAAGCCCGTCCTCAGCATCCAGATGCTGGAGGACCGCTACGCGCTGGAAAATCATCTGCTGGACGCCGTCCACCACGGTGATGCTGAGCTTGCGATGCAGGCGCTGCAGAGCTTTCGCGGCGTAACCATACCCGGGCGCAAGGGTCATACCAAGACCACCACCGTCCGTTTCCGCGCCGTTGCCCTGAATGCCCTGCTACGCAAGGAGGCAGAGCGGGCCGAGGTGCACGCCTTTTACCTTGATACCCTTTATAACGATTATCTGCTCGCCGCCGGTGAAATCACCACCGAGCAGCAAGAGCAGGCCCTTGTGGTCGAGATGCTGCAGCAAAATTGTGACCGAGTGGCGCGGTACTCTACCGCCGGCTATTCGGTGGTCATCCGCAATATCATCCACTATATCAACCTGCATCTGAAGGAGGACCTGACCCTTTCCACGCTGGCTGCCCGCTTCAACCTGAGCCGCTCTTATCTGTCCGACCGGCTCCACCGGGAAGTGCACAGCAACCTGACCAACTATGTGACCCTGACCCGCATCCAGTTTGCGGCGAACCTGCTCCGGTATCATCACTACACGATCACACAGGCGGCACAGGAGGTAGGTATCACGGTTGTACCCTACCCGCCTGTTCAAGCGCACCATAGGGGAGACGCTGTCCCACTACGCCCGGTAGAAAGCCATCACGGCCTAAGAGACGAACCGACTAAAAAGGAAAATTTTGCAGCGGCGCTCGGCCTCCTTGCAATCCTCTGCAGCACGGTATTATAATTTGTATAGAATCGGCAAGCTGTATGCTGCACCAGCAGGAGGGCATTTTATGATTTTACAAACAGGTTTCCGCACCGATATACCCGGCTTTTACAGCACGTGGTTTGCGAACCGCCTGCGTGCAGGGTTTGTGCTGGTGCGCAACCCTTATGACCCGCAGTCCGTCACACGGTATGCCATCAACCCGGATGTGGTGGACCTGATCGGCTTTTGCACCAAAAATCCTGCACCGATGCTCCCCCGCATGGAGCTGCTGCGCCCCTATGGGCAGTACTGGTTTGTCACGATCACCCCTTACGGACCGGAGATAGAGCCGCATGTACCGCCGAAGGCGCAGGTCTTGCAGGACTTTATCACCTTGTCAAAAATTGTCGGTCCCGATTGTATCGCATGGCGGTATGACCCCATTTTTCTTTCCGACACCTACACAGCTGCGCGACATATCGCTGAATTCGAGCAGCTGGCAGCTGTACTTTCCGGCTATACCAGGACCTGTGTGATCAGCTTTATCGACCTTTACGAGAAGGTACGGCGGAATTTTCCGCAGGTGAAAAGCGTCCCGCACACGGAGCGCGAAACGCTGGGAAAGGCTTTTGTTGAAATCGGCAGAAAATACGGTATGATGATACGCCCCTGCGCCGAGGGCACCGCGCTTGCCCGCTATGGTGCCGATTGCAGCGGCTGCATGACGCAACGGACTTTCGAGGCCGCGCTGCACCGTCCCCTGCGGCTGCCCCCGCAAAAGCCAGCCCGCAAGGAGTGCGCTTGCTGCCTTACGGCGGATATAGGTGCCTACAATACCTGCGGTCACGGCTGCCTATACTGCTACGCCAACGCCAGCCGTGTGACTGTAGCGCAGAATATGCGTATGCACGACCCCGCCTCGCCCTTTTTGGTCGGGCACAGCCAGCCGGGCGATGTGATCCACGAGGCAAAACAGGAAAGCTGGCTGGTCGATCAGATCAGTATGGCTGAGCTCCTCTAGCAGCAGACAGTGGCTGTCGGCCACTTTCCCCGCTGCAACAACAAAAGCTTGCAAGATAAGGCTAAAATGCCTGTACTTGCAAGCTTTTTTTGTTTTCATTTGCGAAAATATGGGGCGAGCGATTCCTGTTGCTGTATCGTGCAAAGCGAGCTGCAATACAGCCGCACACAGCAAAAAGGCTGCGCTTCCTGCGCAGCCTCTCAGTAAACGGCCTTATTCGGCGTATTCTTTAACGGCTCCAGCCTTCTGCAGGGCCGCCATCACAGCGGGGATCAGAACCAGCTGCACGATAATGCCCGGTACGGCATTGAGCAGTGCGCCCGCCAAGAATGCCTGGACGGTAAACGCCTTGCCGCCCAAGCCCAGCAGCACGACCTCAGCCACGCCCCAGACAAGCCGCCCTGCTGCCATGGCGGTAACCAGCGCTGCATACACCCCTGCCACGCCCTTTTGAGCCATGCGACGGTATACCAGCCCAATAACCAAGCCGTAGGTCAGCAGCTCAAAAGCCATTGCAATAGCCACCGGGTACATCGGAGGCATCCCGAACAGGACCGAGCGCAGCAGCGGCGCAACAAAGCCCACCGCTGCACCGTACTGCCAGCCGCAGACAAGGCCGCACAAAAGCACCGGAATATGCATCGGGAGCAGCATGCTGCCAATTTGCGGAATCTGGCCCGTCAGCATGGGCAGCACGAGGCACAGCGCCAAAAACAGCGCTGCATAAGCCAATTTTTTTGTATTCTGGTTTTTCACAACATATCACCCTTATCAAAAAGTTTGAACCGCGCACCCTTCTGGGCACTGCCTTCCTGGCTTTTTCATAAGGGCATTCCTGCATCCTTCAAGCCCGCTATAGCGGGAACCATGCAGTTATGCCATAGGTCCGCTTACTATATTACACAAAAATCTCCGCCGTGTCCAGTACAAAATTGCAGCGTGCGGCCGGATCATGGGCAGCAAAATACCCTTCCTCCAGCGGGATCCACCGCTGCACAAAATTTGCGTAACGTATACCCTCTCTCGCCCGCAGGCGCGCCGCCTGCACATCGGGCGGGCAGGTAACAAACACACGCACCGCAAAGTCAGTCTGCAGCGCCGGATGCAGGCTGTAGCTGCCCTCCAGAATCGTCAGCGGCGCGGCTGCAAACGGCTTAGACGGCAGGAAGGCTCCCGCCTCACAGCTGTACGCATTATAGAGCGCCGTTTTGCCGCGCAAAAGCGGCTGCAGAACCTCGTTTCGCAGCCGAATGAAATCTATATTCGCGCCGGGCTGCTCCTGCCAGTTCGCGCAGCGCGCGGCAATAGGCAAATAGAAATCATCGGTATGCACTACCCGGCAGCCCAGCTGCCCCGCCAGAAACTGTGCCAGTGTAGACTTTCCGCTGCCGCAGCGCCCGTCAATAGCCAGCAGCGCAGGGCCGTTTTCTGCGGCCAACTGTGCGGCCTGCAGGATCGGGGCGGCGGCTGTTGCCAGCGGCGTCATACGTCCAGCGCACGCAGCGTAAGTGCTACGGCATTTTGCAGATACTCGTCTAGGCGGCAATCCTGCGTGCCCGCCACAAAGATCCCGCAGCCGGATGCCGGGATCAAAACCTTGGCTGCCTCACTGCCGGAAATCGCTACCGACATTTTGGGTGAAACCTCGCCCATGATGCCGTTAGCCATCAAGATACCGATGGGTCCAAGGATAACATCGGCTCTGGCGGCGTTGTACACCACCGCATTTTCCCCGGTGGCACCGCGCCCGCCTTCAGCATGGCGCTGGTTGCCAGCACATTCGTGCCCACTGCCAGCAGCTCGCAATCCGCAGGCAACTTAGGCAGCAGCAGCTTTGCAAGCTGTGCGCCCATGCCGCCGCCCTGCCCATCAATGATCAAAATTCGTTTCATACCTTACATCCTCTGTCTTTATATGTCCTGCCGCTGCCGCGGCTCAGGCTGTCGAAAAGCCTCCCTCTGCGAGACAGACTCCCCCGATACGGGGGAGGTGGCGCTTGCGCCAGAGGGGGAGCGGTGCCCCGAAGGGGCGGAGGGAGAGGACCTTGCCATAGCCCGAAATATTTCGGGCAGCCGTACAGTTCTCACCCCCCACCGTCTGCGGGCGGAGCCCCCTCACAGAGGGGGCCAAGGGGTGAACGCACCTTTTTCGACAGTCTGCGCCTCTGCAGTGGCTTACTTATGTCTACTATTTTACACCCCCGGAGTACGGCATCGCAAGTGGCAAAATGAAAAGGGCTTCTGATTACTTGTAAAAATTCATCCCGCTCCATTTCCATCAATTCCTGTTGCTGTAACTTTATTTTAGATTTTTTGTTGTGTTCGCTAAGAGATCCTCTTGACTGCCAAGGCGACGGCTCTCGCTGCTATAGCATATCAAAACTTTCCCAAATGCTGTATGCCTTTATAGCAGACTCAAACCCAATCCTGCTGCCAGTCCCCTCCCCTGCCTTCTTGAGATAACCCTTACCTTATTGGATGGTGTTTGCTTTATGCTTTTTCTTCCTTCGGCATGTGCCATATAACCTACGGGGCGATAATCCGGCTTTCTACCTATTGCAAGGTCCATTCTCAAATTCAGCTTGTTTCGTGTTGCGAAGGCTTCCCCTTCCACCTAAAAGAGAGGTTTCTACACTTTAACAATCGGATAATTTCCCTTTTTGGAACAGATTGTATGGACCAATTTGTATATTTTCCATATATTATCCTATTAGTATATTAAATTGTATCTTATACAGCCCCTCACCTATCCTTTTTATCCACCTTATGTAAGTACATTAAGCCCGCAATCCCTGTGGATTACTGCCTAAAAAGTGGATAAGTCCGTCAAAAAGAGGTTTTCTCATCAAGAAGTCGTGAAGTCCAGCGAAAAGAGAGGTTTCTACATCTCATTGCCGAAAAAAATGTTTACTTTGCATTATGCCATACTTTGCACCACTATGGACCTCTCTGGATCATCTTTGCATACACTATGTACATATCGTATATATCACAGCACTATTTCCTCATTGTATTTTGTCTGCAACGATTTTTCCAATTCCTACTATCTTCTCTCCCAGCTTTTTTGGTTTTTCAAGTGCTATTTTCTTCTCTATATCTATATATTGTGGTTTTACGCTCTTTTATCACTACGTAGCTTTGGTAGTGCCCTTCTGTACATGGCTGTGTTTTTTCCTCTCTTCTTTCGCTCTTTTGATGTAGAAACCTCTTTTTAGTGCAGATAATTCCTTTTTCGAAGCCCAATTATATATCGGTATATCGCCTATTATTCTGTTTAAAAATCTTACGATGTTTATGTGTAGAAACCTCTTGGTTCGCCACTATTACCTTTCCTGTCTCTGCCTATATAGACTCTCTTTGTGCAAGAACAAGTATGTTAGTTGATCCACAACACCAATATATAGTGTTTTTGAAGCAATTTCTAAAAGGAGGTTTCTACACCGGAAAAATTTGCGCACCTCCTACCGCAGAGATCACTCGCAGCAGCAAAAGGAGGTTTCTACACTCGCGGAAGGGGAAATTTTTGTTTCACTCTCTCCCCTGCCCCTATGCATGCTATCCTAATTCAAGCGCCGGCGTTTTCCGATGCTTGTGCAAAGAGAGGTTTCTACACCGGAAAAACCAGCTATCGCACTCTCCACCTATGTTTGCACGGCAATGCTCTCCCGCTATCGCAAAAGCAAGATTTCCGCCCTGCACAATTTGTAGCCGCAACAGGCAGTATACAGAAAAAACTTTGAAAACAGAGATTCTTCCACGGCAAAAAAGAGGTTTCTACACGCTTATTTTGGCTGATTGGGCTGTAGCAATCTCTTTCTACAGCCTTTTAAACCTCTTGCATCCGGTGTGGAAATCTCTTTCGCCAAGTGTTTTTTCCTCTCCGCTGGCATGTGGAAACCTCTCTTTCTACATATTATAATAAATAAGTAAAAAGTAAAATATAAGATAAATAAGTATAAAAGAGAAAAAAGCAAAATTTGAAAAATAGCAAAGCTCCAAACATTTTTCGTTGACAGTCGGCAAATAGTATAGTAATATTATCAGTATAATGATATTTGTGTACCTATTTGTATTATAACATCTAACGAAAGGAATATATAGCTGTATATCGTAATTATTTTAAACTCCTCCTTGTACAGCTATAAGTAATGGATATGAACAAAACGAATTCGTCCATTGATGAAAACGAGGAATCTTTAGTTGGAGAGGTCCTTTCTGATGATGAGGTCCGCGAAAAAAAGCAAGCGATTGCGAAATGGCAGCACTCCCCTGTCGGCTTTGGCTCTTACATTACCAAAAGTAATGACCTGATCCAGCGGACAAAGTACTCTCTGCCCAGAAATGAGCAAAAGGTTCTCTTTATGCTCATGTCTAAAATCGACCAGAAAAATGATAAGGATGCATCCAAATATTATTCGATCACTTTCAACGATTTTGCTAAGTTAACCGGAGTGCGCACGGTGGATACGACCTATGCACTGAATCTGAAGGAAACTATAGAAAATTTGGAAAATCGTACCTTCTGGGTCAAGAAAGAACCCGGCAGTAAGGTGTATCGCTCCATTTCCTGGCTGCAAAAAGGTTCTGAGGTCGATTTTGACAAGAAAGAGATTCGCCTGCGCTTTAACCAGGACATCTGGAAGGATATTGCGCAGCTTACCAGCAACTATACCTCTTACAGCATCGAGTATCTGCTGATGATGAAAAGCACCTACTCTATGCGCGTTTATGAAATCATACTCTCCTATGACAATGGAAACAGAGACTATGGCTATACGAACGGCCTTGTATTCCAGCCGGTAAATGATGAGATCCTGAATAAGTTCTCCTCAAAGCGCGACGAGCTGGCGGGTTATAAGTATAAAAAATTCAATATTGATGAGTTTAAAGGTCTGCTTTCTGCACCCACAGAGGCAGAGAGAGAGTCCACAAAGAGCAAAAAGAAAAAGGATCCGGCATCTGCCGACAAGAAAAAGTTTGACCGGGAAAAACCGCTGTCTGAAAAGTACAAGACTTTTACAGAGTTTGAAAAGAATGTTTTAAAGACTGTTAAGAAAGAAATCAATGAGATGACGGATCTTTGGTTTGACTATGCCCCGGCGCGCAAGCGCGGTGTTCGCAAATATGAATACCTGTATATTTTCATCAAATACAAGACCAAAGCGGAAATGAGGGATGTCCGCTCCTATCATGATAGAAATACGCACGATGACGAAATTGTAAGGGATTCCAGAAAGAAGAAAATCCAGAGTGCGGAAAAAGCAGCCCAGCATATTACAGAGCCATTTAGCACAGATATTTTGAAAATGAAGTATAGAAAAGCAACTACGGAGATCAGAAACAAAGCAGACTATGCTTCGTATGAGGATAAGCTGACGGACAACGAGAAAAATATCTGCAATGATATTTTCACATACACGGCTAAGATCCTGACAAATAGCAACAAGTGTGACCAAGCGGAGGAAACACTGGATTCTTTAAACCGAATCATTCATGACAATGCCGGGCTGAAAACATGGGCCCTGGGACTGTGTGTAAAATTTACGGAGATGTTTGAAAAAGCAACCGAAAGGAAGTCTGCACAGTATTATCGCACGGTTGTTTATAACGATACGATTGAAAACAGTGCTTTGATCATCGCGGCTGGCAAGCAGAAGCTCGCATCGTTGGATCCGGCGGGAGTGTTTAAGTTTGATATGTCTGTCTTTGAGGATGTATAAGTATTATTTGGTAGCAGCCTGCAACATGCAGGCTGCTGCTTTTTGCTGTAAAGAAAAAACAAAGATTATAAGTGACAAATAAATACAAACCGAGAACAGCAACAAGAATTGAAAGATGTGTTGACTCTGTCAGACTGTCGAAAAACTCTTGTAGGGGCGAGCATTGCTTTCCCGTGCCCGTTTGCCTTGTAAGCAAACTATCCTAGAAAATGCGTTGCTGCGGTAAGTTGACGGGCGACCAATGGTCGCCCCTATACATGCAATATGGCAATTTTTTTGACGGTCTGAACTCTGTTCAGTGCTGTGAAGCGCGGTGCGAGTATGTAAAGAAATGGCCTATACGAATGCAGATATATTAAAGGACAGCAACAAGAATTGATAGACTTGAAATATCGTTATGGCAGGATGATACCCGGAAAAGAGAATTGACTTTACTTATATCTATGTTATAATTGAAATCATAATAAGCAGCAAAAGATGGCTGCAACTATTTTGTGGTGAGGTATAGGCTTCAACATATTCAGCCACTGAAGTATGATAAAATCGTACAACCGGAAATGGCAAAAAGGCATGGAAAATCGATTACAAGAGAATCACAGAATGATAATTCACAGCAACAAGAATTGACGGACACATCCACAAATAACAGTCTTTACAGAAATGAGGAATTGCTCAATGTCTGCAAAAATTATTACAATTGCCATTGAAAAGGGCGGCACGGGTAAAACCGTAACGGCCTCCAATCTTGCCTACCTGATGGGCGATGAGGGGAAAAAAGTTCTTTGCGTGGATACTGATCCGCAGGGAAATCTCACCAAAGCACTCAGCGGCGGCTTGAGCATCACAAGTGATGAATTCTACGGCAAGGCACTCTATAATCTTTTCGACGGGTTCCTGTATCATAGCAAGACACGAGACTTTATTGTGGAAACGCAGTATGAAAATGTGGATATGATCCCGTGCGATGCGCAGACGCCGCGAATCAATAAGCGCATTGAACTGCTGATTGGCGATGCAGAGCGCCTGAAGGACGGAGATCCGAGGAAAGTTTCCGGTATGGGGGATTTTCTGTACTATTTCCTCAATCAGGTACGTGATGAGTACGATTACATTCTTATTGACACACAGCCTACGCGGGACAGCTTGTTGCTTTCCAATGCAATCTATGCAGCGGATTATATCCTGATTCCAGCCGGCTGTGAGGATAACTCCGAAGAATCGGCATTTCGCCTTTATTATGAATGCAACAAGATGAAGCAAAGCTCCACTTCTCACCTGATGGGTGCCGGTGTGTTGTTGGTGAATGTAGACAAAAGCGCAGCAACAGACAAGAAGATTCAGGAGCATTTTAAGGAAGAACTCGGCACATCGCTGTTCAGCGTTGCAATTCCCACAAGCAAGACGGTGAAAACATCCATTTCCCGCTTCTTGCCTGTGTGCTATATGGCAAAAACACAGCCTGTGGCAAAAGCCTATGTGAAAGCCTACGAAGAGTTGAAAAAGCGTCTGGAGGTGAAATGATATGGGAATGAAAAGCCCCGCCAAAAAGAAGGAAATCGTAAAACGTTCCCGCCCGACGGATGCAGAGCTTGGCAAAATTGATTCCAATAATGGCGATGCAGGAAAAATTATCAGTGATCTGACCGCAGGGCATAAAAGCATTGAATACGAAGCACGGGATATTGCACTGTACGATATTCGCGTAAACGCGGACAACGAAATCTTCCGGCAGGCAGATACACAAGAGGATATTGTGCAGCTGGCGGAGGATATTCAGCGCAACGGCCTGATGCATAATTTGGTGGTGTTTCCGCAGGAAGAAAATGGAAAAACAGTGTATGTCCTTCTCTCTGGTGAGCGCCGCTACCGCGCGATGGAGTACCTTGAAAAGAGAGGAGACGCCACCTGGAACACCATCAAAAACTGCAATGTGATCACAACCAGTCTTTCGGAAAATGAAAAAAAGGTGCTTTTATACAGTGCGAACCTGCAGGTTCGCGGCGGCTTTGCGGATGAACAGATCCGCCGCAAGGCCGTTGCAGAATTTGTGGTCTGCCTGCAGAACGAGCCGTTCAATATGACGGAAAAGGACGCTAAAAAGGCAATTAAGGAAGTGAGTGCAACCACAGCCAAGCAGATCGACCGTGATTTCCGCATTGAGGAAAAGCTGGACAAAGAGTTGCTTCGCCTTTTGGATAACAAGTTCCTGACCCGCATGGAGTGTGAAAGCTATATCACGCTGGAGCCGGAGGAGCAGCATAAAATTGCGCAGTGCTATCTGTTGCTGAGCGCGGTTGATGTGAGCAACTGTGACACCGATGCCCGGGAGCGCCTGCTGCAGGAATGCAACAGCATACATTATGACTTTATCCGGGCTATTGACAGAGCCAGAAAAACCAACGAGCCGGATGAGCGGGACGAGCGCCTGGAGACTGCGTTTGCGGAGTGTGAAAACGCAATCCGCCTGCTGCAGAACAGGGTAGGGGAGTACCGTGACGCCGTCAGTCGGCATGATACGGAGAAGGCCGAGGAAATCGCAAAGGATGTGGCCAGGGATCAGGAGGCAAAGCGCGTCGAGAAAAATGAGCAAAAGAGCGAGTCTGAAAGCGCGACCTTTGTGGAAAAGACGATCCAGCCTGTTGCCAATAAGATTTTTAAGAAAATGAGTTCAACCAGCTATAAGCGCGGCGTCAGAAAGATGTCTCAGGAGCGCCGTGATAATGATGTTGCGATTCTGAATGAACTGATCGAGCAGGCGCAAAGCCTCCGGGATTG
>OBJG01002416.1_pt1 | contig 11595 bp, 10 predicted proteins | sample 1517941 | NCBI WGS metagenome assembly OBJG01 (sample SAMN04571712, study PRJEB22368) | human gut metagenome | biome: human gut; material: stool | host: Homo sapiens | place: Luxembourg | collected 2012-09-21
ATCTTACCTATGTATTATGGTGTAGTTGAAACTTCTGAAACAGTGGCTAATAATGGTGAATATATTATTACTGCTACTAAAACAACAGAGATTGATAATGCTGTTAGAACTGAAGGAGATACTGATACTGCTAAGTTTATTGCCTTTGATTTATTCTTCAAAGTTAATGCTGCAACACCTATATATTTACAAGCTGGTTCTGGTGTAACTAGTGCTGATGAGAAGGATAATGGTATTAAGAATGCATCTAGAATTGCCTTTGTTAAACTTGGAGAAACTGCTGATGGTTCTGCTTTAAATACTATTCAAGCTTTGAATGCTGGAGCAGCTTCTACTGTAACAGTTTGGGAACCTAACTTTGATGTTCATACTGATGCTGGTGTAGCTAATGCCAAAGACGTATATGGTATTACTACTACTGCTGCAAATGGAGCATTAGTACCTTATGCTGGCATTAAGGGTGCAATTACTAAGGCTGAAGATATTTTACTTGGTGAAGCTACTCAAGAGAAACATGAGGATAAGTTTACAACAGTAACACCTGGTAAGACAAGTACTGCTGCATTTCCTGCCAATATAGAATTAATGACTTTAAATAAAGGTATTACTAAAGTAAGAATCTATATGTGGGTTGAAGGACAAGATGTTGACTGTGAAAATAATGCATCAGGTGGAAATATTAATTTTGATTTAAAGATTAGTACAAATGCTGCATAAATATAATTATTAAAGAAAGTGAAAGCTTTCTTTTTTTGTGGATTAAAAAATAAACTGTGGAATAAAAGACTTTAAAAAAATTCCAAAAAGTAATATAATAAATTAGAGAGGTGAAACAATGATATTAGAAAAAATATTAAATAATATTGATTATAAATTAATTAAAGGAAGTCTAGATACCGAAGTATCAGGATTATACTATGATTCCAGAAAAGTAACTAATGGTTCAGCCTTTATATGCTTATCAGGAACTCAAGTAGATGGTCATGATTATATTGAGTCCGCTATTGAAAAAGGAGCAACAACAATCATTATCGAAAAAGATGTTGAAGTACCTGAAGATGTAACTGTAGTAAAATTACCAAATACTAGAAAGAATTTATCATTATTAGCCATAAACTATTTTGATAATCCTGCTAGTAAATTAACTATGATAGGAATAACAGGAACCAAAGGTAAAACAACAACATCATGGATGATTAAGAATATTCTTGAAGAAGATGGTCACAAGACTGGAGTTATAGGTACAATGGGAGTATTTATCGGAAACACTCATTACGATACCGTAAATACAACTCCTGAAAGTTATGATATACAAAAATATCTAAAAGAAATGGTAGATGATAAAGTAGAATATGCCATTATGGAAGTATCATCTCAAGCTTTAAAAGTAGGAAGAGTAGAGGGCCTTTCCTTTGATTATGGAGTATTTACTAACTTAACCAAAGACCATATCGGTGAAGGAGAACACGAGAATATGGAAGACTATATTTATAGTAAAAGCCTATTATTCCAAAAATGCAAACATGGTATACTAAACATTGATGATATCCACTATGAAGATATGATAAAAAATAGTACTTGTGATATACATACCTTTGGTAAAAATAAAAAAGCTAATCTTTTAATAGATAATATCAAATTATTAAGAAAAGAACATTTTATAGGACTAGAACTAAATACTAAAGGAATCATAGAAGATACTTTTCTAGTAAATACACCAGGAGAATTCTCAGCCTATAATGCTTCTAGTGCTATTTTAACAACATATCTAATAGGATGCAAAGTAGAAAATATTAAAAAAGCCCTATCAAAAGTAGCAGTAAAAGGAAGAGTAGAAATAGTACCAGTATCTAGTAAATATAGTGTTATAATAGATTATGCTCATAATGGAGTATCAATGCAAAGTATACTAGAGACTATGAGAGCATATAATCCAAAAAGAATCGTAAGTTTATTTGGCTGTGGTGGAAATAGAAGTAAAGAGCGTCGCTATGACATGGGCGAAATATCCGGAAGACTAGCAGACTTTACCATAGTAACTGAAGATAATTCTAGATATGAAGATATAAATGATATCATGAATGATATCGAAATAGGCTTAAAGAAAACATCCGGAAAATACATAAAAATACCAAGTCGTAAGGATGCTATAAAATATGCTATTGATAATGCAAAAGAAGGAGACATAATTCTTTTGTTAGGAAAAGGTCATGAGACATATCGTGAAATAAATGGTGTAAGAGAACATTTAGATGAAAGAGAAATAATAAAAGACATCTTAAATAACAAATAAATATTTACAATAAACAAAATATCTGCTAATATATAATTAAAGAAAAGGAGAGTGCAGAAATGTTACCATTTAAAAGAGCAAACATCTTATTACCAAAAGATGTAGACATGACCAAATGGTCAGTAGTAGCTTGTGACCAATATACAAGTGAACCAGAATATTGGAAAGAAGTAGAGAGTATAGTAGGTTCTTCACCATCAACTCTAAATCTAATCTTACCAGAATTATATTTAGAAGAAGAAAATGTTGAAGAAAGAATCAAAAAGATAAATTTAACAATGGAAGACTATTTAAAAGAAAATGTCTTCCGAGAATATCCAAATACCATGATTTATCTAGAAAGAAAACAAAGTGATGGTAAAGTAAGAGAAGGATTAATGGGAATGGTTGACTTAGAAGACTATTCTTATGAAAAAGGTTCTCAAACACTAATAAGAGCAACTGAAAAAACCGTAATTGAAAGAATACCACCAAGACTAAAAGTAAGAGAAAATGCTCCCTTAGAATTACCACATATAATGATTTTAATAGATGATGAAAAGAAAAATATTATCGAAAGTTTAAAAAACAAAGTAACAGCTAAAGATATCGTTTACGACTTTGACCTAATGGAAAATGGAGGTCACATTAAAGGTTATAACTTATCTGATGAAGTAATTAAAGATATCGAAAAAGGATTAGAAGGCCTTATGGATAAAGATTACTTTGAAAAGAAATATAATGTTAAAGATAAAGGAATACTACTATTTGCAATGGGAGATGGAAATCATTCATTAGCAACCGCTAAAGCAAATTATGAAAACCTAAAGAAAACTATGAGCAAAGAAGAATATTTAAATAATCCAGCTAGATATGCCTTAGTAGAAATAGTAAACTTACATAGTGAAGCTTTAGAATTTGAACCAATACATAGAGTAATATTTAATACAGATGTAAATAACTTAATTGAAGAATTAAATAAATATTATGATATTAATGAAGAAGGAAAAGGAGAATACTTTGAATTAGTTACTAAGGATTTTGATAAGAAGTTATATATTTCTAATCCTAAATCTAATATAGCAGTAGGTTCCATTCAAATGTTCTTAGATGAATACCTAAAAGATCATGAAGGAAAACTAGATTATATTCATGGCGATGAAACAACTAGAAGTATGGGCAAAGAAGCAAATAATGTAGCCATACTATTTGAAGCAATGCCTAAAGAAGAATTATTTAGAACTGTAATATTAGATGGTGCCTTACCTAGAAAAACATTCTCTATGGGACATAGTTATGATAAGAGATTCTATTTAGAAGCAAGAAAAATAAAATAATAAAATTAACCAAATTTAGGTTAATTTTTTTTAATTATATGTTATACTTATAGTAGGTGATAAAAAATGAAAAAGTTAAATATTTTTTGCATAATAATAGGCATAATATGCCTCTTAGTAGCGGGTTACATAGTAACAGATAAAATATTAGTAACAGAAGATAATAAAATAGAAATATCTGAAGAAAAAGAACTAAAAGATATCAACAATCATTTATCTAAAATAGGTTCTCCTCTTGGTTGGTTAATAGTAAAAGAAGGTATTGATAGTCAAGATGATAATGGTAAATATAGTCCTAAATATAATTATAATTACCTAGAAAAATATGAAAATAGACAATTATTTGTTATGGAATATATATTAAGTTATCAAGAAAATATAGATAATTTTACAGTTTTATCAGCAGGAGATCAGTCTGCAGTAGAAGATACTCCTACTAGTGATTTTACTTTAGCATATTTAGATTACAAGATATTTAATAAATACTATAAAGAATTACTAGGAGAAGATTTTAAAATAAGTAAAGGCAAAATGGGTAATACTAAGTATGATAAAGATTATGTTTACTTTGATAATAGACATCCTGGTAGTAATGGTGTATATGTATCAATGATTACTAGTGATAAAGTAGAATATAAGAAAGGAGAATATATAGCAAGTGTTAAAACTACTTATAGTACTAGACTAGCAGATATTCTAGATAAAGAAACTAGTGATGGTATAATATCATATACAAAAGATGGCAATAATAATATTATATTAAAATCATTTATATTAAAGAAGTAGAGAGTTATCTCTTTTTCTTTTGCCCTTACAGCCTTATATAAAATAAGTCTTTCAGGGTATGACAGAGCCTAAGGTCTCTGTCATAGCACTTTTGTTATAAAATTCATGAAAAATATTTACTTATTTAGCATAATATGGTACTATATAAATGGCTTTTCAAAAAATATACACAAATATTGATTTAATAATCCCAGTGCCTAATAGGTGGATATTAAAAAAGAGATATTTGGAAGCAAAACGAAAGGAGAGTGTTTAATATGACAGTAGTATCTATGAGCTATTTGTTAGAAGCAGGAGTTCACTTTGGTCATCAAACTAAAAGATGGAATCCTAAAATGAAAGAGTATATTTATAACTCTAGAGATGATATTTATATCATTGACTTACAAAAAACTGTTGCTAAAATGGAAGAAGCATATGAAGCATTAAATAAAATAGCAGCAGAAGGAGGTAAAGTTCTATATGTAGGAACTAAAAAACAAGCCCAAGAAGTATGTAAAGAAGAAGCAGAAAGAAGTAACATGTATTACATGACTGAAAGATGGTTAGGAGGAACATTAACAAACTTCAAAACCATCAGAAGAAGAGTAAATCGTCTAGAAGAAATCGAAAAAATGGAAAAAGATGGTACATTTGATAGATTACCTAAGAAAGAAGTAGTAGGACTTAAGAAAGAATACGAAAAATTAAATAAAAACTTATGTGGTATTAGAGAAATGACTAAATTACCACAAGCAATCATTATTGTAGATTCAACTAAAGAATATAATGCAATAAGAGAAGCTAAAAAATTAGGTATTCCAGTATTTGGTCTAATTGACACTAACTGTGATCCAGACGATGTAGATTATGTACTTCCAGGAAATGATGATGCTGTAAGAAGTATCAAAGTAGTACTTGGTTCATTAACAAATGCTATTATTGAAGCAAATGGTGGAACTATTATTGATTATGTAAGTGAAGATGATAAAAAGCCTGTTAAAGAAAAAACTTTTGCTAAAAAAGATAAAAAAGAAGTAAAAGAAACTAAAGAAGTTACTGAAAAAGAAGAAATCAAAGAAGAAAAGCCAGAATTAGATTTAAATATCTTAACAGTAGCAGAACTTAGAGATTTAGCTAAGAAAAAAGAAATCAAAGGCTATTCAAAAATGAAAAAAGAAGAATTAATTGAAAATTTAAAATAAGGAGGAATACTATGATTACTGCAAATATGGTAAAAGAGTTAAGAGAAGCAACAGGAGCAGGAATGCTAGATTGTAAAAAAGCTCTTACTGAAACAAATGGTAATATGGAAGAAGCAATTACTTGGCTTAGAGAAAAAGGAATTTCTAAAGCTGCTAAAAAGCAAACAAGAATTGCTGCTGAAGGATTAGCTAAGGCTAAAGTAGAAGGAAATAAAGCTGTTATTGTTGAAGTAAATTCAGAAACAGACTTTGTTGCTAAAAATCCAGAATTTACTGGATTAGTAGATTTAATTGCTACTGCAATTTTAAGTAGTAATGTAAAAACAGTTGAAGAAGTAATGAAATTAGAAGTAGAAGGTAATACTATTGAAAATATTATTATTGACAAAACTGCTACTATTGGAGAAAAATTATCATTTAGAAGATTTGAACTAGTAGAAAAAGAAGATAATCAAGTATTTGGCACTTATTCACATATGGGTGGAAAAATTGTTACATTAGCAGTTTTAGAAGGAACTGATGAAGAAGTAGCAAAAGATGTTGCTATGCAAATAGCGGCTATGAGACCACTATATTTAGATAAAGATTCAGTACCTACTGAAAGAGTAGAAAAAGAAAGAGAAATCTTAACTGAACAAGCAGAGAATGAAGGACTAGATGCTAATAAATTACCTATGATTGTAAATGGAAGATTAAATAAATTCTATGAAGAAGTATGTTTATTAGATCAAGGCTTTGTAAAAGAAAACAAAATGAAAGTATCTAAATATGTAGAAAGCAAAAATATGAAAGTATTATCTTTCGTAAGATACGAAGTTGGCGAAGGTATGGAAAAAAGAGAAGAAAACTTTGCTGACGAAGTTGCAAAACAAATGAATGCATAAAATTAGAAACAGAAATGTTTCTTTTTTTCTTGCTCTAATATTGCTATTATGATATACTTAAATTGAACATAAAGTAAGGAGGAAAATGAATTTATGTACGACTATGATTTATATGATTATTCAGCAGGAGTATCCACAACATCATCAATAGGAACATTTCCATTAATAGGAGGAAGTCTAGCTTCTATACTAATAATAGTTAGTTTGTGGAAAATCTTCAAAAAAGCTGGTAAACCAGGATAGGCTTCTATAGTACCAATATACAATATGATAGTACTATTAGAAATCACAGAATTACCATTATGGTATATAGTACTATTCTTTATACCATTTGCTAACATATATGCATTATTTAAAATATACATTGAGTTAGCACATAAATTTGGAAAGTCTACAGGCTTTGGAGTAGCAACAGTATTCTTTAGTATTGTATGTCTTCCAATATTAGCATTTAGTAAAACAGCAGAATATAAATAAAAAATCGATTAGAAATTCTAATCGACTTTTTTTCCACAATTTTCACAAAACTTAGCATCAGGTTTTAATTTAACTCCACATCCTAAACAATACTTTTCGTTGTTTGTATTCTCAGAACCAAAAGGGCCATTAGGACTAACAGAAACAGTATTATCGAATTGATAGTTGTTAGATAAACCTAGTACCATTGCAATAATTGGAGAAAATAATGTTCCTAAAATAGCAATTGGTACATGATTTTGTTTCATTTTCTTTCCTATATTCCAGAAGATAAAGAATCTAGCTACTAAGGTTGCAATATTAGCAACATAATCAAGGCCGTTAATTTTTAACATACCAAGAATAGTGCCAGATATAGCAATAAGGAAATACCACCAATTAAGTCCGGATATTTCTACAAGCACATATGTATTATAAAACGGAATAATAGCTTCCCATCCTTGCTTTCCTGCTTTTTTAAACAATTTCCAAAGTCCAATAACATAAACCACATATAATGCTATAACCAAAAGCAATATAAATATAGATCCTCCTAATATTAAACTTGTTATCATAATCTACTCCTTTCATTATAAATATATCAAAAAATAATGATAATTACAATGATTTATTAATAATTTATTGTAATTAAATATTTGTTGTTAGAATATTCTTTAGTAGGGTGATATCATTGTTTAGTAAGAATATACATAAAAGAATTAAAATAGTATTACTAATAGTAATAGTAGTATTTATTATAATAATAGCTAAAGTATTTTATATAGAAGTAATAGATTATAAGAAACTTAATAAATTAGCAAACGGATTATGGAGTAGAAATTTACCAATAGAAGCCGATAGAGGTAAGATATATACCATAGATGGTGAATTATTAGCAGGTAATGTAACAACTACGTCATTAGTATTTATTCCTAATCAAATAAAAGATAAAAACTTAGTAGCAGAGCAGATAAGTAAAGTATTAGGAGTTTCTAAAGAAGATATCGAAAAGCATATATATAAGAAGACAATGATGGAAAGAGTACACCCTGAAGGAAGAAGACTTTCCTATGAAATAGCGGATCAAATAAATAGTTTTCATTTTGATGGAGTATATCTTTTAAAGGAATCTAAAAGAGAATATACCCATAATGAAATGTTATCTCATGTTTTAGGTTATGTTGGCATAGATAATCAAGGCCTTAGTGGCTTAGAACTTCAGTATGATGATATTTTAACAGGAGAATATGGAGGAGTACAATACTTTTCTGACGCTAAGGGTAATAATTTAGATAGAAATTCCGTATATGTAGAACCAGAAGATGGGTTAGATATATATTTAACAGTTAATTATGAATTACAATCATCTATTGAAAGAGAACTAGATAATATTGTAACTAAATATAATCCTGAAGGAGCATGGACATTAGCTATGGATCCCAATACAGGAGAAATACTTGGTATGAGTTCTAGACCTAATTTTAATCCCAATAATTATAAGAATTATAGTACTGAAGTAATAAATAGAAATATGGCTATATGGGCTAGTTATGAACCAGGTAGTACTTTCAAAATATTAACAGTGAGTGCAGCAGTTAATGAAGGTAAGGTAGATTTACTTAAAGATACTTTTTACGATGGTGGTTCTGTTAATGTTGATGGAGCTAGGATTAAATGTTGGAAGGCTGGTGGACATGGAGCTCAAACTTTTCTTGAAGTAGTACAAAATTCATGTAATCCTGGCTTTGTAGAATTAGGCCGAAGATTAGGAAAAGAAACATTATTTGATTATATAAATAAATTTGGATATGGTAAAAAAACAGGTATAGATTTAAATGGAGAAAGTTCAGGAATACTATTCAATTTAGATAAAGTAGGGCCAGTAGAACTAGCTACTACTGCCTTTGGTCAAGGAGTTAGTGTTACCGCTATTCAACAAGTAGCGGCAGTCTCCGCAGCAATTAATGGAGGTACATTATATAAGCCTTATATTGTTAAGAGAATTACTGAACATGAAACAGGTCAAATTATTAAAGAAATAGAACCTACTAAAGTAAGAGAAAATATTGTTACTAAAGAAACAAGTGAAAAAGTGAGAATGACACTTGAATCAGTAGTATCATTAGGTACTGGTAGGAATGCTTATATAGATGGCTATCGAGTAGGAGGAAAGACAGGTACTGCTCAAAAGGTTAATAATGGTGTTTATATGCATGGTAATTATATAGTATCCTTTATTGGCTTTATGCCTGCTAATGATCCCAAAGTAGTAGTATATCTAGCCATAGATAATCCTAAGGGTGTAACCCAGTATGGAGGTACAGTTAGTGCTCCTATAGTAAAAAATATCCTAGAAGATGCTATATCAGCCTTAAATATTAAAAAACAAGAAGGTGGAACCGATAAAAAGTATCAATGGTATGACCAAAAATATTATACTGTAGAAGATGTTGTAGGCTTAACTAAAAAAGAAGCAGCTAGTAAACTAAAATCTTTTACTATAGAGTATAGTGGCAGTGGAGATAAAGTAATTAATCAGTCTCCAGAAGCAGGAAGTAGAATACCAGAATATTCTAGTATTAGATTATACTTAGATTAATTTGCATTTTTATTACTTTTGTGCTATAATAGCGGCATCAAAAGAGGGGGGAATATTTATGCAAATAATTAATATGTCTAAGACTAAATTAAATAGTTTAGAACCACTTATATTACCAAAAAATGTAACTAGCACAGAGTGTGAATTATTTAAATATCCTTATTATGGTAAAGAAAAATTACTTAAGAAATTACATCGTACTGATGGAATAATATTTGCTAATAAATTATATACAATAGAAGCATTAAATGCTAATAAAGATAGTATGCCTAGTAATTTTGTATTACCCGAATCTTTAGTATCTATTAATAAAAAAATAGAAGCTTTCACTATGAAGTATATAAAAGGAATAAACTTAAGTGTTATATTAAATAATCCTGATATTACTTATGAAGAGAAGATTCATTATCTAAAGAGTATTGGTAGAATACTAGAACAGATGCAAAATATTCGTAAATATACTAATTTAAATAACTTCTATCTAGGAGATATTCATGAAGATAACTTTCTAGTAGAAAGAGATAAACAAGAAATATATATAGTAGACTTAGATAGTTGTAAAATAGCAGGCAATAAATCATTTCCTGGTAGATATTTAACTAATTCTTCATTAATTAAATATAATAACACTAAGTATCAAACATTATCACAGACTGATGATTTAGCAGATTATAAGATTGATGAAAATACTGATATATATTGTTATATAATTATGATATTAAATTATTTATATGATGGCAGAGTAGATAGATTATCACTAGATAAGTTTTATGATTTTATAAATTATCTAGAAGATATTAAAGTAAATATAGAGTTAATAGAATGTTTTAATAAGATAGTAGTAGGAGGAAACAATATTAATCCTTGTAATTATCTTGATACATTAACTCCTAAACAAGTAGCAGGTGCTAGAAGACTATATAAAAAGAAGTGAATATCTTTACACTACTAATGTAAAATAAAGTAAAAAGATATATTTATTTAAATATATATATGATATAATATATCTAGAAGAGGAGTGGGATAATGTTAACATTAACTAAATCATTATTTGCCTTAATGTTGGGCTTTATAGGAGCTACAATATTCGGATTAATCATTATACCATTTTTAAAAAAGTTAAAAGCAGGACAAAATATCAATATATATGTAGAAGCTCATAGGAATAAAGCAGGAACACCTACTATGGGAGGATTAATCTTTATAATTCCTACATTTGCTATAACATTATTTCTATTATTAACGGGTAAGATAGAATATTCAGTAAACTTAGTTATAGTATTATTTGTATTCTTATCATATGGATTAATAGGATTCTTAGATGACTTTATAAGTTTAAGAAGAAAGACTAATAAAGGACTTACACAATTTCAAAAGATATTACTTCAGTTAATAGTAGCTTTAGTATTCTATGTATTATTTAGACAATATACAGCGGGAGATTCTTATTTAAGAATATCAGCTTTAGGTATTGATTGGAACTTAGGTTGGTTCTATGGAGTATTCATCTTATTCTTATTAGTAGGATCTTCTAATGCTGTTAACTTAACTGATGGATTAGATGGTTTAGCAGGAGGATTATCTGCAATTGCTTTCTTAGCTTTTGGTTTAATTGCTATGGGTAGTTGGTGGATTGAAGGTAATAGCGATATGGGTATCTTTTGCTTTATACTAATGGGAAGTATTATGGGCTTTCTGGTATATAATTCAAATCCTGCTAAAGTATTTATGGGCGATACTGGTAGTTTAACCCTTGGTGCTACAATGGCTACGATAGCTATCTTAACATCGCATGAATTATCACTAGCGGTAATAGGAGGAGTATTTGTAATAGAAACATTAACTGTTATTATTCAGATATCTTCAGTTGTATTATTAAAAAGAAGAGTATTTTTAATGACTCCTATCCATCATCATTTTGAAAGATTAGGATGGAAAGAGAATGATATTGTTAAATTATTCTGGATAGTAGGTTTTATATTAAGTTTATGTGCTTTAATATATGGAGTATGGTTATAATAAGATTACTGTATTTGGTAATCTTTTTTGTGCCCCTTCATCCTAAGGTATTCCGGGG
>OBJG01002420.1_pt1 | contig 11576 bp, 9 predicted proteins | sample 1517941 | NCBI WGS metagenome assembly OBJG01 (sample SAMN04571712, study PRJEB22368) | human gut metagenome | biome: human gut; material: stool | host: Homo sapiens | place: Luxembourg | collected 2012-09-21
GAATGCATATCCAGTTGCTGTTAAAAATTTCCGCTATTATATCGTTGTGACAACTTAATATTTCAGAAGAATGATGTATAAATTACGAAAAATTGCCCATACTATCTCCAAAACGAAAAGGAGAATGATACAATGAAAAAAATGAAATATTTATTGGCACTTTGCCTGATACTCGCTGCTGCAAGCGCTTTTGCAGCCTGTGGAAACAATAGTAATGTGGCAGACACTTCAATGGTTGAAAATACACAAAGAGGTGGCTCTGCCGCCGACGATGCCGGTAAAGCCGGAAAGGATATCATAGATGGCGCCGGAAATGCCGGCAAGGATGTGATAGACGGCGCAGGCGATGCCGGAAAAGATGTGATAGACGGAGCAGGCGATGCCGGCAAGGATGTAATAGACGGCGCAAAGGATGCCGTAGATGATGCCGGAAATGCCATAAAAAAGAGTGTTGATGGTGGAAACAACAACTAACAGTTATTTATAAAAAGAAAACAGTCACTATATATGCTTCAATGGCTGCAAAAACAAAAGCACCGACAACATCGCTGATAAAATGCAAACCTGATATCACACGGACACAGGCAATGATAGCTGCAAGGACTGCAAGCAAAATGCCGATGAACCATAAAGGCGAGGCAGCAGGTGAGCATATTAAAACGGTAAATGCAATTATAAATGCAGAAAAAACATGCCTGCTTGGAAAAGACCTGCCGTGGGTATCCTTTGTAATGACAGGCGGCATATCAAATTTTTCGTATGGACGTGGTCTGTTTATGATATATCTGAAAACCGATACTGCAATAAAGCCGACAAACGGAGCAATGATTGAGAGTGCAAGCATATGACCGGCTGTAAAGCACAGATACAGCACGTATACAGGGTATGTGATAAAAACTAAATAGGTGCATATTTTATTGATTAATTCAAGCTTTCGGGCTGCCCTGTTGTTTTCACGGAATGGGGCAGTCATTTTTATGTATGTATTTTTTTTCATGATTATTTTCCATCGTTTATTTATGAAATATTGTATTGTAACTGTCTAGAGTGGTGTCAACTGCCCTTGCGATACTGCAGAGGTGTCATGCCATAGTGCTTTTTGAAGGCTCTGTTAAAATACGACAGGCTTTCAAACCCCACTTCACCGGAAATAGAAAGAACCGAGCTGTCTGAGCTTTGCAAAAGTCTTGCGGCCATGGTCAGGCGGTAGTCCTTTAAATAGTCAACAAACGATGTGCCCATGGTTTCTTTAAAATACCTCATAAAATGAGACTCGGAAAACCCGGCTACATCAGCGATATCGGCGATAGAGATTTTGTCGGCATAATTATTTTCCACATATTTGAGCACAACCTTCATCTTATCAAGAGTCTTTTTACTTTTTAGTGGCTTTGTCAGATTACGGCAGCGGTTATCAAGCACAAAAAAGAATTCGTAGAGCTTGCTCTTTATATAAAGCTGATAGCCCTGCGGCATCGTCTTGCAAATCTCATCGCATGCATCTATTGGAGCCACGACATCCTCGTAGTATGGATACACCGGTGTAAAAACCGTCGGAACTGTGAATCTGCCGGTTAAGAGAGGTGTAAGAAAATCCTCCTTGGTGTAATCGTACTTTCCGGGAAGCAGCATCGACAGGGAAAATATGATATTTTCGTACTCCATCGATTCATCCATATATTGGTCTATAGAGTGAAGCTGTCCCGGCAGAATCAGCACAAGGCTTGGCGCTGTGACATGGTACTCCTTAAAATCCACAGATATATGACCGCAGCCCTTCTTTATATAGATAAGCTCCATGTCATCATGCCAGTGCAGCGGAACTCCGGAAAAATCAAGGGGAATCGAGCACAGGTAGGTATTGTATGGGAACGTAAGCTCCACATGTGTTTTGTCTTCGTGATAATTTTCATATTCTAATATATTCATGATGATATTTTAGCATATTATTTCTTGAAAAGCCACTAAAAATACCGAAAAATGATAGGATTGTGCAAGTTTTCGACTGTATACTGCAAGAATTGTGCAGTGTAATGGATTATACTTGATTCATCAAATGACACAAGGAAGTTAAGCACGCTAAATGAAAATTAGTTAATTTGACACATTGGCGTGTACACATGATAACAGATTTGGGAGGAAATCAAAATGGCAATCATGCAGGAAATCGAAACAAAGCTTCAGAAGGGAATCAGCGTTAGTACAGACGAGGAAGTATACTACGCATTACTTGAGCTTGTAAAAGACAAGGCAGAGAAAAAGGTTTCAAACAAAGGAAAGAAAAAGCTCTACTACATCTCAGCAGAGTTCCTTATCGGAAAGCTTTTATCAAACAACCTTATCAACTTAGGTATCTACGATGAAGTTAAAGAGACTCTTGAGAAGAACGGAAAGTCACTTGCTGAAATCGAGGAAATCGAGCTTGAGCCTTCACTTGGAAATGGCGGACTTGGACGTCTTGCAGCATGCTTCATAGATTCAATCGCAACACTCGGGCTCAACGGAGACGGTGTAGGCCTCAACTACCACTACGGATTATTCAAGCAGGTATTTGAGAACAATCTCCAGAAGGAGACTCCAAATCCATGGATTACAAAGGAGAGCTGGCTTACAAAGACAGATATCACATATCCTGTAAGCTTTGGCGGATTTACAGTACAGTCAAGACTTTACGATATCGACGTAGTTGGATACAACAACCGTACAACAAAGCTTCACTTATTCGACATCGAGTCAGTTGATGAGTCAATCGTAGGCGACACAATTGATTTCGACAAGGATGATATCAAGAAGAACCTTACATTATTCTTATATCCTGATGATTCAGATGATAAGGGACGTCTTCTTCGTGTATACCAGCAGTATTTCATGGTATCAAACGCAGCAAGACTTATCCTTGCAGAGGCAGAGGCAAAGGGCTCTAATTTACATGACCTTGCTGATTATGCAGCAGTTCAGATTAACGATACACATCCATCAATGGTTATTCCAGAGCTTATCCGTCTCCTTCAGGAGAAGGGCATCCTGATGGATGAGGCTATTGAGATTGTATCAAAGGTTTGTGCATACACTAACCACACAATCCTTGCAGAGGCTCTTGAGAAATGGCCAATCAGCTTCTTGGAGAAGGCAGTTCCACAGCTTATGCCAATCATCCGTGAGCTTGACAACAAGGTTCGCGCAAAGGTAGCTGACGAGAGCACATACATCATCAAGGATGGTCTTGTACACATGGCACACATGGATATTCATTTCGGATATTCTGTAAACGGTGTTGCATACCTTCACACAGAGATTTTAAAGAATACAGAGCTCAATAACTTCTACAAGTTATATCCTGAGAAGTTCAACAACAAGACAAACGGTATCACATTCCGTCGTTGGTTAATGTCTTGTAACCCGGAGCTTTCAGCATACATCACAGAGCTTATCGGTGACGGCTGGAAGAAGGATGCAAACGAGTTAGAGAAGCTTGGCAATTTCATCAATGATGACGCTGTTCTCACAAAGCTTGTTGACATCAAGAACGCAAAGAAGACAGAGCTTGCTTCTTACTTAAAGAAGACTCAGAATCTCGACGTACCTGACAATTCAATCTTTGATATCCAGGTTAAGAGACTTCACGAGTACAAGAGACAGCAGCTCAACGTGCTTTACATCATCCGTAAGTACTTTGAGATCAAGGCAGGCAAGAAGCCATCTACACCAATCACATGCTTCTTCGGTGCAAAGGCAGCTCCTGCATATATCATTGCAAAGGATATCATCCATGCAATCCTCTGCTTACAGCAGATTATCAACAATGATCCTGAGGTAAGTCCATATCTTAAGGTATTCATGGTTGAGAACTACAACGTAACATTAGCTGAGAAATTATTCCCGGCTGCAAATATTTCAGAGCAGATTTCTCTTGCTTCTAAGGAGGCATCAGGAACAGGAAACATGAAGTTCATGCTTAACGGTGCTATTACACTTGGAACAAGTGACGGAGCAAACGTAGAGATAGCTGAGCTTGTCGGCGATGAGAACATCTATGTATTCGGTGAGGATTCACAGACTGTTATCGACAGATATGAGAGAGGTGACTACTGCTCTAAGGATTACTATGACAAGGATGCAGAATTAAAGAAGGCTGTTGACTTCCTTGTAAGTGATGAGATGATGAAGGTTGGTTCTAAGGAGAACTTAGAGAGACTTTACAACGAGCTCCTCAACAAAGACTGGTTCATGACATTCCCAGACTTTGAGGATTACTGCAAGACAAAAGAGAAGGCTTACGCTGATTATGAGGATAAGAAGGCTTGGGCTAAGAAGATGCTTGTCAACATCAGCAAGGCTGGTTTCTTCTCTTCTGACAGAACAATCAAGCAGTACAATGATGAAATCTGGCATTTAGAGGCCTAGAATTTTTCTTCCTCCTTTAAATACAAATTGGGCTTAAGAACTCCTGCGGGTGCATCCCGCGGGGGTTCTTTTTTTGCTAGAGTACGGGACGTAAGCGCAGGGGACGGCGGGCCCCTTGGCAGAAATGTAAGGGCGGGATTTACAAGTTTGGCAAATACATATATAATAAGGGGAAGAATATACACATGGAGAACTATTATGATAAAGAATAAACTTATGGCACTCATGCTTGCCGTAGTGCTCACAACAGGCATGCTTACCGGCTGTGGCTCCAGCGACAAGGCAAAGGACAAGGATGCGTACAGACAGTATGGCATCAACTGTATAGAGAACGGCAGCTATGATGATGCGGTCGATGCTTTTCAGAAGGCACTGGACCAGTCGGTGGGCTCAGTGGGCGCAGAGGAGCTTGACATATGTTATTATAAGGCAAAGGCACAGTATTTAAGCGGTGACGTGGATGGAGCAATTGATACATATACGGCTATTATCGACTATAATAAGGATTCTGACGCATACTATCTGAGAGGCTGTATATATTTTGCCAAGAATGATTCAGACAAGGGCTTGAAGGATTTTAAGACGGCGCTCAGTGAGAATAATGATAATTATGAGCTCTATCTTGGCGTTTATGAGACCTTGTCAAAGTATGGCATGAATGACCAGGGAAAGGAATACCTGGATAATGCATTAAAGCTTAAGGCAAAAACTGCTGATGACTATATGCAGAGAGGCCGTATATACACCATGCTCGGTGATTATGATTCAGCAATAAAGAGTCTGAAAAAGGCTATTGATGAGAAGCTTGTCAAGGCAAACTACTATATGGGTGAGGTATATCAGAAGAAGGGCGACAATGACAGCTCGCAGAAGTATTTTAAGAAATACTTAGACAGCGGTGAGGCGGATTCGTATGAGCTGATGAATATGGGACAGGCGCAGATGGACAATGGTAACTATGACACTGCGATTATTTATTTTCAGAACGCACTTGAACTTGAAAGTGTGCCGAATAAGCAGCAGATAACAAAGGCTATGATTATAGCATATGAGTATTCCGGCGATTTTGCCACAGCAAAGAGCAAAATGGAGGAATACATGAAGGATTATCCTGATGACGAGGATGCAGCAAGAGAATATCAGTTTTTGGAGACCAGATAGATTATGGCAGATACTATTAAGATAGAGGATATTGAGGAGAGAGTGGTGCTCGTCGGAGTGAGCGAGCAGGACGGTGATGATGCGGATGATTCACTTTCAGAGCTTGCGGAGCTGGTAAAGACAGCAGGTGCGACAGTTGTAGGCACACTTATCCAAAGAAGAGAAAAAATTCATCCGGGCACGTATGTCGGCACCGGCAAGGTGGCAGAGATTGCAGAGCTTGTGGAGAGTACAGGGGCAACAGGCATTGTGTGCGATGATGAGCTGAGTCCGGCACAGCAGAAAAATCTGGAGACGTACCTTGACACAAAGGTTATGGACAGGACACTTGTTATTCTTGATATTTTTGCATCAAGAGCCACAACAAGTGAGGGTAAGATACAGGTTGAGCTTGCTCAGCTCAAGTACAGATTAAGCCGTTTGTCGGGACTGGGAAAGTCCATGTCAAGGCTTGGCGGTGGAATAGGAACAAGAGGTCCCGGAGAGAAAAAGCTTGAGGTGGACCGCCGTCTTATAAATGACAGGATAGCACAGCTTCGAAGAGAGCTGAAAGAGGTGCAGAAGCACAGAGATATCACAAGGGCAAAGCGTGAAAAAAATAAAGTACCGGTTGTTGCGATAGTAGGATATACTAACGCAGGTAAGTCCACGCTGTTAAATCACCTGACAGAGGCAGATGTGCTTGAGGAGGATAAGCTCTTTGCAACGCTTGATCCTACAACGCGTATTCTTGCGCTTGATGGCAAGCAGCAGGTGCTTTTAACTGATACGGTCGGGTTTATCAGAAAGCTGCCGCATCATCTGATAGAGGCCTTCAAGAGCACCCTTGAGGAGGCAAAGTACGCTGACATTATTTTCCATGTGGTGGACGCATCAAATATGCAGCGGGAAAAGCAGATGTTCATAACCTACCAGACATTGGATGATCTTGGTGTAAAAGACAAGAAATTTGTCACACTTTTTAATAAGCAGGATGCCCGCACAGACAATGAACCGTTACATGATTTCAGGGCAGATTATACTCTTAACATTTCAGCGGCAAAGGATCTGGGATTAGATGAGGTAAAATCTCTTTTAGAGGAGATATTAAGAGAGAATAAGGTATATATCGAGAGAATTATCCCATATGATAAGGCTGGCGTGATACAGCTCATCAGAAAACAGGGTGAGCTTGTGTCGGAGGAATATGTGGCTGATGGGATACAGATAAAGGCATATGTGCCGATGGAGGTGTACGGCAGGCTCGATTAGGGTGCTGCTTCGCTATATCATTATAATAAGCGAGGAATTTAAAATGTCGAAAACGCGTTCAATCCGCTGGGACAAGCTGGACAACACAGCAAATCTGTTCCCTAGTATAGCGGGGGAGAGCATGACAAATGTATATAGGATCTCAGTCACCTTAACTGATGAGATTGACAGTGAAAAGCTGCAGGAGGCACTGGATATAGTGCTTCCGAAGTTTGGTCTGTTTAATGTGAGACTCAGGATGGGAGTATTCTGGAACTATTTTGAGGAAAATGGCAAAAAGGCACCAAAGGTGCATGAGGAAAATACATTTCCGTGCAGATTTATAAGACCGAACAAGAATCATAGCTATCTTTTCAGGGTGACATACTATAAGAACAGAATAAATCTTGAGGTATTTCATGTGCTGACAGATGGCATGGGCGGCATCAATTTCCTTAGGGAGCTCACCTACCAGTATCTGCGTCTCACACATCCGGAGATTGCAAAGCTAAAGGGCGATTCATTGACGCAGGGCACATCCTTAAATAGAGAGGACAGCTTTGTAAAGAACTACAAATCAAGTAAGCCAAGTGGCTTTAACAGGCAGAAGGCGTATCTTTTAAAGCTGGAAAAGGTACCTGATGGAGAGTTTGGGCTGATACATGGCATGATGCCTGTATCACAGCTGAAGCAGGTCTGCCACCGCTATGGAGTTTCCATAAATGATTATCTGGTAGCATGCTTTGTGTGGAGTGTGTATCAGGAGTGTTTTCACGGCATGCCAAACGATATGCCTGTCAGGGTTGCAGTTCCTGTGAACCTTCGTCCTTATTTTGACTCCGTGACCACAAAGAACTTTTTTGTCATGATATCTGCTGAGTTCAGACCGCAAAACAGCTCCTACACATTTGAGGAGGTGCTTAAAATAGTGACGGATTCCATCAATTCACAGATTTCGAAGGAGCATCTGGAGGATCTTTTCTCATACAGTGTGTCAAATCAGAAAAATATCCTGATGAGACCGGTGCCTCTTTTTATAAAAAATCTGGCAATGAAGGCGGTCTATACGCAGTCGGCACTGGCGAATACCACCACTATCACCAATATTGGAAATATAAAGGTGGAGCCGGAATACGAGCCGTATATAACAGGCTTTTATTCCTTTATACCAATGTCCAAGGGACAGCCTATGAAAGGCACCATATGCTCCTACAAGGACACGCTGGTGTTTACTTTTTCATCTATTCTGGCCGATACGATGATTCAGAGAAGCTTTTTTAAGAAGCTTGTAAATGACGGAGTGGAAGTGACAATTGAGACAAATGGAGAGTATTATGACTAAATGCATGAAATGCGGTGTGTATATTGCAGACAATACAGATAAATGCCCACTCTGCCAGCAGGTTGTGGCACCGGTTGAACTGTCATCGGACAATCATCAGGGCACTGAAGGGGTTTTTGAACAGCATAATGATGTGCCGGATAAGTGCGTAAACGATACAGATAGTGTAGCAAAGAGGGCAGATAGCACAGCAAACCATGACAACGGTACGAGATATCCTGACGTCAAGGGCGCATCAAGAAAATACAGATTGCTGGAAAATATCATATTGTTTCTGTCTATAGTAGGACAGATTGTGCTGACAACTGTTGATTACATGACAGACAATGAGATAAACTGGAGCTTTATAGTGCTTCTTGTTGTAATCTATGCGAATGTGACGCTGCGTCTGGCAATAGTCGGAAGAAACGGATATATTTTTAAAATTGTAAGCACATTTGTGTTCACGGTGCTGTTTCTCGAGGGCATAGACCTGCTCACAGGAGCCAGTGGCTGGGCACTTACATTTGTTTTCCCAAGTGCCATACTGGCGATGGTTCTTGCAACAATTATACTTATGATAGTAAACATAAGAAACTGGCAGAGCTACATGATGATGCAGCTTTTTCTTGTGCTGATGAGCGTGATTGCGATGATACTTGTGGCAGTCAAGATCATATGGTTCCCATATCTGGCAATGGGAGCGATGGGCGCATCGCTGTTTTTGTTTCTCGGAACACTGATTATCGGTGACAAAAGAGCCAGAACAGAGCTGAAACGGAGATTTCATATATGATAGGCTTTCATGGAATAGGAAATTCGCATATGTTTGAGGATGAAGAGATGGGAAACTACCATCCGGAAATTGAAAACGGCGATAGTAATGGTGATAATGAAACTGGAATAATAGGAGCTTTGGGTAATAAGCTTGAAAAGACATTTAAGAACTCATTATCTGCCATGAAAAGTGAGCATGCGGAAAAAGCCCATAGCAATGCAACTGTGGCAGACGAAGAAGTCAGTATACAGGGAAAAATACTTGCTAATCTGATGGGACATATCACAAATGACCTTGCAATCGGCAAAAAAATAAAATCCGGAGAGCTCAGGAAGCGCATGAAGGAACCTGCATGGCTTGTTCCGGACTGCTTTGTAACAGAGGATATAGATATGGGCGGTTTCACTATGAAGCTTTTATCCTCAAAGGAAAACCCAAATACAGAGCGTGTGATACTGCAGCTGCATGGTGGTGGATATATGGGGGCAGTACGCAATGCATACTATGTATTTGCAGGCCTTTATAATGAGGTAAGTGAGGGCTGCTCAGTGCTCACGCCTGACTATCGCGTGGCGCCGGAATACCCATATCCGGCAGCACTTGAGGATGCCATAGCCTGCTATAAATGGCTCTTGTCACAGGGATGGTTTGGTTCGCAGATTGTGCTGGCAGGAGACTCAGCGGGAGGAGGACTTGCAATGTGCCTCACCATGTATCTTCGTGACCACGACATGCCGCTTCCGGCAGGAATAGTAGCCATGTCACCATGGACAGACCTCACAGCAGGCGGAGAGTCATATGAGACAAACTACGAAAAGGACCCACTGTTTGGGAACACAAGGGACAGTCTGATCTACGTGAATGACTATCCCGGTGACCACGATAAAATGGATCCGTACATATCGCCACTGTTTGGTGATTTCAGAGGCTTTCCTCCAATGCTCATACAGGCTGGCTCGATAGAGATGCTTTTATCTGACTCGGTCGATGCCGCTGCAAAGGCAAGAAACCAGGGCGTTAAGGTGCGCCTGTCAGTGTATGAGGGGATGTTTCATGTGTTCCAGATGGGATACCTCAATTTCCCGGAGTCCAAACGTGCATGGGCGGAGGTCAAGCGTTTCCTAAAGGTGATTAAAGATGAAGAATAGAGGAGAAGCAGATAATGATTACCGGAGAATTAAGAAATAAAATAGATAAAATATGGGAAACATTCTGGACAGGTGGCATCACAAATCCATTAGATGTTATAGAACAGTTTACATATTTACTCTTTATAAAGCAGCTTGACGAAGTTGAGACAACAAAAGAAAACGAGGCAAATTTTCTCGGTGTAGACTATGAGTCTATGTTTCCGGGTGAATGTCAGAAATACCGCTGGAGCAAATTCAAAAATCTCGGTTCAGCAGAGGAAATGTATGAGCTTGTCTTAAATGGTGTATTTCCGTTTATAAAGAATCTGCATCAGGACGGGGATTCGGCCTATGCCAGATATATGGGAGATGCCATATTCAAGATTCCTACCGCGGCAATGCTGTCAAAAATAGTCGATGGAATAGATAAGCTTGAGCTGGGAGATGAAGATTCTAAGGGAGATTTATACGAGTATCTTCTCTCAAAGGTTGCAACAGCCGGAACTAATGGACAGTTCAGAACACCGCGACACATTATAAAAATGATGGTCGAGCTTGTAAAACCGGCACCGGATGATACAATAATTGATCCGGCAATGGGAAGTGCAGGCTTTCTGATAGAAGCACAGAGTTATCTAAGAGAAAACCATCCGGAGCTTTTCCTTCATCAGGAGAGCCTTGAGCATTTCAATAACACTATGTTTTATGGTAACGATATGGACAGAACCATGCTTCGAATCGGAGCTATGAATATGCTGCTTCATGGTGTGGAAAATCCTAATATTTCGTACAGAGACAGTCTTTCAGAGCAGAATACGGATGATGAAAAATACAGCTTAGTTCTGGCAAATCCGCCGTTTAAGGGAAGTCTGGACTATGAGGCGGTTTCAGCAGATTTGCTTAAAGTGACAAAGACGAAGAAAACAGAGCTGCTTTTCTTAGCACTATTTTTGCGTATACTCAAAAAAGGTGGCAGAGCGGCAGTGATTGTTCCTGATGGAGTATTGTTTGGCAGCAGTAAAGCACATAAACAAATCAGAAAAGAAATCATAGAAAACAATAAGCTTGACGCAGTCATATCAATGCCAAGTGGAGTGTTTAAGCCATACGCAGGAGTGTCAACAGCAATCCTTATTTTTACAAAAACAGGCTCAAGTGATACCGACAAAGTATGGTTTTATGATATGAAGGCTGATGGATTAAGCCTTGATGACAAACGTCAGGAAATCGCAGACAATGATATCCCGGATATTATTGAGAGATTCAATCATCTTGAGGCTGAGATTGACAGAAAAAGAACTGATCAGAGCTTCTTTGTTCCGGTTGATGAGATTGTGTCTAATGACTATGACCTTTCAATCAATAAGTACAAGGAAATAGTCTATGAGGCTGTGCAATATGAGCCAACCGATGTGATAATAGGAAAGATTGACGCTCTGGAAAGTGAGATACAGGGTGAACTGGCAGAGCTTAAGAAACTGTTGGATGTGTAAAAGCAAATTCGTGTTTGAGGGGATCTTGGATAAATAGAATATATGTTTGACACAAAGGC
>OBJG01002421.1_pt1 | contig 11554 bp, 12 predicted proteins | sample 1517941 | NCBI WGS metagenome assembly OBJG01 (sample SAMN04571712, study PRJEB22368) | human gut metagenome | biome: human gut; material: stool | host: Homo sapiens | place: Luxembourg | collected 2012-09-21
GGATACCGGTCCACATGCCGTAAACAACCTGGTTGTGCAGGCCGACCTTGACGTTATCCAGAACTGTCATATCATTAAACAGGCGGATGTTCTGGAACGTGCGGGCAATGCCCGCCTTGCTGATGGCTTCCGGGGTGGCACCGGTAATATCGTTGCCATCCAGCACAATGTTGCCCTCGGTGGGCTTATACACACCGGTCAGCATATTGAACACGGTGGTTTTGCCCGCGCCGTTGGGGCCGATCAGGCCATACAGGTGGCCTTTTTCGATTTTAAGGTCCAGCTGCGAAACGGCTTGCAGGCCGCCGAACGCAATGCCAAGGTTACTGACTTCCAGCAGTGCCATTTATGCCGCCTCCTTTTTGCTTTTATCCTTTAGGAATTTGTTCAGCTTCAAAATCGGGAATTTCTCGGTGATTTTTTCAGCCACTTCTTTGCGCCATGCCACCAGCTTGGGGCTGCGGGTAAAGATCATCATGACAATCAGAACGATAGCATAGATCAGCATGCGGTAATCGTTCAGGCCGCGCAGCATTTCGGGCAGAACGGTCAGGATGGCCGCTGCAATCACGGAGCCGCGGATGCTGCCGATGCCGCCCAGAACCACGAAGACCAGAATGTTGATGGAGGTGTTGTAATCAAACTTTTTGGCAACCAAAGAAGAATAGTTCAAGCTGTACAGCACGCCTGCCATGCCGGCAAACACGGAGGACAGTACAAAAGCCATCAGCTTATAGCGGGTGATATTGATGCCGATGCTCTTGGCAGCAATCTCATTATCGCGGATAGCGGAGATGGCGCGGCCAGCGCGGGAGCGGATCAGGTTGAGCACAACCACCAGCGTGATAAGCACCAGAATAATGCCCATGGTAAAGGTGGAAGTCTTTTTGATGCCGGTAATGCCCATGGCGCCGTTGATCAGGATCTTGCCATCCTCGGCCATGTTCATCGAAGCGGCATCTTTAAGGGAGAAATGCAGGCCGCTGTCGTCCACGCCCAGGTAAACGGCGTTCATAATATTTTTGATGATCTCGCCAAATGCCAGGGTAACGATGGCCAGATAGTCGCCGGACAGGCGCAGAACGGGAACACCAACGATGACGCCGAAGATACCGGCCATAGCGCCGCCCACAACAAAGGCCAGGATCAGCGCCAGCCAGTGCGGGGCCACATCATACAGGCTGACCCAGACCAGCGTGCCGGAAAACGCGCCAACGCTCATAAAACCGGCATGACCGAGGCTTAGCTCACCCAAAAAGCCGACAACGAGGTTCAGCGAAACAGCCATGACCACATAAGCGCAGATGGGCACCAGCTGGCCGGAGAAAGAGTTGGTCAGCACACCGGCGGCTGCCAGCAGCTGAACGACAATGTAAAACCCAATGACGATGCTAAAGGTGATAAAATTACTTTTGGTGCTTTTTTTCACTTGGTTCCATTTTGTTAATGCCATGATCCTCACCTTACACTTTCACGTTGACCTTTTTGCCGAGCAGGCCGGTAGGCTTGACGATCAGCACAACGATCAGAACAACAAACACGATGGCATCGGACAGCTGGGTGGAGATGTAAGCCTTGCTGAGGTTTTCGATGATACCCAGCAGGATACCGCCCAGGAAAGCACCGGGGATGGAGCCGATGCCGCCAAAAACCGCTGCCACGAACGCCTTGATGCCGGGCATTGCGCCGGTGGTGGGCATCAAAGTCGGGTAAGAGGAACACATCAGGGCACCGGCAACTGCGGCCAGCGCAGAACCAATGGCGAAAGTCAGAGAAATCGTGGCATTGACGTTAATGCCCATCAGCTGGGCAGCACCGCGGTCCTCGGACACAGCCAGCATAGCGTGACCGGCGGAAGTGTGGTTGATGAACAGGGTGAGCACAACCATGATGAGGATGCAGGCCAGGATGGTGACCAGCGTTTCGGCTGAGATGGTCAGCTGGCCGTCAAACAATTTAATGGGCTGCAGGCTGACAACGGACTTGAAGTTCTTGGGGTTGGAAGTCCACAGCAGCTGGGCCACCTGCTGCAGCAGGTAGGAAACGCCGATGGCTGTGATCAGAACAGCCAGGGACGGGGCTTCGCGCAGGGGGCGATAGGCCACACGCTCCATGGTAACGCCCAGAATGGTGCACACCACCATGGACAACAGCACCGACACAATGGGGTTAAGCCCGAACGAGCCGAATGCGAAAAAGATCACATAGCTGCCAATCATGATGACATCGCCATGGGCGAAGTTCAGCATTTTGGCAATACCATAAACCATGGTATACCCCAATGCGATCAGCGCGTACACACTGCCCAAGCTGATGCCATTGATCAGATAGGATAAAAATTGCATTGTGCAGAACACCTCACTCTATTTTTTCCCTTGTTCTTCCACACCAAGGCGACGCACGCCACCTGATTATTGCACAGCGGAAAAACAAAATATGTATATAATATTAACACATCTGTCCGCACAGTACAATGCCTTAAAGCGCAAAAGATACGTATTTTTGGCTAAAACAGGCACTTTCTGTCACTTTTTTCTCTGTGCGTAACAAAATGGGGGCTGCTGACATGGTAAATCAGCAGCCCCCATTGGCCAAAACTCAATTTTGCATGCTTTTCAGCACGCGGTTCCCTGCTTTTGTGCAGAGATTACATAGCGGCGTAAGCGCCATCCTTGATTACAACAGCCTTAGGATCCTTGGAAACAGCGCCGGAAGCATCCCAGGTCATACCGGTACCAGTCAAGCCGTCAAAGGTCATGCTGGTGTAACCGGTCTTCAGCTGCTCGCAGATCTCGCTGGCATCCATATCGCCGGTGACGCCGGTTTCCAGAACTGCCTGGTACATGCTGTAGATAACGTCGTATGCGTCAGCAGCGAACTGGTTCGGGGTTTCGCCGTAAGCGGCAACGTAAGCGGAAACAAATGCCTGGGTCTTTTCATCCTGAGCGTCAGCAGCGAACGGAGTCAGCAGCATCAGGCCCTCAGCCAGAGAGGTATCAAAGCCCTCAACATCCAGGATGCCATCCATGCCATCGCAGCCGAAGAAGATGGGCTCATAGCCAGTCTTGTTGGCGGTGGTCAGGATCTGAGAAGCCTCGGTGTAGTAGATGGGCAGGAACACCAGCTCAGCGCCAGCTTCCTGGCACTTGGCAACCTGGACAGGTCGCTCTTGTTGTCGCTGGTGAAAGCTTCAGCAGTGACGATCTCAAGGCCCTTGCTCTCAGCTTCGGTCTTGAACTTGGCGTAAATGCCGGAAGAGTAAGCGTCAGAAGAGTCATAGATGATGCCGATCTTGGTAGCCAGAGCGTTCTCGGCAATGTAGTCAGCGGATGCAACACCCTGGTTGGGGTCGGTGAAGCAGATCTGGTAGACATTGTCGCCGGTTTCGATAACGGTCTGTGCAGAGGCAGAAGGGGTCATAACGAACATGTTATCGTTGACGCTCTCAGCAGCAACTGCCAGGGTCGGGGTGGTAGTAACGGGGCCAGCCAGAACCTGCATGCCCCAGTCTTTCAGGGAGTTGTAAGCGTTGACGCTCTTTTCAGCATCGTGCTCATCGTCCTCGAACTTCCAGTCAAAAACATCGCTGCCGTTTGCGGCGTTGATCTCTTTGACAGCCAGTTCTTCGGCGTTCTTAACAGCATTGCCGTAAGTTGCAGCAGCGCCGGTGATGGGGCCGATGCCGCCAACCTTGATGGGGGTGCCGGTGTAGGAGCCGGAAGCAGCGGACTCGCCGGAAGCAACGGTGCTGGAAGTCTCGGAAGAGACAGCGGAAGTAGCTTCGGAAGTAGCGGTGGAACCGCAGGCGGCCAGGCTGACAGCCATGGAAGCAGCCAGCATTGCACTGATGACCTTTTTGTTCATTGTTATTCCCTCCTAATGATTTACAGCCTCCGGCGGGCAAACGCCTGCCGGAACGGGTTGCACGGCCCATAACTGTAATTTAAATTAAAGTATACCGCTAAGTTGGCAAATCTTCAATACGGAATATCGGCATAAATTGCAGATGGAATCCAAAGCCTTTGTGGCGGTTTTGCACAAAGTTTGGTTACAAAATATTATCAACCTACCATATTGACAAAGTTTGTAATAAAAAAATGAAAAACCTGGTTTTAAGGGTTGAAAAACGCGGCGGAATTAGGCATAATAGTTGGTAAATATGAAAGGGGTATCTTAAGATGAAGCTTTTGGAAGACCGCATTCTGCGCGATGGGCAGGTCCGCCCGGGCAATGTGCTGAAAGTTGACTGCTTTTTGAACCACCAGCTGGATGTTGACCTGCTGGATAAAATCGGCGAGGAGTTTTACCGCATTTTTAAGGATGACGGAGTAAACAAGATCCTGACTATTGAGGCATCCGGCATTGCGATTGCCTGCATGACGGCCCGCCACTTTGATGTGCCCGTGGTGTTTGCCAAAAAGGCCAAAAGCAAAAACATTGATGGCGATGTGTACACTTCCACGGTACATTCTTATACTTACGGCAAAGATTACAATATCACCCTGGCCCAGAAGTTCCTTGGTCCCAATGACCGTGTGCTGATTCTGGATGACTTTTTGGCAAACGGCAAGGCCATGCGCGGTCTGTTGGATGTCTGCCAGCAGGCCGGAGCCAGTGTGGCGGGTATCGGCATCTGCATTGAAAAAGGCTTCCAGCCGGGCGGCGACGAGCTGCGCCGCGAGGGTTACAAACTGGCCAGCCTGGCCATTGTGGACGAAATGGGCGATAACGGCAGCCTGAAGTTCCGCAAGACGGAGTATTAAGAGAGATTGCTTGCTTTCGTATAATTGGGACGATCCGATATTTATCATCTGCATTAACGATTAAAAAGGCGGCGTGATTGGGTTCACGCCGCTTTTTGTTTATGCTTTTATTTGGGAGGATGATAAATCGTTCAGGTTCTTCCTCGGCGCAATGAGGGCATCGCATCTTACAGACATCTTGCGGGGCACAGCGAACAATAACACGCTTTACATCGTATGGATATACAGCCGCGAGGACTCTTCCTCGCCATCGCCCTGCACCATGCAGTAAAACTGCCAGCCGTAACGCTCATAAAACGAGGTGTGGTCAGTAGCAAGGTTAAAGTGCGCGCCGCATCCATGCCGTTGGCTGCTAACGTTACGCCGCATTCCGGCGCGGGGCAGCGTGCTGCATGTGGCATTTGGCCGTGTGTCCCCTGGTACCAACCGCGGTATTACGGTAAGTTTTGCCTGCTGCAGGCATGGAAAAAGACAAAAAGAATGCCAGGGACACTTCACTTTTTGAATCACTCAAAAAAGCAAAGCTTCCCTGGCCGGTTGCACCACTATATGGTATAACTCTGGATTGTACAGTGGTTTATGTGTAAGAAATCGGCGAAGCCATCACATCATTTTGCCATAATCAAAATCATTCTGCTTTACCCCCTCGGAATTACAGTTTAACCCGAACAAATTCATGGTGGATGGCGGGCAGAATGGTTTCCACCAGGTCTTTTGTGCGCAGGCGCAGGCTGGAAGTATTGATGCAGGGGTGGCAGCCCACATATTCGCTGTTCAGCACATCTTCATCGATCAAAAGCTGCACATGGTTTTCGGTATCGTTCATCAGGCCCAGCACACTGACCGAGCCGGGAGTGATATCAAGGAACTTTTCCATATATTCCGGCTTGGCAAAGGACAGGCGCGCGGAGTGGATCTGGGCGGATAGATCCTTGGTGTGGAACACCTTGGTATCCGGGATCATCAACAGGTAAAACGCGGTTTCCTGACGGTTACAAAGAAAAAGATTTTTGCAGATGACCGCCTGCAGCGTTTTGTCAATTTCCTGGCAGACTTCCATCGTCATGGCCGGGGCATGGTCAATGCGGTTATATTCGATCCCAAGACTATCCAGCAAATCATAGGTACGGGTTTCTTTGGCCAATCTGCCCGTAGTATTCATCGGGCGGCCTTTTTGCAGTTCCATCAAAACATTCCCCTCTCTTCGATTTGTATGCTGTCTATTATATCGCAAATCGTGCCATCCCGCCTGCAAAAATGTGGTTTCCGTTCAGGTTTTCGGATTCTGTTCGGTTCAAGTTTTCCGCAATCGCATAATAATCCGTACGCCGCTGTTATAAACAAAATCATTCATTCGATCATCATGCCTCACTTTCAATTTGCTTTTTTATTTTTAAGGGATACTTTGCGTATACGTCCCTCATGTAGCATGAGAGCAAGAGGATTCCAGAATTTTTCTGTGCTAAACTGACATTTAATTCTTAAATTCAGAACAGGTCTAGCATATTATTGAGATAAATTTCTTCGCGGACGCGCAGCTGGTATTCTGGCTTTGTCATATAGTAAAGCAGAAACTCCAAAATTAAGGCACTGCCAAGCCCGCGGCCCTCAATTTTGAAGTTGGAAAAGCCCATGGGCAGATAGATATTTTGAATATCCTGGATGCCAATAAAACCGGGGTTGTCCATTGCTTTTGAAAAGCGATACCCTTCCTGTGCGCCAGGGGCTGCGCAGCGGTGGTCGGGGCAGGTTTCGCCAAGGTTTTTACGGCTTACATTTTCATAGCAGCGCTTTCTGTCCTTGCAGCCAAACCAGCAGCATTCATTGCAAAGGAATTCCACTTTATCTTTCTGGGGCTGGGGCAGGTTGTTCAGCTGTTCAAATTCTTTATTTAACCGGAAATCCGGCACAACATAGCGGAAGTCATCCCGATTCAATTCCGCCTGTAACTGCGGGAATTCCGTGAGCACCTTGGTTGTAGATGAAACAAAGTAAAGCCCCGGATAACGGCTTTCCAGATATCTGAGCAGCAAGTCCGAATGGACAATAACGCCGTTTTGTGCGCCGCCGCTATTTTCAAACAGCTTACACAGGGCGTTGCACTTTATGTCCGCCAGGTGTTCTTCACGCAGCAGTGAGTTACTGAATGTCAGCCGGGCGGATATCCCATATTCGCGCATCAGATCCATAACATCTTCGGGGTCCTGCACGCCAAAACTTGTGCGGCCGCCACCCCAGATGCAGTCGCCCAGGGCCCCATAAATGGAGCCGATGGCGCACCAGTTGTAAAAATATTCTCTGTGATGATAGAACAGCGGCAGGAACATGCGGTACAGCCCATAAAATTCAAACAGCCCCGGCAGATGATAATATGCCACGCCGGGCTTTGAGGTATTCTTTATTTTATCGTCCATCTTGCGTTTTTGTGCGCTCCCCTTCCGGTGTGATTTTTCAACTGCTTTATTTTAGCATCTTTTTCCGCTGAAAGCAAAGCAGGCAGCAAAAAGGCGGGCAGTTGTTTTTCGTTGCTGCCCGCCCAAATGTAACTTGTTATTTTGTTTTGTGGGAACTGTGTCAGTCATCCAGCTTAATTTTCTCTTTCAGCACCACGCAGCCTGCCATATCGCCAATAACGTTCACGCAGGTAGCGCCCATATCGCATAGGGTATTGATGCTGATATAAACGCCCATCACGCCAGCCGGGAGACCCGCCATGGTAGCCAGCGCGGCGAACAAAGCGATTGCACCACCGGGGATGCCGGGGGTGCCCACGGACAAGATCACATTTGCCAGCAGGATCACATTCATCATGGAGGTACTGACCTCAACGCCGCAGGCGTTGGCGAAAAACACGATCATGAACGACAACACGATGGAAACAGCATCCATGTTGACCGTTGCGCCCAGAGGGATAACGATACTGGTGATTTTATCGGATACGCCCATCTCGTCCTCCATGCACTGCTTGCTGAGGGGGATGGTGGCCGAACTGGAACAGGTGCCAAAGGCGTTCAGAGCTGCCGGCAGGCAGGCTTTAACAAACTTTGCCGGGCTTGCCTTGCCAAGGAACTTGACGGAACCGCCATACACGATAGCGGCAAATGAGAAGAAGGTAACATAAAGAACGACCAGCAGGGTTGTGAGGGAAAGAATGGTTTCTGTGCCGTTGGCTTCCACCACCGGAACAATGGTGCAGAAAACGCCGATGGGGGTAAAGTACATCACGGTGCTGATGATTTTCAGGCAAACCTCGTTGCCGGATTCAATCACTTTCAGCAGCGGCTCGCCTTTTTCGCCGATTGCAACAAGGGTAAAGCCGATGATAACCGCAAAAGTCAGCACCTGCAGCATATTACCGTTGGCAAAAGCAGCCACCGGATTGGCGGGAATCAGGTTTTTGACGGTGTCAAGAATGCTGGTCATTTTGCTGGCCTCGATATCGGAGGTTGCCATTTCAAACCGGACGCCTTTTCCAAGATTGATGGCTCTGGGGATAATCAGTCCCACAAAGCTTGCCAGCGCTGTAGTGAACAGGAAGAATATCATGGCACCGCCGGTGATTTTTCCGGTGGTTTTGGCGTTGCCGATGCTGGTAATGCCCACCACGATGGAGCAGAACACCAGCGGAAAGATCATCATGTTCAGCGCATTCATGTAAATGCTGCCAAGCAATGTGGTAACGGTCAGGACCACATCAAAGCGGCTTGCCAGGAAAAGCCCGGTCAGGATACCAAGCACCAGGCCGATAAAAATTGCGCTGGTGATGTGCTCCTGATACCGTGCAAAGAGTGACTTTTGGGTTGCTGTGCTGTCTTGCGTGGAATTCATGTCGGTAGCTCGTTTTGAATTTTGTCTTTTTTATTATATTCCTTTAGGGAGGATTGGACTAGGGAGGATTGGACAAGAAAAAACTTCAACTTCAGCACAAAAAAGCCACTTTATATTTACGATGTACGCATGGAACGATTGATTTTACCAGCATACAATAAAGATAAGCCCTGACCTTTAATGGCCGGGGCTTTTGGTATTTTTGAGAGGTGATTTTTTTATGGACGGTGGAGATTTTGCTTTGGCTATTTTATGTTTTTTGCAACTATAGGGATGTCATATATGTTGCAGAAAGTGTTTGTACTCCTTTTTATGTTTTTAGATATATAAGAGGACTATCCTTAATATCTCGTCTTACACTTCACGCATACTCGGTCAACCTTGTTCGTCAGGAACCCGGTAAGGGGCGACCACTTGCGGGGAACCATCTGGAACTCGGTACAGCCACACTTGGGGCAGCGAGGGCGAGAAGCTTCTTCCGCTGCGCGACGGTGGCACTCTTCCATCTCTACGGCGTTTTCGTATTCCCATTCGGCACGCATGTCAAACTTGGCTTGATCAAAGAGGGGGTTGTTGTAGACGTATTTTTTATAGAGGAGCTCATTGCGCACTGCTCTATATTTAATTGCCTTTTGTTCTCTCAAGTCGTTTTTTCGTTTTTCAAGACAAAATTTATCCTCTGGGCTTAGTTTTATATTTTCTTGAAATTCTAATGGAGACAAACTGTTTGCTTGCGCAATTATATCCTCTATAACATTAGTCCAAATGATTAAATTATTATGATTTTTGCAGAAATCGCAACTAGGAGAAGAATCCTCAGAAGAAAAAAACGGCCACAAACAGGACAAACATAATCACGTCTTTCGTTAAAGTTCATATTTTTATACCTCCCAGATAAGCTATTTTGTAACCTTATACTGATTATACCACACAATAATTAGTAGAACAACCTGATTTTGAATCTATTTAACTTGTTTGGAACAGGTAACGATCTGAACACTGGGTCTTTTGTGACTCTTAACGGAAAAGAATGGCGAGAATCCATTACAGATTTTAGAAAAGCCTTCTCTGAAGCTAATGATATAGGAGTTACGAAAAAAGGAACTCTATTTTCTTGGCTGACCGGTAATTTCAATAATGACTATGACTTTGTTAAGGATTTAGATGCAGATACTGAGGCATTGAAAAAATTCAAAGACGCTTATACCAATGAAAGTAGTCTTACTTTCAAGAAAAAAAATGAATCATTTGACGCCACCCTCAAAAACTCCTCTGTAATTCTCCAGGACTTTGTAAAACACACAGACAAGGCTAATATCTCTGTAGAAAACTTCTTTAGTTCCGTAACCGGCGCAGGCAAACTGACAAACGCTATCAAGGGTATTGGCCTGCAGATGTTGACAACTGCTGCTCAGGCCGCGGCCATTTGGGCTATTACTGAAGGATTTAGATTAGCCGTAAATGCTGTTCAGGATTATGTCAACCGTGCTGAGATCGCCAAAGAAAAAATGGAAGAGAGCAAACAGGCGTACCGCTTCACGATGACATCCACGAACTTCGGGTCAAACTCAATGCCCCGGCACACATGGTCTGTTTTCTCACCGGCAATCAGCGTAGAGCCGCTGCCAAGGAACGGATCAAGGACGATGCCATTGGTCATGGTAAAGTTTCGGATAGGATACTGGCAGAAATTGAGGATAATCACATGCGTGAAAGAGACACAAAAATCGGATTAGCTGAACAAAGGCAGGTGGCTTTTCTGGGGATAGCATTCCAAATTTTACCACTCAAAAGCAAACAAAAAAGAGCACCCTAAGAGGTAAACTCTCAAAGTGCTCTTTCAGAAAGCAATCAGCTAATTAGCCCTTAACAGCGGCGGCAACTTCAGCAGCGAAGTCGTCAACGCGCTTTTCCAGGCCTTCGCCCTTGATGAAGTGGGTGTACTCGACGATCTTGATATCGCCGCCCAGCTTCTTAGCGGTAGCGTTCACATAGGCGTTCACGTCCATGTTGCCATCCTTGATGAAAGCCTGATCGACCAGGCAGTTCTCCTTGTAGAATTTGCCCAGACGGCCGGTAGCCATCTTCTCTTTGATAGCGTCGGGCTTGTTGGCGGCCTTCGGTAGCCATCTGAGCGATGATAATCTTCTTCTCGTTCTCGATAGCCTCAGCAGGCACAGCCTCACGGTTCAGGTAGCTCGGGTTTGCAGCAGCGATCTGCATTGCAATATCCTTGCCAAACTCAACGAACTCCGGCTTAGCAGCAACTTCATCGGTGGTATCGAACTTAACGATAACGCCGTGGGTGCCGCCGCCGTGAACGTAAGCGGCGCAATGGCCCTCATAGAAAGCAAAACGGCGAACCTTGATGTTCTCCTTGATGACCAGAATCAGAGCCTTCAGAGCTTCGTCAACAGTGCCTTCGCCCATCTTGCAGCCCATCAGAGCCTCAACATCAGCGGGCTTCTGCTCAGCAACAACATTGGCCAGATCTTTGGTGAACTCAACGAACTTATCGTTCTTGGCAACAAAGTCGGTCTCAGCGTTGACTTCAACAACAACAGCACCGTTAGCGGTGGCAACAGCGTAAACCATGCCTTCAGCAGCGATACGGCCAGCCTTCTTAGCGGCAGTAGCCAGACCCTCTTCACGCAGAATCTCGATAGCCTTATTGATGTCGCCATCAGCCTTGACAAGAGCCTTCTTGCATTCCATCATGCCGCAGTCAGTCTGGCGGCGCAGTTCCATAACGTCCTTTGCAGAAACAGCCATGTTCATTCGTCCTTTCTGAATTTAGGTGTACAAACAGTTTCGGGCGGGATCGGGCTTATTCAGCCTTGGCGGCCTCTTCGGCAGCGGGAGCATCCTGCTTACCCTGCTTGCCTTCCAGCACAGCATCAGCCATAGCGCCGGAGATCAGCTTGACAGCGCGGATAGCGTCGTCGTTGCCGGGGATGACGTAA
>OBJG01002425.1_pt1 | contig 11522 bp, 8 predicted proteins | sample 1517941 | NCBI WGS metagenome assembly OBJG01 (sample SAMN04571712, study PRJEB22368) | human gut metagenome | biome: human gut; material: stool | host: Homo sapiens | place: Luxembourg | collected 2012-09-21
AGTACTTTCTCGCTCAATTCGCCACTTTGCAAGCCCGACAATTCAACCAGTTGAGCCTTAAAGTTCTTACGGCTGGCAGAACTTAGGTTCGACCAGTTGTTCGGCTGAATCCCCAGACTGCCCGCTCCAACGAAATTAGCTCTTTCGCCCAGATCGAACTTAACCGTCAACATTTTGTCGACATTCACATCCGGACTCATCAGCATCAACTTTCGTTTTAAAGTCAATGTTTTATTTGCCTTGTCGATAGCCTGAGCATCTCCGGTATAAATACCATCAAAACCACCAGCCAGCAACGACTTCAATTCACCGAAACGTTTATCCGCCAATACTGCATCAAATCCAGAACTTTTTTTCATGATACCTAAAGCCTCCTGAATAGCTTCCGGCTTCATCCATTCCAGTTCAGCCTGTATCTCCAAAACAGACAGTAAGCGGACTGTCAGATCTTTATATGCTGCCATCCGTTTGGATAGACTCGACTGAACAGCAGCCTTGTCCAGTTCGGTCTGAAAATAAGAGTCGTTCTTTAACTCTTTCATCATAGCAACCAGTTCCTTTTGGGTCCTGTCAAGCTGTTCAGAGGTAACTTCCTCCTTTATCTCACAACTGGGTTGTGCGGATAATGTACCTCCACTCAACAAACTGAAGGTCACACATCCTGTAATCAATAACTTCTTCCACATAGATGTTTATTTAATAACAAATTCGTCCATCGCTTTCCCATCCAGATACTCTTCATCCTGCGAAGCATACAGACCATCCATGATATAATCCACCTGCGGGAATGCAGCCAGTATTTTACGGATAAGTGTTGCTTTATCGGATTTATATATCGGAGCATTGGTATTCCACAATTGATCATGAATATCCTTTTCCGGTGCAGAAATGAGGATTTCTTTGATCTCCATCTGCTTCAGACGATTCAAATCGGCATCCAGACTGACCTCGTTATTCAACAGCAACGACAGGGCCGGAGCTAATGTAAAGTTCGGGCGGTTCACCTCCCCGACCAGTTTCTGAAGCCCCTCTATCGTATCAGGCGTACGGCCGACAGACTGTCTCAGCAACAAACGGATATTTTTCTTTGCCGCATAATCAGATAATACCTGGAAGGATTCTTTCAGCGAAGCATAAAACTGTTCCATCGTATAATTATTTTCGATGGTCCGCTGGGTAGAAATCAACAATTCGTCAGCACCTAGTATTTCCATCTTATCGATAACTCCTTTCATCGCCTCCATACTCTTCTGATAGAAAGGAGGATCATTATTTACAATTCTCAAATCCGGATACAGGTTCAGCCCCGAAGTCAGGTCGACCGTCATTTTCAGTTTCTGCCGTCCCAGCCAGCCGGCCTCCTGTTTCAAAGTCTCTTTTTCCCGGTTATGCAGATAACGCCAGTCGATCACGACACGGTCATAATGTTCGAAGAATGTCGGGCGTGAAAGGATTTCTTCCTTTACATCCTGGATATTACGCAGTACAAGCGCCCGTCCGATCGTATTCGCTACTGGAGTACTTTCCGGCATAACTGTCACGTCTGCCTTATTATCCAGGCAGACGCGGAAAATACGGACATTTCCACCAGCTATCGTATGGGCTGTGTTTTTACCAAACGATGTGTTCAGCATCACCTTAGGTGCATAGCCTACTGCCTGCATCTCCGAGCAATCGGTCGGTAATTCTTTGATATAAACTATTTTTCCCGCCTTTGTTCCGATCGAAAACTCTTTCGGTTCCCAAGACTCATTGGAGATCAGAACCGTATATTCGCCGTTTCCTCTCGTACAGGTCACAAGACTTAACTCCGGATTGGTTTCAAACAGTTGCACAGAAGTAAAAATATCTTCCATCAGTGCTTTCGTATGGTTCAGTATTGGATAAGGTTTATCCAACGGCTTTTCTTCCATCACCTTTACAGGCAATTCACATTGCGGTTGCTCTGTAACGCCATACGGAGAAGCGAGAACTGTCACTTTCCCTTTGCCTGCATTCAATTCGATGGCAGCCGGAATTTCATTACTTTTTTGCAATACAGTAGCGGAAGCCGGATAGATTAATTCGGCTAATGTGTAAGGAGCACGCTCCTTGAATGACTCACCTTTATATGTAATCGGTGCAGTACATACCTTTGTCTTTTCTCCGGTACGGATACCGGCTATTCCATCCGGCATGTTCTTCAATGAACCAGCCGTAATGACCAGATGACCACCAGCGTGTATATAGGCATTCAGTTTATCATTAATCTCCTGCCCCGGATGCAGTTCATCGGCAATGACCAATACCGGATATTGTTTCAATACCCACAGCGGGGCATCACTCATCAGACAGTCAGCAATATCTCCGTAAGGGTTCGGAGTGATAAACCCTCTTTCATCTTTATAATAGGAAGCATCCTGATAACCCGGATACAAAACATCAAGCATTCCGTCCGTCAGATAATCCGGCAACTCATACGGCAGATTCCCCCATACTTTATAAGCCTGTCTGGAATATAGATGACGCGGGAAAGACCAGCCGGAAAAGAAATCGGTCATCAATGCTACCGGTGTGTACATCACACCCGGATCACCGTATTTATCTACCCATTTAACCGCACTCTGCTGTATCTTTCCGATGGGACTCAGCTTCTTATCATCTATCCGCATGGACCCTTCAAAACCGACAGCCACACAATCGTACATCAAATGAGTATAGATCAACCGTTTCAGCAATCCGAGAGAGGTTCCCTTCAGCGGACCTCCGCTATTGTAATCATTATCGATACCTTCCGCATTCGAATCGTACGATTTCCATCCCCAACGATTCCATACGGAAGCATTTCCGAACCAGTTTACACCATACTGTTTCCCGGCTCCACGGATAAATGAATAATAGATCTGTGAGTTAGGCAAACCCTGCGCCGTTTCAGCTCCGATCAGGGTATAAACGCCTTCTTTCAGAAAATAATGTCCGAAGTTCAGAGAAACAAGCGTCGCCATTTTGTTTCCCAACTGATCGCCCATTTCCTGAAAATGACGCTGGAAATTAAAATATTGTTGTTTGCGGTCTGCCCCTAAAGGATACATACGGGGAGCAAAACTACCGACATAACGCCCATCCTGTTCACCGTTATCCATGCCCAGCCAATGGTCGCCCAGTTCTTTCTCGAAAAGATCGAGTACGCCGTCCGGGATAACGAACTGGGTCCAGTACCCACCAGGACCAGAACCGGGAATATATCCCCAAAGGTCGAACAGATACAGGTTTCTTCTCTTTATCTCGGCAACGACCTCTTTCAGATTATCCTGAAAAACCAGCGGATAGGAAACCCACAGGATATCCCCTAGTTTATCTTTCACCACCCATTGATCGAGCTTTTGCTTGTAATCTCCGGAGAGATCACGAAGGGCTATAAACTGAATTTTGTTATTAAAGAAAGAGGCATCCGGCGATTTCACATGATGACGTTGATAATCGGGATGATGGGACGGGGGCATTTGATAGGGATACAGCTTAATACTGTTCTGTGCAAACGGTCGGTCAGGATACAACAATCCCAACGAAACAATAAGTATAAAAATCTTTTTCATAAATATTTATTATTGTTGTTACATTAACATAAAGACAACTGATAAACCGATTATCTTTTATCACAACAAAGTTTTGTTTACTTTTTGCAAATCAGCATCTTTTCGTCCATAAAAAAGTTTATAAACGAAATAAATATATATATTTTCAAATATAGATCTATAAAACTGTTCAAATCAGATTAATCCAAAGAAGTCGATAAGTATTCTTTTAGAACCAAACGAAGTTGCGCTAACGCCTTCTTCTGATACAGTTTTACAGTATTAATAGAAATACCCATTTCTTCCGAAATCTCGGCATAGGTCAAATTTTTATATCGGCTCAGTTCAAAAACCCTTTTATACTGGGAAGGTAGTTCTTTCACTGCTTTATCAACCCGCTCTATCAACTCCCTAGAAAGAACGTAATCGAGGGGAGATTCATCCAGAGAAAACAAAGTACTCCTTTCTACAACAGTATCATCCAACTCCACATATTCAGGTTGATTTTGCCTAAGGTATGACAAGCACGCATTATGAACAGCCCTGACTAAATAAGCCCTGACGGAAGTAATAACCAATGTCTCTCTGTTTTCCCATAACCAGCGAAATACATCACCGACAACCTCCTCTATTATATATTTTTCCGTGATGTAAGAACGTGCCTCATAACAAAGAAAAACATAGTACTTTTTGAATAAAAGCTCAAAAGTTTTATGATTTCCCTTCTTCAAGTCTAAAATCTCACCAACGACAGCCATTCTCCCTGATTAAATGCATTCCCTTATTAATGCATATATATGTATTTCAGTTTTTTAATTAAGCCTCAATACCATTTGCCAAATAAAAATGACTAGAAAAAACGTTCCTTTTTTTTAGTCATTTTTTCAGTCTTGTTCATTCAAATAGATATTGCCACTAAAAGTACTAAAAATGTGAAAGATAAATCCTTTTCTAAGCCCAAAAAAATAACAACTCCGAGAAAATAAAAATGACTAAAAAAAAGGAACGTTTTTTTAGTCATTTCTTTTTAATGGCTAAAACTTTAATTATCAAAGAAAATACCAGGAAAATCAACTAAAAAAACCTCCCTGGTATTCCTTTTTTTAAACTACATTATTAAATATAATTCGGATCTTGAACCAGAACACCACCAGCTTTATCAATTTCACTCTGTGGCAATGGGAAATAATAGAATGCAGGCTTAAAGACCTTTATATAAGTGGGTAGTGCAGGATCAGCTGCACCATTCACTAATTTTTCCATTAATTTCCAACGTTTTAGTTGAAAGTAACGATGGCCTTCAAATACAAATTCTACACGCCATTCATTACGAATGCGTTCACGCATCTGCTCTTTAGTCAAACCGGTAGGTAACTCAGGTTGACCGGAACGAACACGGATCTGATTAACCGCATCATATACTTTCTGAGTCGGTCCGTTTACTTCATTTTCTGCTTCAGCAATCATCATCAACACCTCGGCATAACGTAAAATAATTACATCCGCATCAGATATAGTCGAATAACTCGGCATTTCTTTTGTCGGCTGAATCAACTTCATCATTCCAAATCCTGTTTGCATCTGATTGGTAATTGTTACCGGCTCTCCATCTTGTCCATATCGAGAAATCAGCTACACCACTATGGCAAACCGTTTCATACAAACGACGATCGCGATTTTGGAACAATTTAGTCCTTTCAGCTTTATTAGCATCTCCTAATTCTCCGGTAGCCAGTAAAGATTCATCGACTGGGACAGTCAACGGAGATTCACCCCATTTCAGACCATCTGTACACTCAAATGCATCTACTAAATCACGAGTCACACCGCAAGTAGTCCATGCTGCATAATACAAGTCCATACTATGGGTTATATTCGGTGCCAAATAACGAACGGAGAACATAATCTCAGGAGAAGACAGCTGCTTGGAAGATATAAAGTTATCACGCATCCGATCCGCCAAACTATACCCATTGATTGATTCCAACAAAGAAACAATATCCCCCATTTTAGAAGGATCTGCATTTCCTTTATCATCGTAGGCTTCAGCCAACATGAGACGAGCCTTAAGTGCTTTCAAAGCACCCGGAGAGAAATATCCGGACATTTGGGCATCAGAATAAGGTTTATCCGGCAAAGCAGCTATGGCTCCGTCAAAATCATTCATTATCTGAGCATAAATATCAGCACGTGAAGCTTTTGCCTGATACATGTTATCCATTGTCAAAGACTCTGTAACCAAAGGAACTTCCCGATAACACTGGTACAACCAGGAATAAAAATATCCTCTCAATGCTTTCGCTTGCGCAAGCATAAAAGATTTCTCATCAGCAGACATATCAGTTCCTTGATAAGCTTCCAAATTTTCCATCAATAAATGAACACGAGCTATACCTTGGTAACAATGCTTATACATGTAAGTCACATACCCGGAAGTATTCGGATCTAAATCACCTAAAGCAATCGTCTTAGTCTTTCCGTATGTATCCTCGTCATGCTGGCAAATGGAGTTGTCAGTAAGATTATCAAAACAAGCCACAATTTGCGACATGACTCCCGGCCATTCATATACCATAGAAAAACTTCCTGCCAATGCAGATTGAAAATCACTCTTTTTCTGCCAAAAAATAGACTGTGAAGGTGAAGAAGGGGGGTCTTTCTGTAAAAAATCACTACAAGAAGTAGTAGAACTCACTAACAAAGCCGAAGCCAATATAATATTTACTATTTTTTTCATTGCATTCTACTTTTAAAATTCAACATTCAAACCAAATGAACAAATTCTATTCTGTGGATAAACAGCAGCACGTCCATCACCTTCACGCTCCGGATCCAACCCATAGAATTTCGTAAACGTCAATAAGTTATCCCCTGAGAAATAAACTCTTACTCTCGACATCTTTACTTTATCCGTAACAGATTTAGGCAAAGTATAACCGAACGTCAAATTCTTCAAACGGAAATAAGAAGCATTCTGCAACATATAAGTGTTTGGTCTGGTATTCTTATTACCGCCCAAATTATCAAAATACAGACGCGGATGTTCAGCATTATACGGATTTTCTTCCGTCCACATGCCTTCTATATATTCACGTGTCGGAGCAGATCCCTGACGGAACGGATAAATTCCCCACTCGTTTGTATACCATTTCTTACCCGAAACACCTTGTCCCTGCAAAGACAGGTCGAAGCCTTTCCAGTTTGCTCCTAGATTGACAGAATATTCAAATCCGGGGAAACGTCCTGAAATAGGTACACGGTCATTGTTGTCAATCACGCCGTTATTATCCTGATCCTTATATTTCAAGTCGCCAGGCAATGTGTTGTCATTAAACTGTTTCGGTGAATTTTTTACTTCATCTTCCGTTGCAAAAATACCGATGCACTCCAGCATATAGTATTCATTATAAGGAAGTCCTTCTCTTCTCAGTTTATATCCATCTATTTCTTCCGCACCAAACTTAGTCAATTTGTTCCTTGAACGGTCAAAATAAACACCGGCATTGTATTGCAAACCTTTGAAGACACCGTCTGTAATCATGTTATTATAATTGAAAGCAATTTCAAAACCTTTGTTTTCAACTTCTCCGCTATTAACAGTCGGAGCTTCCAAACCTAAAATGTTTGAAACCTGAGATTTACGTAAAATGTCTGAAGTCACCTTCTTATACCAGTCAAATGTTACATTCAGTCCATTAAACACCTGCAAATCGAAACCAACATCAGTTATAGTCGTAGTTTCCCATTTGATATCACGGTTTGCATATGCTTTCTGCTGATAACCTACCGTTTCTGTTTTCTTATCAAACGGATAGTTAGAAACACCGGCAATCATTGCCTGATAAGGATACAGACCAATGTTCTGGTTACCCAACTGTCCCCAAGAAGCACGGATCTTGGCATTATTCAACCAATTCAGATTCAAATCTTTTATAAAATCTTCTTCGGTAATACGCCAACCGGCAGAGAATGATGGGAAGATACCCCAACGATTTTCTGAAGAAATACGGGACGTACCGTCATAACGCATATTTGCTTCAAACAAATAACGTTCTTTAAAATTATAGTTCAAACGGGCAAAAACAGACTGAATAGCCCATTCTTCCAATTTACCTTCATTAGACCAGTTCGCATTAGATCCCGCATCAATCACCGGCAGATCGAACGCATACTCTTTTCTGAAAGCTCTTACCGTTTCATACTTTTCAGACTCCTGGCTATAACCAGCCATGATATTGAAATTATGATACAGGTTCGGAGTTGTGAAATCATATTTCAGATAGGTATACAAATTTGTATAAAAACGCCGCTGGTCTTCTACCGTCAAGCCGTTTGCTCCTCTATCCAGATAACCTGTTTGTTCACCTGTATGATAGTCATAAATAGGGACATCAGAACCTCCCCATTCCTTCCATTTGTTAGATTGCAAACGAACGGCACCTTTCGTGTACCAGCTCAGTCCTTTGGCCAATTTAATATCCAACCACAATTGCGCATTTATATCGAAATCCTGATAATTCTTATTCGTACCCGTACCTATGATAGCCGGCATATTCTTATTGTGAGATTCGAATGAATAAGCAGAATTTGTCCAACGGGTAACTCCTGACCCATCGTCCGGCAACCAAGGCATATAAGTCGGAGCTTGCGACATCGTCGAAAGTAAAACGTCACTTTGTCCCTGACGAGGTTCATCCCGATCACCATACATCAAATTGGTGTAGGTACCGATCTTGATAAAATCCGTAATTTGTGAAGTCAAATCGACAGTTGCATTGTACTTTTGGTAATCGAAACCTTTCAACGTACCTGACTGGTCTACAAAATTCAAAGCCACATTATACGTAGTCCTTCCTGCATTACCGGCGATCGACAAATTATGGTTTTGGACAACAGCCGGATTAAACATATAATCCAACCAGTCAAAATTAGGATACTGTACGCTACCACCACCATTCCGGTAAGCATTGATCTGTTCCTGCGTATAACGCTCTCCAGCACCGGAATTCGCTTTGGCAAGATTATACAGTTCCATATATTCGGCAGAATTAGTCACCAAATCATACATACGGGTCGGATTATAAATCGCCACATTACCATGATAAGCAATATGCGCTTTGCCATCCCCTTCTGCCCCTTGTTTCGTTGTAACTAGGATCACACCATTGGCAGCACGCGCACCATAGATAGCGGCTGAAGCAGCATCCTTCAATACTGAAACACTTTCAATCATACTCGGGTCCAGGTTAGAAATACTGCCCGGAACACCATTTACCAATACTAGCGGATCGGAACCGGCATCCGAGAAAGTACCCTGGCCACGCACACGGAAAGTGGTTGCTTCAGCACCCGGTGCACCCAAACCCTGGTTAACACGCAAACCCGGAACTTGTCCCTGCAACATGGTTGCCGCATTCGTAACCGGACGTTTCGTCATTTCTTCACCGGTTACAGCCGTTACCGCACCAGTCAAGTTCAATTTCTTCTGTGTACCGAAACCGACCACAACCACCTCATCCAATGCCTGTGAATCTTCTTTCAGGATAACAGATATAACAGATTTATTCCTCACAGAGATACTTTGTTCGATATAACCGATATAAGAAATCTTTAATGTCGCTCCATCAGGCACATCCAACGCAAAATTACCATCCGCATCCGTCACTGTACCGATTGTCGTTCCTTCAACTACCACATTCGCACCGATAATCGGTTCATTATTGGCATCCAGCACACGGCCTGTAATTTGCTTAACCTGCTGCATCACAGCATTCGATCCCACCTGTCCGGCACGGGTAATCACCACATGACGATCATTGATTTCGTATCGGACATTACGTCCGTTGAACAATACCGCCAATACTTCATTGATTGTCTTATTATCCAGGGATACAGACACTTTTTCATCCAAATTCAAGTCTTTCACATCCAGACTGAATGAAAATTCGCTTTGGCTCTTGATGGATTCAATAGCCTCACGGATCGTGGCATTTTTAAGATTTAAGGAAAGCATATGTTCAGTTGCATAAGTACTCGCACTAAGCGAAAGCGTTCCGGCAACAAGAAATACACCTGCTAAGTTCACCAAACGTCCTGCCCTTACAGACAGCAAGTCCTGAACAGATTTTCTAAATGTTTTTTTCATACTTCACTTGTTTAAGATTTAACTTTTAATCACTTCATTTTTTGGGGCTTATGAATTTTTCCACCCATGGTTACAATTACTTTCTCCTCATTCACATCTTCTTTTTAGTTTGACTTATATTAATTGAAAATTCGAATCTCTTCCGATTTTATCTCATACCGGAATTTATTACCGGATGACAATATCTCCAGGACCTTCTCTACCGATACATTTTCCTGAAAATCAGAATAGTAGACTATCTGCTTCAGCTTATCACTTTCTATCCGGATCGGTATGTTATAAAGACGTTTCAGTTCTTTGGCTATTTCTTCCAGCGGAACTTTATCAAAGGTCATTGCTCCATTGCGCCAGTTATCTATATGGCTGGCATCCACTGAATCCACCTGCATGCTCAGGTCTGCTTTCCTGAGGGTAAACCTCTGATTGGGTTTCAACTCGACCGGAGCGGCATCGATCAAAAAATCTCCGACTTTCACCGCGCCCTCTTTGAGGGTTACTTTCAACTCTGAGTCTTCTTCATAGGATTTTAGATTGAATTTTGTACCAAGTACCTTTACAGACAATTTCCCCGTACTCACCACAAATGGTAATTCCTTATTCTTGCTTACTTCAAAATAACCTTCACCTGTCAGTTCCACTTTTCTCGAAGCCTTGGCAAAGTTTGAATCATACTTTACCTTACTCCCAGCATTCAGCCAGACAATGGAACCATCCGGAAATGTAATTTTAGATTTTGCTCCGTCCGGAACCTCAACCACATATTCCCTATATTCTTCCACAACTTCTGAAACTCTCCCTTCCGACTGCCACAAAAAGAATAAGGAAGAAATTCCGCATATTAAAAGAATGATAGCGACAACCGAAAACCTCAACGTACAACGATAGAAATCGATTCGATTTACCTGTTTTGCTTTCTTATTAAATCGATTGATAGCACCTGTCACATCGAATTCTTCCGCATTCGATATCACACCGGTCACTTTCCATATGGCAACCTGGGCTTGGAAATAGTATCTGTTCTCCGGCTTTTCTTTGATCCACTGTCGCAAAACAGTATGCCCTTCAGCCCCCAGAGATCCATTCAGAAACGATTGTATATAATTATCTATTTGATTCATTTGCTCCAATTAAAAACATCTGAGTATCGACACTCATTTAATAAAGGCGCAAAAAAGAAGAGGGAGGGTATATGATTGGGAATATTTAGTTAATAAATAGTTTCCCTCAAAGGGATTAAAAATAAACAAGATCTTCTAAAGCATAAAAATAAGGAAATACATTAGTAAATACGAAGTCATATATATTCAACTCTTTCGAAATTTTTTTTGTGAAGTACTAACTCTTGTTCTACCTTCTCTGAATATATATTTATTTTAAACAAATAAACTCAAACAGGCTCTAAGTTTAAAAAAATATATAGTGAATAATGGTTGTATTATATTAAACAATATGAAAATACTCCTGTTATTGTCGCTGATTAGTACAATGTGTTCTTGTCTACATAAGAATGCCGACGAGGGAATCTGGAAAAATCTGCCAGATAAAGCGACCATCGCCAATACAAATAAGGATAAATATAAGGATTCGTTTCTCGTGGATAGCTTGGGTAAGACAATATATCCAAATTATTATACGGGATCTTATGTTAATACCACATATGAATTGGTCATAGGGATTGTAGGGGATACATCCGTATATCGAGATGAGATAAGAAAAATACTCGGTAATAATTTGTTCTTGATTACCGAGTGCGAGTATTCATATAATCATTTATTGTCTAAATCAATAGTTCGTTAAAAATTCGCCAAGCCTAAGCGGCTCTG
>OBJG01002457.1_pt1 | contig 11411 bp, 7 predicted proteins | sample 1517941 | NCBI WGS metagenome assembly OBJG01 (sample SAMN04571712, study PRJEB22368) | human gut metagenome | biome: human gut; material: stool | host: Homo sapiens | place: Luxembourg | collected 2012-09-21
GGCTACGCGTTTTTTGCAAAACGCTCTTTCAGCACACCGCAGGAATGCGCAGCCATCACGGAATTGTGATGATTACAGGGATTGGGATTGCATCCCAACAAGCGAATGAACACAGCAGAATTTTAATTCTGCGTGCGAATTTAGCCTTTGTGCGCACAAAGGCTCTGCTTGCCACGGTTATGGTTCTGCGAATGCGATTGAGAAACTTTTCATTCGCATTGCAAACCGGGTGGCACTTTTGTATAATTGGTTCAATGAACACACGCATAAAATCGGAGGGGCTGTCCGATTAAAAAATTCTAAAAACGCCCTATTGTAGGCCACTGGGAGGAATAGCATGAACAAGCAGCAACTCGCATCGAAAATCTGGGAATCTGCCAACAAGATGCGCTCTAAAATCGAAGCCAACGAGTACAAGGATTACATTCTGGGCTTCATGTTTTATAAATTTCTGTCGGACAAGGAAGTCAAATGGCTGAAAGAGAATGACTGGACAGACGAATATCTGCCGGATTTGACCGAAGACGATGCCGAAACGCTGGATACCGTTCGGAAGAATGTCGGCTATTTTATCGCCTATGAAAATCTGTTTTCCACATGGATCAGCAAAGGCAGCGACTTCAAGGCTGACGACGTAACGGTGGCATTACAGGCATTCAGTCGACTAATCGACCCGCACCACAAAAAGGTGTTTGACGGTGTCTTTGCTACGCTGCAAACCGGCCTGTCCAAACTGGGTGAAAGCTCCGGTGCGCGGACAAAGGCCATTCGCGACCTGATCTATCTCATCAAAGACATTCCCATGGACGGCAAGCAGGATTATGATGTTCTCGGCTTTATCTACGAATATCTGATCAGCAACTTTGCAGCAAACGCAGGCAAGAAGGCCGGCGAGTTCTACACGCCGCACGAAGTTTCGCTGCTCATGTCTGAAATCGTGGCGTACCACCTGAAAGACCGGGAAGAAATCAAAATTTACGACCCCACCAGCGGTTCCGGCTCGCTGCTGATCAACATTGGTCAGTGTGCCGCACGGTATATGGGCAATGGCAACAACATCAAATACTACGCACAGGAGTTGAAGGAAAACACCTACAACCTGACCCGCATGAACCTTGTCATGCGCGGCATTCTGCCCGACAACATTGTAACGCGCAACGGCGATACGCTGGAGGAAGATTGGCCGTACTTTGAAGAAAACGACCCGGTCAACACCTACGACCCGCTGTTTGTGGATGCGGTGGTATCAAATCCCCCATATTCGCAGGCGTGGAATCCGAACGACAAAGAGAACAACCCGCGCTTTTCGGATTACGGCCTTGCCCCCAAAGGCAAGGCAGACTACGCCTTTTTGCTGCACGACCTGTATCACATCCGCAATGACGGCATTGTGACCATCGTTCTGCCCCACGGTGTTCTATTCCGTGGCGGTGAAGAAGGTACAATTCGCAAAAATCTGATTGACCACAACAACATTGATGCAATCATTGGTCTGCCCGCCAATATTTTCTTCGGCACAGGCATTCCCACCATCATCATGGTGCTGCGGAAGAATAAAAAGGATTCGGACGTTCTGATTATTGATGCGTCTAAGGGCTTTGAGAAGGACGGCAAAAACAATAAGCTGCGTGCCTGCGACATCAAACGCATTGTGGATGCTTACAAGGAACGCCCGGAGAAAATCGAAAAGTTCGCACGCAGAGTATCCCGTGCGGAGATCGTTCAGAACGATTACAACCTGAACATCCCCCGCTATGTGGACTCTTCCGAAAAGGCTGAGAGCTGGGACATTTACGCTTCGATGTTTGGCGGCATTCCCGAGGCCGAACTGCAAGACCTGTCTGCCTACTGGACAGCATTCCCGCACCTGAAAGCGGCTCTGTTCAGCCCGGACAACGAAGCCTATTGCCGTCTGAATGTGGCCAATTTGAAGAACGCTGTTCTGTCCCACCCGGATGTGGTGGCGTTCAAGACCGCTTTCCAGAATGCTTTCGGTGACTTTGATGCCTACTTGAAGTCCGCACTCATTGACGGCATGACGCAGCTGAATGCTGCCGGCGAGGAAGAACGCCTGAGCCGGGAGATCTTTGCACGGCTGGCAGGAATTCCACTGGTTGACCGCTATGCAGCATACCAGCTTTTGGACGACGACTGGAAGAAAATTGCCATCGACATTGAAATCATCCAGACCGAGGGTTTTGCCGCAACCAAGCAGGTAGACCCCAACATGGTGCTGAAAAAGGATGCCGAGGTACAGGACGGCTGGGTGGGTCATGTGCTGCCCTTTGAGCTGGTGCAGAGCGTTAAAATGCACGAGGAAGTAGCAGCACTGCGGGCAAAGGAAACCAGACTTTCCGAGATTGCCGGAGAATATGAAAGCCATCTGGACGAACTGAGCGAGGAGGACAAGGAGCAGAACTTTGTGAATGACGCAAAGGACGCCTTTGTTGCCGCTGAGGTCAAAAAAGCCATCAAGGCGCGGGAGGTAGAACCTGCCACCATGAGCATCCTGAAAGATGTGGACGCGCTGTTTGCCGAGGAAAAGACCCTGAAAAAGCAGGTCAAGGACGACAGTGCCGCCCTCCACCAGCGCACCAAAGGCGTGATTGAACGCCTGACCGATGAAGAAGTGCGTGACCTGCTGCACCGCAAGTGGATCTTGCCCCTGATGGAAAATCTGAACAGCCTGCCGGATGCCGTTCTGGACGATTTTGTGAAGCAGTTGGATGCCGTCTGCAAGAAATACGAAACCACCTTTGAGGACGTGGAAAGCCAGATCGCCAGCACAGAGCATGAACTGCTGGGGCTTCTGGACGATTTACAGGGAAATGAATTTGACATGAAGGGCATTGCAGAGCTCAAAAAGTTGCTGGGAGGTGAATGATTATGCAGGATAACGAGAAGAAACCTGCCCTCCGGTTCAAGGGCTTCACTGACCCTTGGGAACAGCGTAAGTTAGGGGATGCGTTTGAAAGAGTTGTCCGAAAAAACACGAATAACGAATCGCGGTTGCCGCTAACAATTTCTGCACAAGACGGCTTGGTTGACCAGATCACATATTTCAATAATCGTGTTGCCAGTCGTGATGTGAGCAATTATTATCTGGTCTACAACGGCGAATTTGCTTATAACAAGAGCACTTCGGACGGATACCCATTTGGTGCTGTTAAACGGCTTGATTGGTATGAAAAAGGCGTTTTGTCGACGCTTTATATCGTGTTTGCACTAAAGCATCCCGAAAAAGATGACTCGGATTTTATGACAGTGTTTTATGATACTGACCGTTGGCATCGAGGCGTTGCCGAGCGTGCGGCAGAGGGCGCAAGAAATCACGGCTTGCTGAATATCTCGGCAGATGATTTCTTTGATATTGACACAACTATGCCAGAAGATAAGGTGGAGCAAGAAAAAATCGGCAGGCTATTGAAGAAACTTGACACCCTTATCACCCTTCATCAGCGTAAGTATGAGAAGCTGGTGAATATCAAAAAGTCCATGTTGGACAAGATGTTCCCGAAAAATGGCGCATCGGTGCCAGAAATTCGCTTCAAGGGTTTTACTGACCCTTGGGAACAGCGAAAGTTCTCAGAATTGGTACAAATAGAACGAGGAGGCTCACCAAGACCGATTGACGATTTCATAACGGATGCCCCAAATGGGTTGAACTGGGTTAAGATTGGTGATGCTCCAACACAAGGAAATTACATAACCAAAACCGCTGAGAAAATCCGACCTGAAGGACTGTCTAAAACGAGAGAAGTTCATCCGGGTGACTTAATTCTTTCCAACTCTATGAGCTTCGGAAAGCCCTATATAATGGGCATTGATGGCTGTATTCACGACGGTTGGTTGCTCATAAGAAATACCTATGGAGTCTTTGACTTAACTTTCCTTTGCCATCTACTTGGTACACCACAAATGCTTAGCCAGTATAGGTCACTTGCTGCTGGCAGCACAGTAAATAATCTTAATAAAGAACTTGTGGGAAACACAGTTGTAACTATTCCAAGTATAACCGAGCAGCGAGTTTTGGGCGATTACTTGGAGCAGCTTGACAACCTTATCACCCTTCATCAACGTAAGTTGGAAAAGCTGCAAAACATCAAGAAATCTTGTCTTGAAAAGATGTTTGTATAAAAACAAGTGGTGCAATTTGCCCGCAACCAGAAGATGGACGTACCGGCGTTTGTTGTTTGGCTAAGGAGCAACGCAATTTCTCTTGTCCGTTCAGAATATGCAAAACAGGCTGATGAATGAAAATCAAGGCAATGTCAAACGCTTGGAACTGCTGTGTTTTAAGACTATCGGGAGTCAAAAATCAAAATTTGAGCCGAATACGCAAAACCAAGAGTGAAATTTTCGGCGAACATTCGGTAGGCGGTGGAAAATAGCTGCTGAAAGTGTGCATTTGCTCCTACTTGGGAACAGCGTAAGGTTAGAGAAGTGACTGACAGATACGATAATTTACGTATTCCTGTTGCCGCAAGTTTACGAGTTGCGGGAACAACTCCTTATTATGGAGCAAACGGAATACAAGATTATGTTGAAGGATATACCCACGATGGCGAGTTTATTCTTGTTGCAGAGGACGGAGCAAATGACCTCAAAAATTATCCCGTAAAGTGCGTAAAAGGGCGTATTTGGGTAAATAATCACGCCCACGTTCTTCAAGGAAAGTGCGCTTGTGCAGATAATCAATTCCTTGCCTATGCAATAAGTCAGGCAGATATTGAATCACTTTTGGTAGGTGGAGGCCGTGCTAAACTCAACGCAGAAACACTAATGGACATTGAGTTGCTGTTGCCAAGCAAGAACGAGCAAATACAAATTGGGCATTATCTTGCTCGGCTCGACCACCTCATCACCCTTCATCAGCGTAAGCTGGAAAAGCTTGTACAAATTAGAAAAGCCTTCGCAGAGAGGTGCTTTTTGCAAAGTCGAAAGGAGCTCGTTATGGCGTTTACAAAAGAAGCCGATTTTGAAGAGGCGGTGGTAAAGCTCCTGATAGAACGTGGCTGGAAAGATGGTGTGCTGAAGAACTACACCGAACAGCAGCTGATCCAGAACTGGGCGAACATCCTTTTTGAAAACAACCGTGGCATTGACCGACTGAACGATTATCCGCTGACAGATGGCGAGATGCAGCAGATCATGGAACAGGTCATGAACGCGAAAACGCCGATGAAGCTGAATAAATTTATCAACGGCAAAAGTGTGCTTATCAAGCGTGACAATCCTGACGATAAGCTGAATTTCGGCAAAGAAGTGTCCCTGAAAATCTATGACCGTCTGGAAATTGCAGCCGGACTTAGCCGCTACCAGATCGCAGAGCAGCCAAAGTTCCCCACCAAGTCCAAAATTTTGAATGACCGCCGCGGCGATTTGATGCTGCTCATCAATGGTATGCCGGTCATTCACATGGAACTGAAAAAGAGCGGTGTTTCCATCAAACAGGCTTGCAACCAGATTGAAAAATACGCGGCAGAGGGCATTTTTACGGGACTGTTCTCGCTGGTGCAGATTTTTGTGGCCATGAACCCGGAAGAAACGGTCTACTTTGCCAATCCCGGCCCGGAAGGACAATTCAACCCCAGCTACTATTTCCATTGGGCGGACTTCTACAACGAGCCGATGAACGACTGGAAAGACGTTACGACGGCACTTTTGTCTATCCCGATGGCGCATATGTTGGTGGGCTTTTATACCGTTGCCGATGGTTCTGATGGCATTTTGAAGGTGATGCGCAGCTATCAGTACTACGCTGCCAGCAAAATTTCGGATGCCGTTTCCAAGGCGAAATGGGAGAATGACCAGCAGCGCGGCGGCTACATCTGGCACACCACAGGTTCCGGCAAGACTATGACTTCTTTCAAGTCCGCTCAACTGATTGCATCTTCCAAGGATGCGGACAAAGTGATTTTTCTGATGGACCGAATCGAGTTGGGCACTCAGAGCCTGAAAGAATACCGCAACTTTGCAGAGGAAAACGAGGAGGTGCAGGCTACCGAGAACACGGATGTTCTTGTGGACAAGCTGAAAAGTACTTCGCCGTCCGATACGCTCATCGTGACTTCCATCCAGAAGATGAGCAACATCAAGGATGATGCACAAAACAAGCTGAACCCCAACGACATTGCGCTGATCAACGCAAAGCGGTTGGTTTTTATCGTGGACGAGTGCCACCGTTCCACCTTTGGCGATATGATGCAGACCATCAAACATACATTCCCGAAAGCACTGTTCTTTGGTTTTACCGGTACGCCGATCCAAGGCGAAAACCAGAAGAAAATGAGCACCACCGCCACCGTTTTCGGCAACGAACTGCATCGGTACAGTATTGCAGACGGCATCCGGGATCACAACGTGCTGGGCTTTGACCCTTACAAGGTGCTGACCTTCAAGGACAGCGACTTGCGGAAAGCGGTCGCACTGGAAAAAGCAAAGGCATATTCTGTGGACGAAGCTCTGGCCGACCCGCAGAAAAGCAAGGTGTTTTATAAGTATCTGAATCTGCCGATGGCAGGCGGAAAAGATACGCTCGGTGAGGAGATAAAGGGCATCGAAGATTATATTCCCAACACCCAGTATGAGGGCGAAGAACACCAGAAAGCCGTGGTGGAGGACATTTGCGAGAACTGGCAGACCCAGAGCCGCAACAGCAAATTTCATGCCATTTTTGCAACCTCCAGCATCCCGGAAGCCATCCAATATTACAAGCGGTTCAGAGAAGCCGCACCATGGCTGAAAGTCACCGCACTATTTGACCCCAACATTGACAACAACGGCAAAGGCATCACCAAAGAAGAAGGGCTAAAAGAGATCGTAGAAGACTATAACGCCCGCTATGGACAGGACTTCAGCATTCCGGCCTTTGCCAAGATGAAAAAGGACATTGCGGCACGGCTGGCGCACAAATTGCCCTACCAGCGCATCGAGCGCACCCCGGAAAAACAGCTTGATCTGCTAATCGTGGTGGATCAGATGCTGACAGGCTTTGACTCCAAGTGGATCAACACCCTGTATCTGGATAAAATGCTGCAATACGAAAATCTGATTCAGGCGTTCTCCCGCACCAACCGACTGTTTGGCGATGACAAACAGTTTGGCACCATCAAGTATTACCGCCGTCCGCACACGATGGAGAAAAACATCGCAGATGCGGTAAAAGAGTATTCCGGCGATAAACCGTTTGGCCTGTTTGTAGATAAACTGGACAAGAACGTGGAAAAACTGAATGCCCTCTATGCGGAGATCAAAGATCTGTTTGTGTCGGCGGGCATTGAAGAGTTTTCGCAGATCCCTGCGGATATGGCAGAGCGCAAAAAGTTTGCCGACCTGTTCCAGTCCTTCAACGAAAATCTGGAAGCAGCCAAGGTGCAGGGCTTCGAGTGGGATAAGCCCATTGTGATCATCAGCGAGGATGCAGATGAGAAAACGGAACTTCATGCGGACTTTGACGAGAGAACGTTCAAAGTGCTGGCACTCCGCTATAAAGAGCTGTTCACGCCGAATCCGGATGGCAGTGAAAATGACCCGGACGATGACGTTCCCTATGCGGTGAACAGCTATCTGACCACCATTGATACTGCTGACATCGACACGGATTACATGAACTCCCGCTTTGAAAAGTACCTGAAAATTTTCTATCAGGAGGGTGCAGAAGCAGAAGCCATCCATCAGGCCGAAACGGAGCTGCACAAGACCTTTGCCACCCTCTCGCAGGAAGAACAGAAATATGCGAATATTTTCCTGCACGACATTCAAAGCGGCGCAGTGGTTCCGCAGCCGGGAAAGACCTTGCGGGAGTACATTGCCGAGTACATCGCCCAAAAGCAGAACGACCAGATCCACAAAGTAGCTGAAGTTTTCGGCTTGGACGAAAAGAAGCTGCGGGCATTCATGCGTGCAAACATCACCGAAGCCAACATCAACGAGTTCGGACGTTTTGATGACTTGAAAGCCACTGTGGACAAGGCAAAAGCAAAGGCATATTTTGAGGCAATTGAGGGGACAAAACTCATTCCTCCCAAAGTGCCTGTCAAGTATGATAAACTCTTGCGCGAGTTCATCGTAAGTGGCGGATTTGACCTAAAAATGCCGAAAGAATCATAAAATGGGTGCAAAATCACCCTGCTGACCAAGAGCCGAGGCGCGTCCTCGGCTCTTTTTTCGCGCCAAAATCCCAAAACACACCTACTTGGGAACAGCGTAAGCTGGAAGAATATCTCGAAGTTTCAGGTCAAAAGAACTTTGAAGGAATATATACCAAAGAAGATGTCTTGTCCGTTTCGGGCGATTTTGGAATTGTGAATCAGATTGAATTTCAGGGACGTTCATTTGCAGGAGCATCTGTTGCCAATTATGGTGTGGTTGAAACCGGCGATATTGTTTACACTAAATCACCCCTGAAATCTAATCCTTATGGCATCATTAAAGCTAATAAAGGAAAAAATGGCATCGTGTCAACGTTATATGCCGTTTACAAGCCAAAACAAAGTGCCAATCCAGAATTTGTCCAGATTTATTTTGAGCAGGATGCCAGAATGAATAATTATATGCACCCACTCGTCAACAAAGGTGCAAAAAACGACATGAAGGTATCCGCAGAAAATGCGCTCAAGGGACAAATCGTTTTTCCTGACATCAAGGAGCAAAGAACAATCTCTGAGTTTTTTCGCAATCTTGACACCCTTATCACCCTTCATCAGCGTGAGCATATAAAATCGATTTTGGAGGTAAAACGTGTTAAACGAAATGAATGAAAACAACCTGTTCTGCGATTATTATGAGCAGTGGGTTGCTGTATACAAAGAGGGTGCAGTTCGCCCGGTTACATTGGATAAGTACAAAATGACCCTTTCTTGGGTAAAAAAACTCGCTCCTACTTTGAAACTCTGTGAGGTTTCCAGAGTGACCTATCAGCAGCTTTTGAACGATTATGCCGTAGGCCACGAGCGTCAGACCACGATGGACTTCCACCATCAACTGAAAGGCGCCATCATGGATGCTGTGGATGATGGACTGATCGTGAAAGACCCAACCCGAAAAGCGATCATCAAAGGCAAGCCCCCGGTGCCTAAAAAGGTGAAATACCTGAACCAGTTTGAACTGCATCTTTTGTTGAGCGACTTGGATCTACAGGGAAAACTCAACTGGGACTGGATGATTTTGCTGATTGCCAAAACCGGCATCCGCTTTTCCGAAGCTTTGGCGATCACTCCTGCGGATTTTGACTTTTCGCACCAGATGCTTTCCATCAATAAAACATGGGATTATAAGGGGAACGGCGGATTTCTGCCGACAAAAAATAAATCGTCTGTCCGTAAAATTCAAATTGACTGGCAGACGGTGATTCAGTTCGCAGCACTGGTAAAAGACGTTCCTGAAGATAAGCCGATTTTTGTGTTCAAGGAACACGCCTACAATTCCACTGTTAACGATGTTCTGGAACGGCACTGCGACCGGGCCAAGATCCCGGTCATCTCGGTACATGGTCTGCGGCATACCCACGCTTCGGTGCTTTTGTTTGCAGGGGTATCCATTGCAAGCGTAGCAAGGAGGCTGGGGCATTCCAGCATGACAACCACGCAGAAAACCTACCTGCACATCATTCAGGAACTGGAAAATCAGGACATCGACCTTGTAATGCGGTCACTCTCTGGATTAAGCTGATAAAATAATCAACCATCGCTCGCGCTGGTGAAGGATGATAAGAGAAAAGCCAAACCTCAAGCTGTACAGGATGTACGGTGAGGTTTGGCTTTTTGGTATCAGCTGCTCTTTTGATTTTCGTTCATAATTCTTCTGGCTCGTCCGCGCGTGGTGTCCTCAAAGGTTTCATCCTCGCTGAATCGTAGCCAATAGGGGTCTTCCATCAGGCAGGCGTTGGTGCGTTTGACGATTTCCCATGCATTGTAGTTCGGCAGACCCATCATTTTCAGAATTTCCTTGCAGTCCATCCGATTTTTCGGAAAGATTCGTTTCTTTGCCCAAACCACCACATCAACCAATGGAACTTCACGTTTGTCACCGATGAAAAGGTTCAGTGGGAGGCTGTACTGCGGCACGCCCTCATTTGCGCAAAGAGACTGCCCATCTTCGCTTAGGTGTGCAATTTCTTTTTCATCCATCATCAATTTCAGATAGGCCATTTTATCACCCCATGGCGGCTTTCAGGTAGTGCAGACGGTATTTCAGGTATTGACGGATCGCAGATGCTCTTTTTTCGCTCAACAATGCAAGAATAGGCGAGATGGACTGAATGATTTCACTATACAACTCGTCCAAGTCACGCGTTGGCAGCACAGGCTCATCGATCATCTTGATTTGCTGGGCATGGTGACTGCGGAACGGTTTGGCTTTGTCGAACTGATAACGGAGCTTCGTGTCAGTCAATTCTTCATCCGTTGCCCACGCAAGCAGACTACCGCCATTGTCGTAAATAGGCGGAGCATAATTTTTTCCATCCCGGACGATCACATCAAAATTGTTTTCGTGGCGGTCTTCGTTGCCGATAAAGGCGTCAAATGCCAGCATTTGATAAAGCCACTTCTTACCATATAGTTCTATCGCATACTGGAACAATGCTTCCGGTGAAGCGGCTCGACCGCTGGCAAGGAAATGGGCATCAGCCAAGTCTGCAAAATGATACAGCTGTTCATCGTCCGTTGTGAACTTGGGGCAGACGCTGACCACATCGCAGGAATAGGTCTGAATGTCGGGAAAGAGTTTGGCAGGCATCAACGTATATTCTACATGGGGCAAATTCAGCACCTGTGCAATCAGCGATGCCATCACCTCAGAATACGGCTCATACCCAGCGGTTCCGGCCTCTGTGATGGAGTTGCCCTTGACCATAACAAGCTGATCATCTACATGATACCAGCCCTTTGAGAGCATTCCACGGCTCGTCCGTGTTTCACGCTTTTCAACCAACTGGATTTTTGCAGGGACTTCAATTGGGCTCATGGTATCACGCTCCTTTGCCCCATTATACCATGTTTGGATGGATAGACAAGGTAAACTATGGTCAATAGCAAAAATCAAAAAATCAAATTGTTTTTTGAAATTTGAAGTAGAAAAGTCAAATCAAATATGAAATTTCGATAGAAACATTAAATTTTTCGCTCAATAAGTGAAATGAACGCTCAAAAAAATGAAATCCAAACCACAAAAGTGAAATTTGATGGTTGAATACTGAAAAAGTGTTAAAAAGATTTTAATATTCTAAATTCGACTTGAACTGTTTTTTGCATATCGTCCTTGCAGATAGCCCTTGGAGATGTTCTCACCTTTCCGGGGAGAAAACTCGGTCAGGGCATAAATATCGGTCTGCATGGTCTTTTCGTTCTTCTCTGCAAACCAGATCTGATCGCGCCGCAGCAACGTCAGGTCGAGAAGTCCGGTATCGT
>OBJG01002475.1_pt1 | contig 11339 bp, 7 predicted proteins | sample 1517941 | NCBI WGS metagenome assembly OBJG01 (sample SAMN04571712, study PRJEB22368) | human gut metagenome | biome: human gut; material: stool | host: Homo sapiens | place: Luxembourg | collected 2012-09-21
GTTGCAAAACACAGGGGAGGAGTGTGTGAAAGCTCTACAATACCGCAGGGTATAGGTGAAGGAATTAAGGGGCATTCTCCATTTGGGGTAGAAAGATAGATTTTACACTTCTCCCCAGCCATGCCCCGTAGCATTACGGGAGTCTTTATGTAAACAATAGGGTAAGACACCGAAAGCACTACGGTTCAGTTCCTGAGGAAAGAAGGAGAAAATGCTGTCATAGGATCGTTAGTAGAGTTTAATACATTCGTCATAAAGGCATTAACACTTCTCCCCTGTGTTGCGGAGCAATATAGGGGAGACACCTCAGAAACTGTTGTTTCTGAGGAGAGGGGTTGAATAAAAACGGGAAAAAGGGATTCCGTCTTTATCGGGCATGAAGCCCGATTCATCACTGCACCAACCGAAGCGTATAATTCAATCCGCTCTGCGGCTTCTCAAATTTATCGTTCAACAAAGTAAGACTTGTACCCTCTTTTGACACAAGGAAATTAAAAACAGTACCATCGTCGGCAACCAGTTGCCACACTACGGCATCCTTGTCATCGGCCGAACCGCGTTGAGTGAACCGCCTACCGGTATAAGTCACGGTCTCGTCCTTCCCGTTTTCAGCCTCCAAATAAGTCATCGCAAGCACGAATGTCCCGTCCCCGCTATACTCGCGATTACGCACCGTCAGAGTGTAACGTATACCCGGAGTATCGGCTGCCGGCAGTACCCCCTCATAAGTCCGCTCCTGCCAATCGCCCAACGACGAGTCGGCAGCTGCACTATCTTCCCGATATATGACCTCACCCCGCTGTTCGATCGTCCACAAACCATTTATGAAACGCACATTCTTCGTATCGTCGTCCTCCACATTCCAAGCAAAACCGCCCGAAGGCAACGTCCGCCGCTCCAAAATCTCATTCGGTTGCCCGTCGGAGAAAAACAATTCCACTTGGGACGAATCGGGAGAAAAGACGATATATACCGAACGGTTATCCCCTCGAACCGACTCCGTGCGGATACCCTTCTCGAACACCCGTATACAATCCTGCAACACCTCACTCCACACATATCCGGCAGAGCCTATGCAACCATACTCGTCTCGGTCGCCACCGAGTAACGCTCTTTGCGGATAAGACACCATTTTCAAAGCCCCCATTCCCTTTTCATACCTTCCCCGGTAAGTAATCTCGGCCGTATCGCCCAGCAGCAATCCGTCGACCCCGCTTTTATCGGTATCGACCGTACTGAACGACAACGTGTCATTGTCGTCGGTGACAATAGTAACCGTATTCATGGTAGCATCGCATACAATTCCCCGAGCTTCACCGTAATCCGACTTGGACGAACAACCGCACAATACCCCCACGATTGCAAAAGACAATAATAATGTTCTCATATCTTCAAAATTTAATTTTCTTTATTCGATTTCCTACCTCAAAACCCGACAAAGGAAAAATAGAAACAAGACAGCCCCATTCCTATTTCTCACATCGAGTCATATCCTATATTCGAAAAATCAAATATACACAAATATCTTCCATTCCATACAAACCGGGACATTAAAATCCCCATCTATCCAAAAAGAACAGCTCCCTGCCCGTTTTAGTTTAATAGATGTTCAAGCTCCCACCACCCCAAAAGATATATATTGAAGAGTTAAGATATTCGTTAAAAGTATTTCCCCTCCTCCTCTGCCGTGTCCCGTAGCCTTACGGGGTGTTTTGCTATGCAAAATATAAGGGAGGTGGCACGAAGTGACGGAGGGGTTAAGATATTAGTTAATTGATTTCAAGAAGCAATATTGAATACCTTTAATCTTTCTTCCCTATGTTGCGAAGCAATATAAGAAAACTACCGAAGAAACAAAGGGGAGAGTATATAAAAGAAGAAGCCCCACTAATTATCGACTGATCCATTTTCTACCACCGCAACAAACCAGTTCCTCTTACAAAAAAAGCCACTGCAAAAAACTTGCAACGGCTTTTTTGCGGAGTAAGGGGGATTCGAACCCCCGATACGCTTTTGACGTATACACGCTTTCCAGGCGTGCCTCTTCAACCACTCGAGCATCACTCCCTCGGGTCGATCCCGTAAAAACGGTGGCAAATATAATACATTTTTCGGGTTCGACGAAAGTTTTTACAAAAATAGTATCTCATTTTTACGACAGCCGCCCGAATTACCCCTTGATAATATTTACAGAAAGTACCTTATCGTCCACATGAACATACAATGTGTACACCCCCGGCATCAACCCCGACATAGGAACCAGCACAGAATACTCTCCCTCATCTTCTTCACGACTCGGTGTCCGTCTCAGACAAATTCCCGCACTACTGTGCAAAGTGAACCACACCGAAGCCGAACGAGTAAGTTTATATTTTATTGTCAAGTCACTCTCCACCGGATTGGGCAGATATTCCGCCTCGGTAAAAACATTCTCGATCGGTAGGATCTCCTCCTCAATCGATTCATCGTCGGCACTACGGTCACTCTCTCCGCTCAGATAATCGGGCGGATAGTAAAACGATACAGCCGAGAGTATCGTATCGGCCTGTGTACCATGCAGCGTGGAAGTCTCGCTCTCGAACACCGGATAACGATTCTGCGGCACAAACCAAGCATACGTATCCACACTCACCGACAAGCTGTCTTTGCATATCCTCACATATCGGCGGGCGGTATGTACCCGCAGGGCGTTTCCGAAAGTCTCTCCCGGTAACCTCAATTCACCTTCGGCATCGGCTGTGACAGTCGTCGTTCCCCCGACGAAAAGAGGAATACGCTGACCATACCGTCCTGCTCCTTCGAAACGACTCGTCAGAGAATCGCCATAAGCGAAAGGATAACGCAACAAAAGTTCGGGACGAGCATAATCGATATAGAAAGTCGCATTCTCATGTCCCACACACCACAGGCTATCACTTCCTTGTCGGTAATAATAACGGTTACGCCCCTCGCGACCACAAAGAATATCCATATGGGAACTGTCCGGAATAAAATATTCCACGGGAAGTTCCTCCGAAAGGATTTGCATTCCTCGGAAATCCCACCGGCATTTCGTTCCGGCCCTGCCCGGTTCTTGGTACTCGACCAGCATTTTGACGAATGCCTCCCCGGCTTCCAGCCGGTTGCTGTCGGCTGTCAATTCTATTGCCGACAAAACTTGTACAGCTGCAATACCAGCTGTACATAATAAAACACGTATATTCATAACATTTCTCTTTATCCGTTTCATCGTTCTATTCATTCCGATAATGGTACTTATACAATGTCGTAGTCTTCTCCCCCTCTTTCACACGCACCAATCGCCCCACATTATCATACTCATAATAAGTCGTATGCCCCCCCGAGGATCGGTCGAAGAGGTAATTCCCACCAGCGGCTCATACGTATAAACGGTTACCTGTGCCGACGGCAGTTCCGTACGCAATCGGGCCAGCAACATTCCGTCTGGAATTTCAGCCACAGCGAAAGCCTCGGCATCCCCTATGATACTCTCTACTTGCTCCCAAGAGGCATTCTTGATTTCCGCCACCGGGTATTGATAACTATATCCCCACAAATAAATGGTAGTTAAATCATCGCTCGTTATACACAATGGATTTCCATGAGAATCGTATCTACTGTATTTCGACTTCAAATAAAATGGATTGCTCTCAAACGATATCATAAACTCACTCGGCTTAAACACTTTCGGATAAAATTGCTTATAACTTAACTTTTGAGTGGACAACAATACATTCTCGAATTTTTTCTTGTATTCCTGCCGTTCTATGATAGGAGAGACTATGTTATTTTTTATCATTCCCTTATATGGGTCTTCATTTTTATAAGCATCGGAAAAGGCATATTCATTCTTTATCTCCAACATTTCACCATCACTGGTCGTTTGAACAATACTAATCGGCTTTAAATAAATAGAATCATATGCATAACTTTCATTCTTTACAAAATTACCGTTATCTGTCCACAACGAGTCTATCGTTTCCGATAAAACGGGAGTAGAGGTATCTATCAAATATCGATCTTGAAGGAAAAACGGAAAACTCCTCGAATGTTCAAAACGTCCATAAATAAGATCCAAACGCTCGAATAAATCAGGAGTCAGAATTAAATCGTCTAAATCGGTTGTACTTAAAGAACCTATACGGACAAAAGACGGTGGATAAAACGTTGTTTTTGTTACGCTTAAATTTCTCAATTTGGTGCGACTTAATAATTCATATTCATTTCTTATTATCCTTTCTGACACCCAATTTCCTATTTCGTCCCGTCTTTGAACCAACGTCTCTATCAAATTCCCCGATTTCCATCTTCTCCATGTATGCAACCGGGGAAAAGTCAAATCATTATTAGGCCGAGACCTAGTATACAAGTTTCGGTGTTCTTCAAATCGATATACATTCCTACCGATATTTTGTTCGTTCGTACCGATATATTCTATAACTTCGGGATATCTGATTTGGTTTCCTGTTCCCAAAGTTAAAGCTCCGTTCATATCAGATGAATAGAATCTCTTTCTAAATGAAAATTCGTGATAGCGAATAAACCCTTGATTTTCTGTCCTCATTTGAAAAAGAATGCCATCTGCCTCATGAATATAATTTTCTGCACTATCGGGCATCAATTCCAATACACCCGGAGAGTATTCATAACTTCTGCTAGTTTTATTTCCTTTTCCATCATCATTGATAATTCGATGAATCCGTAATCCTCCTCCCGGTTTATTATCTTCCCCATAACGATTCAACTGATATTCAAATTCCGAAAATCCACCGGTAGGATAAACTATTTTTTCTAAAATGTATGCTTGGGCAAAATATTCAGAAGGAGTTCTATCGCAGGACCCGATGGCATAATTATATAACAGACCTTTTTCCAACACACCCCATGCTCCATTTTTTACTTGGTTCCGTTTAAATGTCAAATAAAAATTAGGAACCAAAGACGTATTGTCGTTACAACCATTATAATATCCCCAATAATCCAATGCATTGGTATGTTCCACTTGGGGAAATCGTACATCATTATATTCAAACAAATATCGAGAATCGCACACTCGTTGAGAATCTAAAAACTCAACAGAATTTAATGCATTCCACCGCCCCGATTCGTCAAAAGCGGTTGTGTTGAAACGAACACTTCTTAATAACTCGTTTCTATTATCGAAAATATCTATACTCGAAACTCGCTCTCCTCCATCTATCGAATTAAATACAATTTTCCCCAATGGAAAAATAATCTCCGATATTGTTTTTATATTATACAATAACTCTCTATATCCGTTATATACCAAACATTCTATACTAGACCCAGCATAACTATCTCCAAAATAAGTATGCGTTCCCTGCACATCTTCTATAATCTCATCTCCCTGACGACCATCTTTTATTTCCACAAAATGATTGGGAACCCAAATTTTATACGTAAAACTCCCATTTCGCGATGCATCTCTGTATTTAAAAACAATACTATCTTTTCCGTGGCTCGGCTTTATTCCGGTCAAAAGCCAACTCGACTCGAAATTGCTACCCGTATATTCCACAGCCTTCGATTGCCCGTCTAAGGATTTACCAAATCTATATTGAACTCCTTTATCGTCATAAATATCGATCTTTTGAATAAGATGACCGGCCCACTCGGGTTCTATTTTTAACGAATTATGCGGAAATTTAATTACTTCGTCAAATCTGCCCACAACAAATTTCCCGACGTTATCATTAAACCGATAGGAAAAAATATCATATTCCGAGTCAAGTACCGTATTCACCAACTGCCCGCAAGCCAATCGTTGTAATATTTTGAAATCCTCTTCATCTGTTTCTGTAAGATAGCCCGCCTCCAAAGAATCTACATTAAACATAGGAACCCGCTTGTCTGGTTTCCCCATAATTGTTCGTGACACCAATCCTCCCACATCTATAATCCACCCCGTAGCGACATTCGACAACTGAGTTTCATAAAATTTCACACCTGCATGATGGTATCGCAATGTTATCGGCACCTCTATTCCCTCCATCTTTACAGTATACAATGGTATGGATATATCAGCAATTCCTGTATTATAATTAACCGGATAATCTCCATAAATATGAAATGCGGCAGCCCTCGGAGATGGAGGAATAATGGGTCTATCCTCCGGCAAACTTTGTTGATTTTGGCCGATTATACAGAAAAATGGGAATACGACTAGCACAATTATAATCCTAATATTTTTCATATTCAATTATACTAAATTGTGATTATACACTTCTACATGTTATCCTTTAATATCAGGCTTCCGCAAAGACGCTTCGCCCTCGGTGATCGATCCTTGTTCCTCTATTATTCGCTTTCGCAGTTTTCCTTTTTAGGCCTGTAATAACACGACATTTCTCTTTTCCTATAATCATCTTCTTGCTTTGAAACTGGTTTTCATCTGATTTTTTAATTGTAAGGGGTGTCTAATTTTACTGTTCAGATAGTTTTCTAATATTGTATGCCCATATTTAAATCAATAGATATAGTTTTTGGTCATAAATGAACGAAATTTACCAAAACGTCCGTTGTTGTCCTTTATTACAAAATAAGGCAATCGTCCGAATGTGGAATTCATATCGTTTGAACTTTCAATAATAAGTGACAATAATACCGAAATACAAAACTGAACTAACAACAATAATGCGATTTCATATTTGCGATTTACCACTTTTCGTAAAACAAAAAACAATAAAAATAGAATACCAATAGAAAGATTGTGCCGACAGAAAAACTCTCATTCGATAGTTTTTCTTTTTATTCTTTTGAATAACCAGAAAATTGCGAAAATCGTATTTATTGCTATTCCAAAATATATTATAAAATACTGTTCTTTTGATAAACAAGGGGGACAGTCTATATTATCTAAACAGGGTTCACACATTGGTTGATAGTATCTGAATAACAGAAACAAGATCAAATCAATTAAAAAAAGTTTGAACAAATGACTTTAAAAAAATCTAATTCTTGGGGAGGTTTGTGTTGATTTCATATTTAAATTCCTTTCCTTTGTTTTTAGGGTTTTGTATCCATTTATCGTATGCTTTTATAGCCTCTTTAAGAATACCGTCTATATTCCTTTGTTCAACTTTTCTTGTTCGAGATTTCGGAAATTATTAAAAAATGAGTTTATTTATTGTTTTTGAGTATCCTGATATCACCGTATATGTTATTGATCAATAACATATACGGTGATTAGCCCCGATTGCTCATCTTGTGTAATCTCTGAAATCTGAATACTTTTTTTTCTTAATCGGAGAACACTCATTACATCTTCCTTTGTTTTTACTTCCTTATTATTATATATATATAACACTTTCATTTTGCCCAATTCACAATTTAAATTTGTAACATGATCCATAATATATTTATTCACAAAGAGAAAACCGTCTTTCGCCTTTTTAGTACGGACATGTACTTCTCTTCTTTTGTGAATGGAATCAATTACTTGCGAAATTTTAAAATCTGACGTTTTAAGTTTATCGTAGTACGTGCTAACAAAAATATCAGGAATCGATTTTTGAGACAAGTTATCAACATAAATACATAGCTCGTAGGAATTGTATTGCTCATTTCCTGCAATTCTTGTTTGAGCATTTAGTCTACAAAAAACATTTAAACAAATCAATATCAAATAAATATATACTTTCATATTCATTTTGTATAATTAGTTTTTATTGTCTTACTATGATTTAAATCATATGGACGAACAGGAAGTCCGATTGTTCTCCTTACATAGTTTTCAAAATCAATGACAACTCCTCTAAAATTAATATTGGTAGTGTTCCGTTCTCCTATTTCGTGAAACAACGTAGAAGTAGTATTTTGTTGGACATTTTGGCTTGGAAAGCCTAACCCATCTGCGGTAATTTGAATTTGGTCTAACGTAACATCCACACTTCTCACACTTGGAGCAATGATAATCAAATTATCTGTTTTGGAATACAAACCTCCTCCGTATTCTTTCACTATATCGACAGATTTTACTTCACCGTTAACTGTTATATTGTAATTATCAGCATAAACCACAGACGTAACTTGTTTGTCATTCATTGCTTTATTTAATCCTTTGAAGGCTTCCTTTTGGTCTTTTGTCATTTCTTTGGTAAAATCTTTTGTTTTCCCGTCAAGTTGTAATGTCCCATTATCGTTGAAAGAAAGCATATTTATTCTATCGCCAAAAACATTTTGCAAGTCATTTCTAAATTGCTCTTGATACTCTTTGGCTACTTGTACTTCTCTCCCGTCCGGGTCTACATAATTCACCGGATTATTATTACAATAGGCATAGGGCGAGATGGAGTAATATTTCTCGCAGAGCGGATCCATCGTGGTGAAGCGCGGGATATGGAACTCCTGCATGCGAGCTCCGGAATCGTACCAGTCGAGCCCGTGAGCGGATAGCAGCTCCTTCCCGGTAAACCGGTAGGGCTGCCGGTCGAAATTCCGGCTGCGGAAAATAACCCCCGAAGGGAGGTACTCGAGACTCTGCACGACCTCCCCGGTATTGACGTTGCAGGCCAATCGCACACTGCCGATATGATCCCGGACAAAGACATAGGGTATCTGAGAGATCAATCCCCCATGTCGCTCGGCCAACTCGAAAAAACCGTCGTCGAACAGCAGCCGCGACGGGGAGCCCATCTTGTAAAAAAGATTTCCATGCCGGTGTTCCCACATGTCGAAATGCGGGTCTTCACCGAGATAAACGCTGTCGAGGGGCACGGATATGGGGGTGGAATATGTGGTCGTGACCGCCCCGGCTCTTTCCCCTCCGGCATAATAAAAATAGACGATACGGTTGCCGTTTTCGAACTGCACGGTGTCGGGTAGGTTCAGCAAATTGTATCGTATGGCCACGATTCCCCGGTCGAGGTCGGCGGTCATGTTTCCATTGGGGTCGTATGTCATCTCGGTCGACGCATCGGCTTTATCGGGATATCCTTGAAAATCATACTCGAGATTTGGGTCACCGTTTTTCGAGACCTTTGTCAGCCGGTTCCCCTTATACACCATGTCGAGCTGCTCGGCATATCGGTTTTCGTGAGTTCTTAACATAAGATATTAATAATCATTTATATAAAATCCATTCTAATTACATCAAAACCAAATATTTTCTTTCCCTCAAAAGACAGTTCTTATTTGACTGTTTCCATTCCACCGTTATCTAATTGTTCTTGTCGTATCGTATCAGTTATGTCGGCACAATGTTACCGCTATTGCCTGCCTTTTTAGAGCCTATGTTATTGCAACACATTAGTATTAAAAGCCAAACGACCAAATAAAAACGAATGCTCTTCATAGGTATGTGGGCTAATCTCTTGGATAGGGAGGTTATTTTCCAGTTAAAACAATACTCGATGGTTTGAAAAAATATTTTTCTTCAATCTGCAGCCTTAAATATTGTTCGACTTCACTCCCCTTCATAAGGACAATCCTTTCGGAATAAAAATTTGATTCCGGATCTGTTTTGACAATGAAATAGGTAAATGTCTCACCGGGTGCAATTTTTTTAATAAACGAATATCCAGTGATAGATGGCCGATTGTCAAGTAATTCTTCATACATCGCTTGAATGTAACTGAAATCGCCCTTTATCTTTTTAAAGAAATCGTGTACCAATTCAATGTTCGATTTATCATTTGTCGGCTCCAATGACACCCAAGTTATATACTCTTCGTTTGAATGATTTGTCATTCGATACTCATCTACAATCTCATGCTGATTGGTGAATCCATTGACATATCTCAACGATACGGTATCAATCTCTATTGGACTCTGTGCATTTAAATTCATAGCACAAAACATGAAAAACGAGAAAAATATATAGACCATTGTTTTCATCACTCTTGCATATTTTTAATAGTTTCCTTTTTAGAATTGATAATCATTTCCATTAAAGTTTTATTTTCTTCAATCCATTGTCCATTAACAGATTGATCTCTTCCTCCTATGGAGTTCGTCGGTCGCCGTAGTCTTTTGTCTTTATCAAATTCCCGGACTCGTCGTAATATTTCCACTCCCCGATTTCCCAAATCTCAATCTCAAACTCTTCGTCACACACCATATATCCTTCGCTCTTAACGGCTCCACTTGGATAATAATCAATACTATGACATTTATATTTACAGAAAATTCGGCAATACCCCGTATATATACTGTCCTTATTGAGTTCTATCGAATCAATGGTACAACGTAATTCTCCTTCATCTCCAAACATATACCATGTGCCAGATATATTATCCGCTGTGTATTCCCCAAACAGAAATAATTTATTACGATAAAAACGCTTGTATAATCCATCTTTTTTACCACCTTTATAATATAGATCATATACGAATCCTCCTCCGACAGAATCTCTCCAATAGCCTTCCCTCTGCCCCAAATCATTCACCCGATTCATCGGAATCTTACGGCCGATTCCAAAAATGCCTGTCGCCACACAACCGGCAAAAAACAGCAATAGCACGCTCTTTTTCATAATTTCCTATTTTTAATACGACTAAAAAATGATTCTCTCGTTCCATTCAGAATAAAATTAAAAGCCGGCAACCGGTTTACGTTCACGGGTTCCGATAGAGATCTCGAAACCGTGACGCTTACCGTATTGTTCTTTTGGTCTTCTGCTTCAAAATGCCCTATAAAACGGTCCCAGCTATTTATGTCGACCAACAGGCATCCTGCCGATATAGGTCTTTTTTTAGTAATCATTCCTGTAAGATTATTTATTCCAGGCTTGTGTATATTAATACCCACTGCGTATGTCCGGCCATCGGTATATGCCGGATTTTCGTATCCTAATTCTATTCTCCCGCTACCGTCGGTATCCTCCATTCGCAAAGCCGTATAAGCCCCCTTATGCTTGCCTACTTTCGCATGATAAGTACCTTCGGGAACCGTAGCATAGTCGCTTCCCGAAGGATTCGTACAGGCCGCATATGTCTCGGTCGTTCCGTCTGCCAAATAAACCGTGGCAGTAGAAGATCCTATATTATAGCCGTTATCCTTGTCAAAAGTTTTGTTATCTGAAAAAAATATGGCCTGCGCATACAAACCCTGCAATAAATTACCGTCTACATCATAAGATTTATCTTCATCTACCCACTCATATCCTGTAAAAATCACCTCTCCTTCTATTCTGTCATAAGTCAATCGCCACGATTCCCCGTCCGGGTCTACATATTTTACCGGATTGTTATTACAGTAAGCATAAGGTGAGATGGAGTAATATTTTTCACAAAGAGGATCCATAGTGGTGAATCGGCAGAGAGCCGGATAATACATACGAGCATCGAAGTCGTAACTGTCATAGCCGTGCAGCTCTATAA
>OBJG01002483.1_pt1 | contig 11320 bp, 10 predicted proteins | sample 1517941 | NCBI WGS metagenome assembly OBJG01 (sample SAMN04571712, study PRJEB22368) | human gut metagenome | biome: human gut; material: stool | host: Homo sapiens | place: Luxembourg | collected 2012-09-21
TTGTAGCTAAAGCTAATGCGGGTCACACCGGCATAGCCGGTGGTTTATTTTGCTGCGATACAAATAAGCAGCCACCAGGGTTTCCCCCGGCGGCTGTATGATTTTCCGACTGTGAAATCTCGACCGCCTTTTTCGCCTTCACTTTAACCATAACAACCCCGATTTTACGCTTTTTCTTTTTCGATTTTTCCGTTACGGTTACTTTGGCTTTTCCCGCTTTGACCGCAGTCACTTTTCCTTTTTTCGTAACTTTAAATTTCTTTAATAAAAGTTTATCAAAAGTTATAGGCATTTGCAACAAGAAACATGCTCTCCCATAAGTTTTTTTTGCTTTTTTTGCCAATAATGTAACTATTTATCACAGGCGTCTGAAAATCAAGCAGTGCTACTTCCCGCAGTTTCTTCTCTTTTATATAAGAAGCCGCTGTATCTTTGGGCAGAAATGTGTAATTCTGCTGGCCGATCAAAAACGGTATGATTTTCGAACAGTCGTCAATTTCCAGCGAAAATTGGTGGTATTTCGGGAAAAGATTTCGGATAAACTGGCCGACATTCTGCAGGGCAAAATTGCACATCAGATAATTTTCCTGCAAAAGTTCCTGCTGTCGGATTCCTTTTTGATACTTGCGGTTATTCCAGTCCGTAACAAGGATCATCGGGTCTTCCTTGTAAATCTCACAGTGAAATTTGGGATTTTGCAGCGGAATATACGAAAATACGACGTCCAAAATATCGCTTTGCAGCTGCTCCAAAAGCTGGCTCGACAATCCGATCGATATTTTCAAGGCATCTTCCGGGTGATTTCTTTGATGCGCCTGAATGATCGGCGCCAGATGTGCTTCATAAACAGAGTCCGACGAACCGATACGCAGCGTATTTTCAAACTTATGAATGGAACTGATCTCCGCCATCGCCGTGTCCGTCAGCCGGATCACACTCGCCGCGTACAACGAAAACCGCTCGCCCGCCGGCGTCAATTCGACGCTTCGGTTATTTCTCTCAAATAAAGTTACATTTAACTCCTTTTCCAATTCCAAAATGCGGTTTGTCACCGTCGACTGCGCGATAAAAAGCTGGTGCGCCGTCCTCGTAAAATTCTTTGTATCCACAAGAACCAGAAACGTTTTCATTGTCTCAATATCCATACTGCTTCTCCTTTATCAATATTTTCGATTATTACTATCAAAATAATTCATTTTACATATAATATACACCTGTTCTATAATGATTGCAAGACAGGAGGGTTATTATGCCAGATATCAATTTAAGCCAAAAGACCAATTTACTAGAGCAGGATCCATATTCCTATGAACTTCAGGACGTAAAAAAACCTGCGTTATTTCACGAAATGTTTCCTTATAACGAAACGCCTAAAATTGCGTTCAACTACCGCCGTGTGCCGCAGAATATGCCGGATGACATTTTCATCACCGACACGACATTCCGCGATGGCCAGCAGTCGCGTACTCCGTATACGACGGAGCAGATGATTCATCTGTATAAACTGCTTCACAAGCTCGGCGGCGACAATGGCATGATCCGCCAGACCGAATTTTTTGTCTATTCGAAAAAAGACCGTGATGCCTTGGAAAAATGTATGGAACTCGGTTATCGTTTTCCGGAAATTACCACTTGGATTCGGGCATCGAAAAAAGATTTTGAGCTGGTGCGCTCGATCGGAGTAAAAGAAACCGGTGTGCTCGTCAGCTGCTCGGATTACCATATTTTCCATAAAATGGGACTTACCAGAAAAGAGGCTCTCGACAAATACATAGGCATCGTTAGCGACTGTATTGAAGCCGGACTTCGCCCACGCTGCCATTTTGAGGATATTACGCGTGCTGATTTTTACGGCTTTGTCGTACCATTTGCCAGCCGCTTGATGGAAATATCTCGCGAAAGCGGCGTTCCGATTAAGATCCGAGCCTGCGACACCCTTGGCCTCGGTGTTCCTTATCCCGGCGTTGCGCTGCCGCGAAGTGTTTCCGGCATCATCTACGGATTGCAGCATTATGCCGGCGTGCCTTCGGATATGATCGAATGGCACGGCCACAATGATTTCTACAAAGGTGTCGTCAATGCCACGACAGCCTGGATGTATGGCGCAAGTGCCGTCAACTGCTCCCTGCTCGGTATCGGCGAACGTACCGGAAATGTGCCGGTTGAGGCAATGATCTTCGAATATGCGTCCCTTCGCGGAACAATGAATGGTATGCATCCGGAGTACATCACCGAAATCGCACGTTACATCGAAAATGATACGAATTATCCGATCCCACCGATGACCCCGTTTGCCGGCCAGAACTTTAACCTCACGCGTGCCGGCATCCACGCCGACGGGCTGATGAAAAATCCGGAAATTTACAATATTTTTGACACGGAATCGATCTTAAACCGCCCACCGAAAGTTTCGATCACGGGCACTTCCGGCACCGCCGGCATTGTATTTTGGCTGAATCATTCGTATTCACGCCGCGGTGAAAAAGAATATACAAAAAAGGACCCACTCGTAGCAAAATTATACGAATGGGTCACCGACCAATTTGACAACGGTCGTATTACCATGATCAGCGATGCTGAGATGGAAGAGCAGATCGCAACACTTTGCGAAGCGCAGGACTTGTAATTTCTATCGTTTTTCGCTATAATCGAGAAAAAGTTACTTATTGGAGGTATTAAAATTATGGGCAAAACAAAGAAAGGGACAGCCCTGCTTCTGGCATTTACGCTCTGCGCATCGATTCTCACACCGAATTCCGTCGATGCCACTAAGGTAAAAAAGCCGGTGCTGTCAAAAAAGAAACTGACACTGGTTCGTGACAAATCTGCGACCATCCGCTTGAAAAAAGCCGGAAAATGCAAAGTCACCTGGTCTTCTTCAGACAAAAACGTCTGCAAGATTACAAAAAAGAAAAAAACTTCCTGCAGATTCAAAGCGGTCGGAAACGGTTCCGCCAAAATCAATTGCAAGGTAAAAAAGGGCAAAAAGACGTTCAAACTTTCCTGTAAAGTGAAAGTAAAACCGAAAGTTGTCACGAATCTGCCAAGTATCCTGAAAACCTATGAAAGCCAGATTCCATACATGGGAACCTGCCTGAATTACGGAAGTTCTACATATAAGCGCGAACTTCAAAATACAAAAACATTGAATTTTGTAAAAAACCAATTCAATAATTTTACCCTTGAAAATGAAATGAAGCCGGATAATATCCTCGGCTCCCGCCCAACGACAATGACCGTCGCAGAGGCAAAGGCAAAAGGCTACTATATCCCGGATAATTACAAGGAAAGTACCGTTCCTTCCTTGAATTTCCGCGAAGTGGATGGTGCACTTGAAGTTGCTGCGAAAAACGGCTTGAAAATGCGTGCCCATACCCTCGTATGGCACAGCCAGACACCCGCTTGGTTCTTCTCGGACAAGTACGAAAACGACAAAGATACCAATGTGGCGACGATGGATGCCCGCGAAGATTTCTACATCCACAACGTAATGGCTCATGTCATGGAGAAAGAAAAAGAACTTACCGGTTCTGCCGGAAGTATCGTCTATGCGTGGGACGTCGTAAACGAATACCTGCACCGCCAGGGATTTACAAGAACTTGGACAAACATTTATAAAAACAGCGGTAACACCCCAAGTTATGTAAAGAAAGCATTTGAACTTGCTTATGGAATGTTAAAAACCTATAATGTGCAGGATAAAGTAACATTATTCTACAACGACTACAATACCTACTTTGGCATTCAGCAGACGCTCAATCTTGTGAACTTCATCAACAAAGATGAACCGGAAAAAATCTGCAGCGGTATCGGTATGCAGAGCCATGTCGACATCAAAGTGCCTACGATCGAACTTTATGGCGCTGCATTGGAAAAATTCCTCGCAGCCGGCTACGAAGTTCAGATTACAGAACTGGATGTAACGATCAACTACGATACAAACGGCTCCTATTCTTACGCAGACGAAAAGGAGACCAATGCCGACCAAGCCAAATACGTCGGCCAGCTGATGAAAACGATTTTGGAGAAAAACCGCAGCCGCGATAAAAATGTGAATCCAAAAGGCGTAACCAGTATCACTTTATGGGGATTATACGACACGATCTCCTGGCGTGCTTCCTGCTCCCCATTGCTTTTTGACACGGGAATCACGGATCCGAAAGCTTCTTTCTATGAATTTATCAACGCCGCAAAATCAATGGGTTGAAAATAATATAACTGAATTGTTATCCCCAAAAATCCCTGCCGCCAATAAAATCAATATTGCTGTGGGGATTTTTTTAAAGTAAAAATTTTACCCCTTAAAGTAAAATTAATCCGTTCAAATCCTCTTGCTTTTTCCTTATAATGGCTATATCATTATTTGAACAAGGAGGGTTTTTTATGTTACTTAAAAAACGAATTCTTCCTCTGGCTTTATCTGTCATTATGGCTGTGTCCGCGTTGACCGGCTGTGGCAGCAGTTCAGAGAAAGACAGCTCATCAGGGGCTGAAACAACCCTGACCATGTGGACGATCGCCACAGAAAGCGACTCTTTCCACAAACCGTATCTTCAGGCAATCGAGGAGTTTGAGAAAAATCATCCCGGTGTAAAGATTAATATGGAAACATTTGAAAATGAATCCTATAAAACGAAGATCAAAGCGGCTGTCGCTGCCAATGAACTTCCTGACATTTTCTTTACCTGGGCGGGTGGATTTTCTGAATCTTTCGTATCTTCCGGAAAAGTACTGTGTCTGGATGATTATTACAAAAATTACGAAAAGGAAATCAGTAAAACCGCTCTTGCCAACGATATCTACGATGGCAAATTGTATGGTTCCGTAACTTGTACACCGGTATCCGTAATGTGGTACAACAAAGAAATGTTCAAAAAACAAGGTGTTGAAGTACCAGCCACATGGGATGATTTCAAAGCTGTCTGCAAAAAATTCATTGATGCAGGCATTAAACCGATTGGAACCAGTGTAAAAGATACTTGGGTACTTGCTATGCTTCATGACGGATTAGCACTTAAATCTGCCGGAGCAGACAAAGTCACCAAGGCTTTGACAAAACAGGGTCAGTCCTACAACGATCCGGACTTTGTAAAGGCTGCTAACTGTATCAAAGAATTGGTTGATATGGGTGCTTTCATCGACGGTGCAACCGGTCTTTCCAATGATGAAGCAAGTGCTTCTTTCTATGCAGAACAGGTTCCAATGTACTTCACCGGAAGCTGGATGGGTGGTTCCATCGTTACCGATGCCGAGAAACCGGATAACTTCGCTGTTGCACCAATTCCTGTTGTCAACAGTGCAAATGCAAGTGTAACCGACTTCATGGGCGGAGGTTCCGATACTTTGATGGTATCCGCCGGCACGAAGAACAAAGACCTTGCCGCTGCCGCTGCTTTTGAGATTACAAAAGGAGTTTCCAAATATGCTTACTTAAGCGGTGCTGGAATTCCGGCTTGGACCGTAGATTATGATGCTTCTTCCGTCCCTGCCTTAACACAGCAGGTAGCAGATATTGCCGGAAAAGCAACTTCCTATACATTGTGGTTTGATACGTTGATGTCTTCCAATGATGCCGGAGAATATCTGACACTCCTTCAGTCCCTCTTCGCAGGCGATCTGAAACCGGAAGAATTTGCTGCCAGCATGGATAAGCAGTTAAGTAAAAAATAATCACACGTTAATTGTGAATGGGATTTGATCCGGGCGGCTCCCAGACAGCAGCATTGCTGCAGTCCGGGAGCCGCCCGGCATTATAACGATTCGTTTAAAGGAGGATTTCATGGACAAAGTAAGAAAAAACAAAACAGCAATCTTCGTTTTTCTCTTTCCTTCTGCATTGCTGTTTTTAGCCATTATTATCTTGCCAATCTTTATGTCCGGATATTATAGTCTTTTAGACTGGGACGGCATCACTTCCGGTACATTTGTTGGTATACAAAATTACATTGAATTATTTACAGAAAAAAGTCTTGGCTTCGGCCCTACGGTGCGAAATGCATTCATTTTTGCCGGACTTTCGGTTTTTATACAGCTTCCCCTCGCTCTGCTTCTTGCTTTAACTCTGGCAAAAGGCATCAAGGGTGAACGATTTTTTGTGGCGGTGTTCTTCATTCCGGTTTTGTTATCCACAACCGTCATCGGACAATTGTGGATGAAAATATACAATCCACAATACGGTATTGTCAATTCCTTTTTGCATGCCGTCGGTCTTGACACATGGTGCAAGACCTGGCTCGGCGACCAAAAATATGCTCTTACCGCCTGCTTCATCCCGATGCTTTGGCAATACGTCGGCTACCACATGCTCCTCATGTACGCAGGCATTAAAAGTCTGTCACCGGATATCCGTGAAGCAGCTAAGATTGACGGTGCCAATGACCACCAATTATCACGTTATATCACAATTCCTATGATCAAGCCGGTTTTGCGTATGTGTGTGATCTTTGCGGTAACTGGTTCTTTGAAGGCCTTTGACTTGATCTATGTATTGACCGGCGGCGGTCCGGCTCACGCAAGTGAAGTACCAAGTACCTTGATGATTAACATGATCTTCGACCGAAGCCGCTATGGACTCGGAAGCTCGATTGCCATGTTTATCATTTTCCTGTGCTTCTTTTTCGCAATACTGATCAAACGCTGTTTTCGAACGGAGGTGGACTAAATGAAAAAAGTAAAAACCAGTGTAATGTACATTTTACTGTCTCTTTGGGCATTGGTAAACCTATTTCCGCTGTATTGGATGTTTACCTTCTCCCTAAAGACAAATAAAGAAATCTTTGGTGACAACATCATCGGCCTGCCAAAAGAATGGCTGTGGAGCAACTATTCGGAGGCTCTCGATACCGGAAATATGGCACTTTACTTTGCCAATAGTGCCATTGTCACCTTTGTTACGATTGCATTGACTGTCATCTTTTCCCTGATGGCGACTTATGCACTTTCCCGCATGGAATGGCGCGGCCGCAAACTTGTCAACAGCATTTTTATGCTCGGCTTAACGGTACCGATTCACGCGGCAATCCTGCCAATTTTTATCATCTTACGCGAATTAAAGATGACAAACTCCTATCAGGCACTCATAATTCCTTACACCGCATTTGCATTGGCGATGGCGATTATGATCTGTCAAAGTTTCATTGAAAATATTCCACGTGAACTTGAAGAGTCTGCCTGTATCGACGGCTGTGGTGTCTATGGCATTTTCTTCCGCATTGTGCTTCCGCTCATGAAACCGGCACTTTCTACCATTGGCATTTTTACTTTTCTACAAGCGTGGAATGAGCTTATGTTTGCCGTCATCTTTATCAGTGACAGTAAATATCGTACATTGTCGGTAGGTATCCAGGCGCTTTCCGGGGCTTACACGACCAAATGGGGACCGATTGGCGCCGCTCTTGTCATTGCCACGTTCCCGACCCTCATCATTTACTGCTTTATGAGTAAAAAAATTCAAGAAAGTTTAATGGCAGGTGCAATTAAAGGATAAATGTGCTATAATAAGTTTATTATAGTTATTTTGGGGGATATAACGCACTATGAAGAAACATTTTTTGTCATTGGGGCTTCGGAAAAAAATTCAGTTTTTGTTTCTTTGTACAATGATTGTATGCATTTTATTCTGCTCAGGTATCTTCTATCTGATTTTGGAAAATCAAATGCAGCAATCAATCGCCGACAAAGAAATCAGTAATCGAACTGCTATTTCCAATAACTTGGACAGCACCATGAAGTCCATTAACAGCATCAGCCGCCTTACCATGCTTCGTAGCACTGTACGCACTTTTTTACTTGCAAAGAGTAATTCTACTCCTCGCACACGAAATGCTATCCAGGAGATCCACGACATTCTAAATACATTTAATCTTTCCTGTAATGTCGTGATTCTCCGCATGGACGGCCAATACCTTAACACCGGTCCGGGAATCACCTATGTCAATACCGGCAAGATTTTTGAAACAGAATGGCTGGACGAAGTCATGGCCCAAAAAGGAAATTACGTTATTAAAGCAGGCACTCGCGATGCCTTTCGCTCAAACATTGGCGAAATGGTGTCTTTTGTCCGTGTCATCAATGACATAAACACCCAAAAACCGATCGGTATCCTGGCAATCAATCTCCCAAGCCGCTTCTTTGAACAGACATATGAAGGGCTTTCCGGCGAAACCAGCCATTTTGCTCTTTATGACACATCCGGCAGCTTAATCTGCAAGGATAATGAAAGCACATTTTCCTCCTTAAATCCGGAAAATCTACTTCAAAACACGCGCGAAGAAACGGACAAACTATTTTACAAAAGTATATTTACCTGCGACACATTGGGAGACTCTCATTTCATCCTTGCTTCCCGTCTGGAAGTACGGATTTTAGACGGGCTCCCTGCCAAATTACTGGCTGCTTTGATCATCGGCGCTTTTATACTTCTCGCATTTATGTGGCTGATCAATACTTATATTGCCAAAAATGTCATCTACCCGATCCAGCGTTTGGTCGACAGCATGGCTGAAGTGCAAAACGGCTGGCTGCACCGCGTTAGTATGAATGTAAGCGATGACGAGATCGGTCTTTTAAAAAACAGCTACAATGCTATGCTGATTGAGATCAATCAATTGATTGAAGAACTTCTTCAAAAAGAAAAAACACTGCGAATGGCTGAATTAGATGCTCTTCAGGAGCAAATGAAGCCCCACTTTTTGTATAACACTCTGGATATGATCCGTTATATGGCTTTGGAAAACCGAACCGATGAAGTATATAATATGTTGGAAACTCTTGGAAATTTTTACCGTCGTTTCTTAAGTAAAGGAAGCACGGACTTGTCTCTGGGAGAAGAAATAGAAATTGTAAAAAGCTATCTTTCACTGCAGAGAACACGTTTTGAGGATATTTTTACAGATGAATATGAAATTGAAGAAGGCCTGTCTTCCATCCGTGTTCCGCGCCTGATTCTGCAGCCGCTCGTAGAAAATTCCATTTATCATGGGATTCGCCCAAAAGGCGAACATGGGGTTATCCGTGTCACGGTAAAACGTCAGGAAGATTTTCTATTTCTTAGCATTTACGACAATGGAATCGGTATGTCCGCACACCAGCGGGAACTTCTATTTTCCGGCAAAGACAGCCGAAGTTTTGGATTTCAGGGAACCATTGAAAGAATCCGTTATTATTATAAAACGGAAGATGTCTTTGAGATACACAGCGTCGAGGGGGAATATTGTGAGATTATTTTGAAACTGCCACTTTCAAATGGCTATTAGATATTTTTGTTATAATGTAAAGGAGCGTGTAGTTTTATGTATCGTGTCATGATCATTGACGATGAAAAGGCTCTTCGTAGCCTTCTAAAAGCATCTGTCAATTGGAAAGAAATGGGGTTAGAAATCGCCGGCGAAGCTGCCAGCGGAATCGAAGCCATCAATACAATTGATAAGTTTCACCCGGACATTATTTTTGTAGATATCCGAATGCCCTTTATGGACGGCATCGAATTTTCCAAGATTGCATTAAAGCGTTACCCCGGAGTGAAGATCATTATACTAACCGCTTTTGATGAATTTGAATATGCAAAGCAGTGCATCGGCCTTGGAATCACTGATTATCTGCTAAAACCGATTGTTCGTACCGATATTCAGTCGGCTTGCAAAAAAGCAATCCACGAACTGGATTCACAGCCAATTCGCGCAGAACAATCTTCTCCCATAGATATGCCATCCGATATGGACCGCATCAAACAATATATTATGGAAAATTACCACGATTCATCCTTGAATCTTACCGCCATTGCACAGGAATTTGGCTATAATCCAAGTTATCTCAGCCGGCGTTTTAAAGCTGACTGCGGACAAAACATTTCCGATTATATCACAACCTGCCGCATGGAAAAAGCAAAAAAATGCCTGGCATCCCGGATGCTTATGTATATGACCGCAAAAGAAGTCGGCATCCCGGACCCCAATTATTTCGGAAAATGTTTCAAAAAATATACCGGAAGTTCGTACTCTGAACTTCTGAAACAGCAACTATAGTTTTAGCAGAACCATTCCATTTTAGTATAGACAATTCCATTACAGGAGGTTTTCGATATGAATTCTATCTTTCAAAACAGATTATATGACTGGCTCACGACCGCGTGCCAGCTTATTGTCCTTGGTTTTTTATTTTTATTTACAAGCATTCCGCTTGTAACTTTTGGTGCTTCTTTTACCGCACTCTATCATTGCATCTCACGGGAACACACAAAAACTTCCGCTCATATCTGCCGGGAATATTTTTCCGCATTCAAATCCAATTTTTTACAATGTCTTGCACCGACAATCCTATTTCTTTTTTACGGTGCTGCGATGGCCGTAGATCTTTCTCAGGTCTTTACCGGCAAAGCCACCAATCTCCTGCCGCCCTTTTTATGGATGGTAATCTGCCTCGTTCTCTGGGTCCTCGCCAATTATATCTTTGCCGTGATATCGCATCTGCGCGCTTCATTTCTTGCCGTCCTTCTGCTCTCCGTACGACTGATAACAGGCCACATCAAAGAAACTTTCATCCTATTATTTACAATGGCCGGCGCCTGCGTCATCGTTTTCCTGGTTCCCGGACTTTTCGTCCTTCTTCCCGGAATCCTCTGCTGCATCGCCAGCCATCTGATTGAGCCCGGTTTAAAAAAGGCTCTTTCGTAACTATTCAGGCTCTCCTCCCACACATTCGCATTTCGAACACTTCGTGTTCTTTTCTCGCCTTTGGCAAGGCTAAAAATGCTCATATGTGGAGGGGAGCCCTATTAGGATCTAAATGTATGGAAATCAAAGTCTCTTACGTGCAAGCACGACGATTCCTTGATTTTCATACATTGATCCTGAATAGTTACGTTCTTTCTATCAATTAATCCAATTCTTTGTAATCAAAACTGCGGAATTCTGCAGTCTGATCGTATCCGGAATAATCCACGCATGCCATGCCGACAAATGCTCCGGTGAAGAATCCACCGTAAGACTGAAGTACATAATCGTCGGACAATACAGCTGCATCCAATGTACCCGGAATTTCGGTATAATTCTTTCCATCAAAGGAATATTCGTAGCTGTAAGACTGTTTTCTTACCTTTGTACGAAGCCATACAAATTCTACATCATCCGGTACCGGAATCGCATCGTCACGAAGGAAGGAACGATATCCGCCACGATTGCACTCTGCTACTTCGATCACACGGCCGTTTTTCTCATTCCATGTAATAAATGCAAAGGACCAGTGCTTGTCATTGTAAAAGTTTGTCAGTCCAGCCATCTGCTGATAGTTGAACGGATCAAATTTCACTTTCACTTCGGCATCA
>OBJG01002497.1_pt1 | contig 11273 bp, 14 predicted proteins | sample 1517941 | NCBI WGS metagenome assembly OBJG01 (sample SAMN04571712, study PRJEB22368) | human gut metagenome | biome: human gut; material: stool | host: Homo sapiens | place: Luxembourg | collected 2012-09-21
TCCACCGGCTCCAATAATTAAAACTTTGGCATTTAATAATTTCTTCTGTCCTTTTGCGCCAACTTCCTTCAGGATAATATGACGGGAGTAGCGTTCAAGCTGCTCGTTTGATAGCATTATCTTCCACCTCCCATGAAATACAGGAATTCTACTTCGTCACCGTCTTTTAAGGCTTTTTCAAAATCTACTCTTTCAACGAATTCATCGTTTACGGATACAGTAACATATTCCGGTGTCTCTACGTTTTCCTTTTCAATAAGCTGTGTGATGTTTAATCCATCTTGATATTCTTTTACTTTTCCAGCAACTGTGATTTTCACGATTCTATCCTCCATTTATGTCTGTTTTTATATTTATAAAATTATATCTGTCTTATTATATCGGCCTTACCTTAAACTTTTATATTCTATTTATTATTATATACATCTTTACAATGCCTTTATAAATATATTCAAATTGCTATATATAACTTTATATCTAATTTTATAAATATGTTTTATTCTGTCTTTTATCAGTTTTTATTATATACTTTACTACTTATTCTTTTCAATCGCTTCTTCGATTTTATGTTTACTTACAGCCCCTGTAATTCGGTCTACCTCTTCTCCGTTTTTGAAGAAAATAAGTACTGGAGAGGACATAACGCTGTACTCTTCGATGAGTTCCTGCTCGTAAACAATATTTACTTTTCCGATGTATACGTCTGGATATTTTTCGTCCAAATCTGCAAGTATCGGAGATAACTTTTTGCATGGAATACAACTGTCAGAGTAGAAGTCTGCGATTGCAAGACCTGATGCATTTAACACCTTTTCCTGAAAGCTGTCTTTGTTTAATCTTTCTGCCATAACTGCTCTCCTATTTCAGAAGATATCTGAAAAATCAAGAAATAATCAGCACTTCCTACTTTATGAAATGCTTATCTTTTAAAAAGTATTTTTCAAATATACTCTGGGATTTTCCTGTTTTATTCCTTTAACTTCCTATATGTAACTTTATTCTCCAACTTTCTTTACGAATAAAGTATAAGTTCCATCATCGTTTGTATCTAATTTTAAGATCTGATGTCCTTCTTCTTTGATACTTCTTGGAACATTCTGTACTGGCTCGCCATCATTCATTTTTACGGCTAAAACCTGTCCTTCATCCATTTCTTCTAATGCTACTTTTGCTTTTACAAATGTAACGGGACATACAACATCAGTAATATCTACCTGTTCGTCAAAATGTATTTCACTCATTTTCATATGCCTCCTTGATTGCTTTTTCAAATGCCTCTTTTCCAGTACGGTCGATCGTGAACTTGAGTCTCTCTCCTGCTTTTCCGTTCTGTTCAAAGAATTTTAATGCTGCATCGCATACTTTTAATAACTTTTCGTGGCTTTCGATAAATGGAATAATTGTCTCACCCTTGCTGATGTGATTTCCGAATGTTCCACCAAAAGAAACGATATATCCTGGCTGTGCATCGTAAGCATCTACTGGACAGGACTTTACACATCGTCCGCAGTAGTTACATTTTCCTGTATCGATACTGATTTTTCCGTCTTCTAAAGTAATTGCTTCATTTCGGCAGGCTTTTACGCAGACACCACACTGGATACATTTATCTTCTACCCATGCAACCTGCATTCCACCTTTGATTCCTACGTCATTTTCCTCTGCTTTTAAGCAGTTATTCTGGCATCCTGTGATACCGAATTTGAACTTATGAGGAAGTTCGTAACCGAAATATCTCTCATCAAGTTCCTTTGCCAATGCGTAAGTATCAATACAGCCGCTCTGACAGATTGCTGCACCCTGACAGGCAGTAACGGTTCTTACTCGAGGCCCACATACACCTGGAACAACATCCCCTTCTGCTAATGCATTTTTTACTTCTTCAATCTGGTCTAACTTAATGAAAGGAATCTCCACACCCTGTCTGGATGTTAAATGTACATATCCTTCACCGTATTTTTCTGCAACTTCAGCAACCTTTGCAAGCTGCTCTGCACTCATATGTCCGCCGACAGTACGAAGTCTTAAAGAAAAATTATTTTTCTGTTTCTGTCGCATAAATCCGCCCTTTTTCAGAGTTGCATAATCTACTGCCATTTTGTCCTCCTGTAATTAAATGAAATACCCTTTTTTCATTTCTATACTGCTAAATTTTTTGTAACCATTCAACGCTATTTGCAAATCACAACTTTGATGGTTCTTTGCTTATATAGCTTTGAATAATTACATTATATATTTTCTATCGCCTGTGTAAAGTCCGCAATTAAATCTTCCACATCTTCAATGCCGACACTGATTCGAATCGTATCCTCATATACCCCTGCGTGTTCCTGTTCTTCTTTGGTACTGTGCAGATAAATCGTTGATGATGGATGGATGACTAACGTTCTTAAATCGCCGATATTGGTTGCGATATGTGCATATTTTAAAGAATTAATCAGTTTAAATGCTTTTTCTCTTGAACCTGCCCGGATTGTGAGGATGGCACCTCCCAGTCCTCCGAACTGTTCATCGACAAGCGGTTTGTATGGACTGCTTTCCAGTCCCGGATAGTTTACTGTAATTCCTGCCAATTCCTCTAATGCCTTTGCAAGTGTCAGTGCATTGTGACAAAGTACTTTCATTCGAATACCGAGTGTTTCAAGCCCTAAAATATTGAGGTAAGCATTCATTGGCGCGAGACACCCACCCATATTTCTCCACACATCGTTTCGAAGTCTTGCAGTGTAAGCAAACTTTCCGTATTTGCTGTATTCCTTCATTGCCAGATATCTGTCTTTATCCCATTTGAACTTTCCACCATCCACGATGATTCCGCTGATAGAATTGCCGCTTCCGTTGATGTATTTTGAACTGGAATGAATAACAACATCTGCTCCTAATGATAAGGCATTTACCAGATAAGGGGTTGCCGTGGTGGCATCCGCGATAAATGGTACTCCATTTTCATGAAGGAAATCAGTTACTTCTTTGATATTTACTACATCAAGTCCCGGATTGCCAATCAGTTCTCCGAAAACCACCTTGATATTTGGATTTAAAACCGTCTTGATGTCTTCCACGGTAATATGTGGAATGAAATGTGTCGTAATACCAAACGCTTCTAAATCCTTGAATAAGTCGATGGTTCCTCCGAATAATCCGCTTCCTGCAATGATTTCATCTCCAGCACTTAATACATTTAACAGTGCTGCGGTGATGGCTGCCATTCCAGAGGCACAGGCAACTGCGCCCACGCCTCCTTCTAATTCATTGATTCTCTGTTCAAATGCTGCGACAGTCGGATTACCGATTCGTGTATAAGCAAATCCAGGTGCTTTATTTCCAAATACTTTTTCGAGATGTTCTGAGGAATCGTAAGAAAATGCACTTACCTGACTGATTCCCGGAAGTGTTCCTCCGTCCGGCGTATTTCTTCCTGCTTTTCCATGAAGAATCTTTGTGTTAAACTTCATTTCCATCTCTCCTTTTAGATGTGACTTGCAACACCGTATACATCTTCCGCATACTCTGTAATCTTACGGACTGTCTGTACTGTGCTGTCCACGTCTCCTTTTTCTCCTTCTTCCCAGTTCTTAATGTATTTGCTGTACTTGGATAAGGAGTTTTTGATTTCTTCTTTATTCTTTAAGTCTTTATTAAGAACAAGTAATACGATAATACCCGCTCTGTTTAAATGTCTTACGACAAGTCCTACTGGCTCATCATCTTTTGGTGCGTAAAGGTATGTATGTCTTCCACCTAATGTCAGTTCTTTTTCTACCTGTTCTACAAAGCTTCTTGTGATATTGTCATCTGCAAGGTCAAATGGAATGGTTGCTGCTCTCTGTCCTTTGATTACGGCACGAAGCTGATCTGCTTTCTTTCCTGCTTCCTGTCCGTCTTCTTTTACTTCTGTAACAACACCGCAGGCAGAAGTCATATTGGTTACACGGTCAATCAGGATTAATTCTCCTAATGTCTTGTGATCCTTAAATTCATCTGCTACAACACGGTCTACAAATGTAATCTCGCACTCTGCGATTTCGTTCTTTCCTAAGGAATCGGCGGGCTTCTGTTCTCCTGTATTTACATCAATGGAGTAAAGGATTTTTGAAACGATACCAGGTACTAATCTGGTTCCTAATTTTACGAAGTAGTTCTTTCCACTTTCAAGTTTGTCATCATCCATCCAGAGGAGAGTTGCTTCTACTGAAGAAGTTACCTTTTCTCCTGCACCTGCGGATAAGACACATCCTCTTGATACGTCTACTTCTCGGTCAAGCTGGATTGTTACCGGCTGTCCTTTTTCTGCAGACTGTACATCTTTGTCTGTTACATGAATGGATTTAACGTGTGCTTTTTCCATACTTGGCAATGCAGTAATCTCATCGCCTACCTTGATGCTTCCACTTTCAATCTGTCCCTGGAATCCACGGAACTGATGATTTGGACGGCATACTCTCTGTACAGGAAGGTAGAAGCCTTCTTCCTGATTTTCATCAATGTCAACCTGCTCTAAGATAGAAAGGATTGGCTTTCCTTCATACCATGTCATGTTGTCGGAAACTTTTGTTACGTTGTCACCTTCTGTAGCGGATACTGGAACGATGTATACATTTTCCAGGTCAAGTTCTGCTTTTAATGCTTCGATCTGTTTTTCGATTTCACGGAATCTTTCTTCACTATACTTTGCAAGATCCATCTTATTTACTGCGAAAATGAAATATTTAATTCCCATTAATGCACAGATTCTTGCGTGACGTCTTGTCTGTACAAGTACGCCCTGTGTTGCGTCCAGAAGAATAACGGCTAAGTCTGCAAAAGATGCACCAACTGCCATGTTTCTTGTATATTCTTCATGTCCTGGAGTATCTGCTACGATAAAGCTTCGATTATCTGTTGTGAAATATCTGTAAGCTACGTCTATCGTGATACCCTGTTCTCTCTCTGCCATTAATCCGTCAAGCAATAAAGAGTAGTCTATTTTTCCACCGCGGCTTCCTACTTTTGAGTCAAGCTCGAGTGCTTTTTCCTGGTCTGTATAAAGAAGCTTGGAGTCATACAGGATATGTCCGATTAATGTTGATTTTCCGTCATCCACGCTTCCGCATGTAATAAATTTTAATAATCCTTTCATCTTAGAAGTACCCCTCTTTCTTTCTTCTTTCCATGCTGGCTGCTCCGCCGTCATGGTCGATAACACGGCTGGTTCTCTCGGAATCTACTGCGCTAAGTGTCTCATCAATAATCTCGTCTAATGTATGTGCGGTAGATTCAATACCACCTGTTAACGGGTAACATCCAAGAGTACGGAATCTTACGCTCTTATGTTCAATCTTTTCACCGGGACGAAGCTTCATTCTGTCATCATCTACCATGATGATATTGCCGTCACGCTCTACTACCGGACGCTCTGCCGCATAATAAAGTGGTACGATTTCGATGTTTTCGCGTTTGATGTACTGCCAGATATCTTTCTCTGTCCAGTTAGAGATTGGGAATACTCGAATACTTTCACCCTGTTTAATCTGTGTATTATATAACTTCCACACTTCCGGGCGCTGGTTCTTAGGATCCCATGCCTGTTCTTTATTTCTAAAGGAGAAAATTCTCTCTTTGGCTCTTGATTTTTCTTCATCACGACGACCGCCGCCAAATGCTGCGGTAAATCCGTATTTTGTGAGTGCCTGTTTTAATGCCTGTGTCTTCATGATGTCTGTGTAGGCTGAGCCGTGGTCAAATGGATTGATTCCCTGTTTTACACCTTCTTCATTTGTGTATACAATCATGTCGATTCCTTTTTCTTTTGCAATCTTATCTCTAAATTCGATCATTTCTTTGAATTTCCATGTTGTATCGATATGCATAAATGGGAACGGTGGCTTTTCCGGGTAAAATGCTTTCATTGCCAGATGCAGCATTACGGAACTGTCCTTTCCGATTGAGTAAAGCATAACTGGCTTTTCACATCTGCTGCTACTTCTCTCATTATGTATATTGCTTCTGCTTCCAGTTCATCAAGATGTGATAATGTTCCCATCTCATTTCCTCCTTTAAAATGTTTTCTATGCTAATATTTGTTAGAATCTTTCATGTTTATCTCAATGGTCTTTGTCTCACCGTTCGGACTATCGACACGCCATATGCGGACATCGCCTTTTTCCTTGACAGAAAGCATGGAACCCATGCCTCCCATGTCAGCACCTAAGAAGTAAAGAATTGCTCCCGTGTGACATTCTTTTAAGCAGGCGGTACAGCCCCAGCAGTCTCTGATATTTCGAATATGTACCTTGCCGTCCTCGCCTTTTTTTAAGAGATTCCCGGGACAGACGGAAAGGCATTTTCCGCATCCCACACATTTATTCTGTAAAATCCGTACACTCATATACCTTGCCTCCTGTCACCAGTTCTCTGAAAATGATTTCTGTCCCGCCGTCTGGCTTTCTTTTTGAATTCACATATTTAAGCCACTGATTGCTCTCTTCCGGATAGTCTGTATTCTCTCCAAAGCTGTGCCATCTTGTCTCTTTTCTAGCTCTTAAATGTTCAATCAAAGTCTGACACACAATCAGTCTCTCTCTTACTTCGTAGATATCTTTTAACTCAAACATATCTTTTGCCTTGAGTTCATCAATCATGCCAAGTAATTCACCGATTCGCTTCTTACCGATTACCAGTCTCTCTTCATTGTACTGATAATCGGTAGCGATTCCTCCGGCATACTGATCCATGACTTTCTGCATTGCCTCTTCAAGCTGTTCTGCAGTAATGAAAAATGTATCTTCGCTGTCTTTTCCTTCTGCTGTCAAATGTGCTTCATACTCTTTTTTCTTTAATATAGAAGCATTATCTATTTTTGTTTCAATTTTCTTTATAGCATTTGATTTTTCGCTGTCTGCATTTAAGTTTTTTAAGTATTTCGTCATGGATTCGGCGGCAATCTCGCCTTCTGCCAATGCTCCGGTTACGTATTTCTGTGGGCATCCTCCGGCAACATCTCCGGCGGCAAATAAACCTTTCACTGTTGTTCTTCTGCCGTTATCTACCCAGTAACCACTTGCGGTATGACCACCTACAATGTAAGGTTCTGTTCCTTCGATTTCGACATTCTCACTCGCCGGTCCTCTCGAACCTTCTAACCATTTGAGTGTCTGGCTTGGTGCCATGTTGAGGTACGCTCTGTATAAATCCTGTTCCTGTGCTGCACTGATTTCGTCTGTCTTTAGATAACAAGGACCGCGTCCCTCTCTGTTCTCAGTTACTGTTCCATATAATCGCTGAGAAGTTGTAAGACCGTATTTTGTCTCATAAATCTCACCGTGAGAGTTCATCTGCCTGGCTCCGACACCCTGTGCGATTGTTCCAACCGGTGCAATCGTATCTTTACATCGCAATGCGATAAAACGCATCTCAAATGTTGTCATTTCTGCTCCGGCTAAAATTCCCATTGCAAATCCGGCTCCGGTATTAAATGGGGAGTACCACATCTTATGTCTTGAAAATCCCGGATTGTTCGGGCGGTAAAGCCCTGCGGCTCCACCAGTTGCACAAAGAACTGCTTTTGCCCGGATATCATAGAAAACGTTTTCTTCTATATTAAAGCCCCAGGCTCCTTTGATTTCATTTTCTTCTATTATGTAATCGGTGATATTCACTCTCTCAAGCACTGTGACATTGTCCTGTGACATTGCCGCTTCTGCTAAAAGAGGCTTGATATTTTCACCGTTAATCTTTATATTTCTGTTTCCTCTTGCAACGTACTTACCGTTCTCATCTTTCAGGATAACGAGTCCTAAATCATCAAGAACCTTCGTTACATGATTCAGTCGCTCAGACATGGATAAAAGCAAATCCTCTCTGACAATTCCGTGGGCATCCTTCTTTGCGTAATCCACATAATCCTGAGGGACATGTCCTTCTGTAATATATGCATTTAAAGCGTTAACCCCAGCTGCCAGACAGCCGCTTCTCTTAATATTCGCTTTTTCCGCTATCAGAACGCTTACCCCTGCTTCTTTTCCCAAAGTATAGGCAGCAAAGCAGCCTGCTGTTCCTCCACCGATGATTAACACATCTGTCTCTAATCTCTTTGTCTTCATGTCTACCCTCTTGAGTATCTAAAAATTTTATCTATTTTTATCTATCTAATCTAAAAATTTAATTTTAATCTTACTTAAATGTAATACATTTCATGTCCAACCTGACTGTACTCCATTGAGGAATCTACCAGATTTCTTAATGTTAATTGTTTCAATAATCTATCCGTCTGATCATTCATCTGATCAATCAGAAGTTTCTGTATCGCAGTGGATATTCCCTTTTCGTCTGTTCCGCTTACCACACTTCTTTCATCTTCCAGAAGATAGCTTCCATCTAACGCATGAATTACATCTGCTACGGTAATACTTTCTGGTCTTTTTGCTAAAAGATAACCGCCCTGTGGTCCCTTTACGCTTCTTACCAGACCTGACTTTCTCAGACTCGAAAAAATCTGTTCCAGATACTTTACAGATATATTATTGCGCTCTGCGATACTGCTTAACTGAACGCACTGGTCTTTGGCATATACTGCCAGATCGATCAATGCGGTAATCCCATACCTGCTTTTCTTCGAAAGATTCATTTATTTATCACCCTTTTCCTCTATTCAATTACAAATTCTGTACTGGATTTCGTACCTGTCTTATGCATTAAGCTTTGAGATTAAGAATGCCCGGCATTATTCTGTAAATAATGCTGTAGAGTAATATCTGTCTCCTGTATCTGGAAGAAGCGCTACAATAGTCTTTCCTTCGTTCTCTGGCTTCTTCGCATATTCAATTGCTGCATGTAAAGATGCTCCGGAGGAAATCCCTACTAAAATTCCTTCTTTCTTTGCTAAAAGCTTTGCTGTTGCAAAAGCATCCTCATTCGTTGCTCTGAAAATCTCATCATAAATCTTTGTATCTAATACATCTGGTACAAATCCAGCTCCGATACCCTGAATCTTATGTGGGCCTGCCTTACCTTCAGATAAAACTGGTGATGTATCTGGCTCTAAAGCTACAATCTTCACTTCTGGTTTCTGTTCTTTTAAGTACTGGCCTGTACCTGTTAAAGTTCCACCTGTACCAACACCTGCAATAAAGATATCAACCTCTCCATCTGTATCATTCCAGATCTCAGGACCAGTTGTTGCTTTATGGATTGCCGGGTTTACAAACTGTCCTGGAATGAAGCTTCCTTCGATTTCTTCTGCAAGTTCATTTGCCTTTGCAATAGCACCTTTCATTCCCTTAGCTCCGCTTGTAAGAACAATCTCAGCACCGTAAGCTTTTAAAATATTTCTTCTCTCAACACTCATTGTCTCAGGCATTGTAAGGATGATTCTGTATCCTTTTGCTGCTGCAATAGATGCAAGACCAATCCCTGTGTTACCGGATGTTGGCTCGATGATTACGGAACCTTCTTTTAAAATTCCTTTCTTTTCTGCATCTTCAATCATCGCTTTTGCGATTCTGTCCTTAACACTTCCTGCTGGATTGAAGTACTCAAGCTTAACTAATACTCTTGCCTTTAATCCTAATTCCTTTTCAATATTAGCAACCTCAACAAGAGGTGTATTTCCGATCAGTCCTAATGTTCCTTTGTAAATGTTTGCCATTGTCTTGTTCCTCCTTATTTTAAAATCTCGTTTTTTATTGATTATTTCTTTCATGTATCTCATGGCTATGATAATATCACTATTAACCTACTTTGTAAATAGGTTTATAGGGATTTATTTAAAAACAATTTTTGAAAAGCGGGAAATATGGCTTAACCATGCGGTTTTTGAGGGATAATTTTTTTTCAAAAAAATAATGATTTGATGCAGTTAAGGCTACATAGACGCTCCCAAAGAGAAAAAATATCCTATATTTGTGACTCTATCTCTGCGGGTTGAATATTCGCCCCACGCTCGCATTCAACACTTGCTCTCAGGCCATAAATATGGATTCGATAGCTCTCTGGCTTCTGTCTTTGGCTGGATACGGACTTGCAAAAAATTTCCATATTTAAATTCTCCTATTTTACCAAAGACAAAAAATGAAAAATCAGACAGCTACAATCTCTCTACATTTAATTTTTATATGTTATTTTTTGGAAAAATATTAATTTTATGTTAATTTTATTGTATCATATATTCAGACAAAATAATTTTTATTTCGAGGTGAGTGTTTATGAGACAAGCTGATACACTTACTAAAGAATATTTGTCCAATAATGAGATTTTTGCTGATGTTTTTAATTATCTTATTTATGATGGGCAACAAAGAATACTTCCAGAGAATTTAATTGAACGAGATACTTCTGAAATCACTCTTCCGCTCGGGAAACGCGGAGAATTAGCTACAATACAAAAATTTCGGGATATTTTAAAAGGTTGTATTGCAAAAGAATATAAAAATACCCTTTATGTACTGTTTGGAGTTGAGAATCAATCTCATATCCATTATGCAATGCCTGTCAAAAATATGCTCTATGATGCGATTAATTATTCTGCACAAGTAAATGAAAAAACAAAAAAATACAGAAAAATACGAAAACAAAATCCAAATTTTAAAGAAACTACAGAAGAATTTTTATCGGGATGGCATCCAGATGATCGCCTTGTCCCAGTTATTACTGTTACTATATATTTTGGCAATGACGGATGGGATGCGGCAAAAAGCCTTCAGGAGATGTTTTCTGAGACAGATGAATCCCTTAAAGAATTTCTTCCAGATTACAAACTTCATTTAATATCATGCAACAATATTTCTGATTTCACGAAATTTCATACAGAATTTGGCCGACTTATGCATATATTAAAAGTAATTTCTGATGAAGAACAAATGGATATTCTACTTTCTGATCCAGGCTATTCTGCTCTTTCCGTTACTGCTGCACAGATTATAAACACATTTACAGGATTACATTTTTCAATTCCAGAAAAGGAGGATACAATAAACATGAGAAACGCATGGACAGACCATAAAGAATCTGGTCGAAGAGAAGGATTTAACGAAGCAACAACCAGCTATACACAACGAATGTATAAAGCGGGCATTCCTTTGGAAGTAATTGCTGAAGTAATAGAAAAGCCAGTTACTGAAGTTGAAAAAATATTGTCTAACGATTTAATTCATTAGTAAACAACAAACGAATTAAACAGTGCACGGACCTACGGATAATAAATCAAAGACTTCAACTTTCATCCCCAAATCCTTCCAACCACTATTTAATTCAAACAAAATCCAGCCAAAGGCAGCCCGAGAAGAGAACCGATACCC
>OBJG01002498.1_pt1 | contig 11270 bp, 8 predicted proteins | sample 1517941 | NCBI WGS metagenome assembly OBJG01 (sample SAMN04571712, study PRJEB22368) | human gut metagenome | biome: human gut; material: stool | host: Homo sapiens | place: Luxembourg | collected 2012-09-21
CAAAATAGAAACGCTTCGTTTTGAAAAGGTGGACGGGTGGTTTTGCGGATTGTATAAATGATTAAACAATTTGCATATGAATAAAAAATTTACACTTTTGGCTGCGGCCTTAATGACAGTAGGAACTTTTACTGCGGCGAGTGCGGCAAGTGATGATTGGACTGTCGGTAATTATTATTACTTGAAGAGTGGTAATAAATACTTGTCTTTGGATGGTAACAAGGCTGATTCGGTAGTAGTGAAAGAAATCACTTCATTTGAGAATGTGAATAAAGCTGCTCGTGATTCCGCTCTTTGGGAAATTACGGGAATAACAGAAACTGCTGGAACAGTTTATCAATTTAAGAACAAAAAGACAAATGCTGTTTTATCTTTTGCTGCATCTCAAGATGCTAAGCCTACTTTGGCTGCTGGCGTAAGCAAATGGACGTTTACAGATGGAGGCAGTTTAAGTGCTTCACTAAGTGATGGTAAAAAAATGACATTGGCTTTAGGTGCTAATGATGGCATTGTTTTTACTGGAGGAAGTGAGCTGAAGTTGGCTGTAACTAAGCCTGACACAATGACCATGACCCCGCAGGATCTCGGCGATGGTTTCAGTACTTTTCAGTTGACATTTGGTGATAAATATGAAGGGAATATCTTTACAGGTGAAGATTTGATTGCTAATTCTGTTGGAGATAAAGGTTTTATGACTTTGCAGGTGAAAGGTGATGAAGCATATTCAAATGGTGTAAAGAAGTTTTTAGGTGTTGATACACTCAAAACGACAATCAATAATCAAGAGGATGTATTTGGTGCAGGGTTTGCATTAGATTCAATTCGTAAAGTTTTGCGTCCTAATGAGCTTTGCAAGCACTTTAAGTTTGTTGTCAATTTGCAGAATGATTCTATTGCAATGTTTGTTGCAGGAGCTCCTGATTTTGATGATAATTTAGACGTTAATACAGAAGTGGGTGATACGGTTCGCGTTGTTTATGCTCAGGTTGGCAATACCAAGGTTTTAACTGTGTCTAAGTTTGGAGTGGGTGCTCAGCCTTTGCAGGGTAAACTTCCTTTGATTAATGTTTCAAAAGGAACTCCTGTTACAATCCCGACCGGTACAGGCGTTTACTTCTTACAGAAGGTAAGCGAAGGTGCTGATAACGGTAAATATTATGTGACGAAAGATGCCTTTATGGGAGGTGACAGCGTTCCTTCTATGAATTTGGCAAGAGGTCAGTGGTATATTAAAGAAAATAATGGTAAATATTCTGTTGTTGATCGTCAATCAAATTCAAGTATGATCGTAGATCAGGAAGTTTTTGCTGTACAAGGAAAAGAAAACACTTATTTGTTTGGTTCTGACTCCGTGAAAATATTTAAACAAGAGGTTAATCTGAATGATAAGTATTTAGGTTCTCTCTATTTTACGGAAGAAGAATTGAACGCTAACGGTTATGTACTGAACTTGGTTTCTGGAACAACAGGAGTAAGTAATATTTATGCATATACTACAGATTCTATCTTGAAAGGTAAAGTCGGTGATGCAAAAGATGCAGCAATCTTTAAGTTGGTAGTGGATAAAGTTGAAGAAGCTGGTGGTGCAAAGAGTTTGTTAGATACCTTGTTTGTCACTTCATATAAGTTAAGAGCAATGTTTAATAAAGATATGCTCGCAAAACAGAATGATAGTCTGAAGTTCTCATCTGTTGGAACTGCTGAATCTTTTAGATTTATTTCTGATGCTACTGCTGAAAAGTATGCTATGTTGTCTTCTACTAATCAGTATGTAGGTATGAATGTCAATACTTCTTGTGTACAGTTGTCAGAGAAAGCAGCTTACGTAAACCTTGAAGCCGTTGACGCCCCCGAATATGCTTCATTTGCAAGTGCTCACAAGCGTTTGGCTTATAACAACAATGCTTTGGCGATGAATCCGCTGAACTTCTTTGCTGAAATGAAAGATGAAGGTAATCCGATTACAAAAGCAAATTATGAAGCAGATTATTTTAGTTTGTGGGTTGAACAAGATACAGTCATTGCTGGTAAACAATTGTATTTTATTTCTTCCGGTGTCGCTAATGGTGGCAAAGCCGAAGCCAATATTCGCTATTACTTAGCTGCCAAAGATACAACAAGAGCAGGTATCGATGCCGATACTTATGCAATGTTCATCTCTCACGACTCGATTAAGATAATGAAGAACAACCCTGCTCTCTTCGCATTCAAGACTGCAGAAGAAGGCGGTTATTATCTGGAAAATCAGAAAGAGTTGAATGAGAATGGTAAGCCTTATGTAGGTGTTGTGAACGGTTTTGCCGTTATGCAGACCACTCCGAGTGCAGCATTCGAAGTACAAACTGCTTCCGCTCCGACAGCCAACGAAGAGATGAACGTCTCCGAGATCAAGGTGATCAGCAATGACGGTCAGGTTATCGTGACGAATGCTTCCGGTAAGATGATCACTTTATCTAATATCTTAGGACAGACAATCGGTGTTCGCAGAGCAAATTCTGAATACTTCTCAATGCCAGCAACATCCGGCATTGTATTGGTAACAGTCGAAGGTGACGCCACTTACAAAGTGATTGTAAAATAAGGACGATGATCTTATAAAAAAAGAAAGGCGGCCTCCTGCAAAGGGAGCCGCCTTTCTTTTTAGTAATTTTTGGAGATGTTTTTATTTCTCACCTGAAAGCTTCTTTTCCAGATAAGCCAACTTCTTAGTGGCCTTTTCCTTCTCTTTCGTCAGCTTTTCGATGTCGCTTAATACGACAGCCAGTTCATAGGTCGAGGCGATTGCTTTCTTATCCGCATCGGCAATGTAGAGGATATAAGGCTTGCCTCCCGTATATTCAACCTTGATGCGCTTCTCTTTATTGGCAAAAATGAACTTGACGGCATCTTCGCATTTTTCTCCTTGATAGGTCACGACTTCGGTCGTATTCCCTAAGTCCTTGAAATGGTAGTTCAGGCCGCCGTCGTAAGGAATGGCAGGCGTTTCGGCGAAAAGGCCGTCCTGGATACTCAACTTGATGCCGGTATGATTGATTGGCTTGCCTCCGAAATAAACACTTGCCAGGTACATCTCTCCTTTCTCGTTTACGCCAGAACGGATGTAACAACGCTGGATGTTGCGTTCGATAGTCTGTTGCTTGGAGACATAATTGCCGATTTCGTTATAGGCGGAATCCTTTTCGAAGTTAAAACCTTTCTTCAATCCTTCCAATTCCTGTTGCTTGACAGGGATCAGGCTGTCGCAAAAGGCCAAGTTGCGTTCCGCCTCCTTTTGCTCCACTTGGCGCATTAGTGTCAGACCTTCCCGGATCACCTTGAACTCTTTCGGGTATAGGATGCGGATGCTGTCGATTTCATTTTTGGCAGCAAAGAACTCATTCTGTTCATACATGCTTCTGGCATTGTCCAGCCTTGCCTGTGCATTCTTCTCGTCATTGTTACAACCGGCCAGTGCCAGGGTTGCAAGTGTTATACAGATTGCTGACTTTTTCATTATGATACTTCTTTAATTGTCTACTACTTTTATTCCCTGCAAAGATATTGGAAAAAGAGAGAATTAGCATCCCCGCAAGAATTTAATTATCTTTGCGTGTCTGTTACTTTTGGATCAAGCCAAAAGTAACAGATAAATTTGTTGATAAACAATATATATATGTATATAGAACAAGAAGACATATTAAAACATATTTCGGCGAAGCCGTTTCATTTGATTTCGGAGGCGGCGGACGAGTTGGGAGTTGAAGCATATGTGATTGGCGGTTATGTGCGGGATATCTTTCTGCATCGCCCTTCTAAAGATATAGATGTCGTTGCCGTCGGGAGCGGAATCGAGCTGGCGAAAGCTGTTGCCCGGAAATTGGGACGGGGAGCTTATCTGTCCGTCTTCAAGAACTTCGGTACGGCACAGGTGAAAGCCGGCGATCTGGAACTGGAGTTTGTCGGGGCCCGCAAGGAATCCTACACGCATGACAGCCGCAAGCCGGTTGTCGAAGACGGGACACTCGAAGACGACCAGAACCGCCGTGACTTTACGATCAACGCCCTGGCGCTTTGCCTGAATAAGGACCGGTACGGTGAACTGGTCGATCCTTTCAATGGCTTGACCGATATGGATAATTTGCTGATCCGTACGCCTCTCGATCCGGATATTACGTTTAGCGACGATCCCTTGCGCATGATGCGTGCCGTCCGCTTTGCCAGCCAGTTAGGATTCTTTATCGATCCCGACACTTTCGATGCGATTGAACGGAACAAGGAGCGCATCTCGATCATCTCGAAAGAGCGTATCGTGGATGAGTTGAATAAGATCGTCCTTTCGCCGAAACCTTCTGTCGGTTTCGACCTGCTGGAACGTTGCGGGTTGCTGCCGTTGATCTTCCCCGAACTCTGTGCCCTGAAAGGAGTGGAGACGAAGGAAGGGATCGGGCATAAGGATAACTTCGCCCATACCTTGATGGTGCTCGACCGCCTGAGCAAGACCTCTGATAACCTGTGGTTGCGCTGGAGTGCCCTTTTTCATGATATAGCCAAGCCGGCGACGAAGCGTTTCGACCCGCGCCTGGGCTGGACGTTCCACAATCATAATTTCATTGGTGAGAAGATGATTCCCGGCATCTTCCGCAAGATGAAGCTGCCGATGAACGAGAAGATGAAATATGTCCAGAAGATGGTCAGCCTGCACATGCGCCCGATCGCCTTGTCGGATGATGAGGTGACCGATTCCGCTATACGCCGCTTGCTGTTTGATGCGGGCGACGATATAGACGACTTGATGAAACTTTGCGAAGCCGATATCACGAGCAAGAATCCCGAAAAGGTACGTCGTTTCCTGGCCAATTTCCAGAAGGTACGCAGCAAGCTCGCCGATATAGAAGAGAAAGACCGTGTCCGCAACTTCCAGCCCCCTGTGACAGGCGAGGAAATTATGGAAACATTCGGACTTCCCCCTTCCCAGCCGGTCGGTGTCCTGAAAGAAGCCATCAAGAACGCGATCCTCGACGGCGTGATCCCGAACGAATACGAAGCGGCCCATACTTTTATGCTTCAACGGGCGGAGAAGATGGGGTTGAAACCGGTAAAGGAATGATTGAGAATAATTATAAATAGAAGAACAGATGAAGCCTGAATTTAATTACGAATCCGTCCCTTTCGATTTTTCTCATTGCTTTTGCGGGCAGTGTAAAGTGGCTGATAAATGTCTCCGTTATCAAGTTGCCCTTCGGATTCCGGAGAGCAGGTATTCCGTGCCTGTCATAAACCCGAATAATGTTTCGCCGGATGGTGAAAATTGCCGGTATTTCAAAGCTGATCGGATGGCTGTGTACGGATTGGGGATCAGCCGTATGTTTGACGACTTGAATTATCGAAAGGCGATTGCGGTCAGAAGACAGGTATATTATTATTTCGGGCGAAGCATGTTTTACCGGATTCTTCATAAAGAACGCCATGTCACGCCCTCCGAACAGGAGCATATCCGGCAGATATTCGTCAATAACGGAATCGATACCGAACCGGTTTATGATGAATATCAGGAAGAGTATAGTTGGTAAATCCTGAGTTTATATTTTTCTTATGCCAAGGAGAGCGTTTGGGCGTAGGCACGGGAAAATTGTCATATAGGCATGAGAAAACTTTCTTGTGTGCAGGGGAAAGTTTTCTCATGCTGATGAGTATTTTTTTTCATGCCTATGAGAATAAATTCTCATGGCGATGAGAAAAAGTTCTCATAGGCTTGAGAACTGTGAGAATTGGGGGTGTTGTTAATCAGTAACTTAATCTAATTTATCGTTTATACCTTTCCCCGTTTCTATCTTCTTGATGAATTTTGCCGGATTGCCGGCTACCACTGTCATGGGAGGCACGTCTTTAGTCACTACGCTACCGGCTCCGACGATAGCTCCGTAGCCGATGCGTACTCCCGGAAGGATGGTTGAATTGATGCCGATCCATGCTTTGTCTTCGATTACGATCGGACGGCCGTAGGTCGCGCTGCGGTTTTCCGGGTCCGGGTCGTGGTTGATGGTGATCAGGTTGACCTTCGGACCAATGAATACTTCATCGCCAATCGTGATGCCGCCGCGTCCGAAGAAGGTACAACACTGCTGGATGAAACATCCCTTCCCAATCGTGACAGGCTGGCCGTAGTCGATGTAGAGCGGCGGCAGTACCGTCGTGCTCTCTTCGAGGGGTTTGCCGAGAATCCGGCTCATATATTCGTGTACCTCTTCCGGAGTGCGGTAACCTGTATTCATTTCCGTAGCGGTTCGGATGGTGGCGAAAATGTCGGTGATCAACGCTTCGTAACCCGGCTCATTGGGCGAAACCATTTCGCCCGATAAATCTTTTTCAAAGATAGTCTTCATGTTATTCTTTCTTTATTTCGTTTTCTGATGCAAAGGTAGGCGGGGAGTGGCGCAATGGTTTTGTTGTGTGGTTCAAAATGCTTTGTTGGAAAGTCCACAAATAAAAAAGTCCCGCAACCTATGCGAGACTGATTCCCGGTTGTGTATCCTCTGTCGGAGGAATGCCGTACGTTTCTTTATAAATCTTCGAGAAGTGGGAAAGGTTCTTGAATCCTACTTCAGAGCAGATATCCGATACCTTGCGTCCCCCTTTCCGTATCAACTCGCGGGCGGCTTCGAGACGACGGCGTATCAACCATTCCCGCGGGGAAAGCGTACTGCACTTTTTAAAGTCCCGCTTGAACGTGGATAGGCTGCGGCCGGTATAATTGGCGATCTCTTCCATCGATATATCGTTCATGTAATTACTTTCGAGGAATTCCAGTATGTCGATTTTCCACGGGTCCGTAAAGTCGAAGATAGAAGCATACAGGTTCTTGCTCGTATTAAGCAACACATATATACCTTCGATCATTTTCAGTTGCAATAACTCCTCTGTCGGCTGGATGTTCGAATCGAAGTAAGGTGTCATGGATTCGAACAGACTTACGATATCGGGGCGGTTGGACGGCAGCTTGTACAAGCTTATTTCATCTCGCTTGGCATCTTTGGGTATTGCATCCCGGTCCAGACGATTGTAAAAACCACGCAAGAATTTGGGGGTAAACATCAGGAATATGGCTTTGAACTGTTCCCCGTTCCATGCCTGCTTGGTCATTTGTACACTGAAGTCCTTGCGGATAAAGGCGCAATCACCTTTATGCAGCCGGGTGGTTTTTTCTCTTTCATCAATGACCATTTCACCGGAGTATATGTAAACTAACACATGGGAATGGTTCCGATGTAAGCAACTTTTTCCTCCGTCGAAGTACATGGCCAGGAAAAAATCCGAATAGCGCAGTGTGTTGATTCCGTCCGTCATATTTTCTATTGGGCTATGAATGCAATTTCGTTTGCAACGGATAACTCGTTTCAGGAGTTTAACCTTTCGACCGTCTTTACCCCCTTCACAGCATTGATCTTCTTGGTCAGCATGTTTAACGCCGTCGTGTCGCGCACCATAACCGTGAAGTTTCCCTGGAAGATCCCGTCTACCGAGTCGATGTTCAGGGAGCGGAGCGTGACGCCCGTTTCCTTGCTGATGACGGAAGTGATGTTGGTGACGATCGCGATGTCGTCACGGCCGATAACCCGGAGCGTGACGATATATCCGTTGTCCCCCTTGCCACTCCATTTGGCCTGGATGATGCGGTAGCCGAAACGGCTGAACATTTCCTGTGCGTTCGGGCAGTCCATCCGGTGGATCTTGATGCCTTGCGTGGAGACGAAACCGAACACCTCGTCGCCATAGATCGGGTTGCAGCACTTCGCCAACTTATACTCGATGCCCGTCAGGTTCTTGTCAATCACCAGGACATCCTTGTTGGTCGAGATTTCTTCCACTTCGGTTGTCGTGATGTATTCTTCGGCGCTGCGGACTTCGGTGTGGTCGTTCGTTTCCGTTTCCCGGCGGAGCTGTTCCAGGTATTCGTCGATCACTTGGTTCGGGTCGAGGCGTTCTTCGGCAATCTCGACGTAGAAGTCGGTGACAGTCTTGAATCCTTTCTTCTTGATGTAACGCATCAGGATCGGTTCCTCCATCTCGATCTTCCGGTTCTTGAAGCGGCGTTGCAGCATCTCTTTGGCAAAGTCCACCGCCTTGGCAGTCTCTTCGCGGAGTGCCTGTTTGATCTTGACCCGCGCTTTCGAGGTGACGACGATGTTCAGCCAGTCACGTTTGGGTGTCTGGGTGGGAGCGGTGACGATGGAGACCGTGTCGCCGTTGTTCAAGGTATATTTAATAGGTACATTCTTCTCGTTCACCTTTGCCGAGACGCATTTGCATCCTAACTTGGTATGGATCGCGAAAGCAAAGTCGAGCACGGTCGCCCCTTTGGCCAGCTTGATCAGTTCGCCTACATAAATCTCGTCTTTGTACAAGTCCATTTTGAAATCCTGCATCAAGTCGAGCGGGTTGTTCTCTTTCGTTTCCAGGGCGGCACGGACAGTATTTAGGAATTCGTCCAGCCCGCTTTCCGCTTTTCCCCCTTTATATTTCCAATGGGCAGCCAGTCCCCGTTCGGCAATTTCGTCCATGCGGCGGGTACGGATCTGTACTTCCACCCATTTGTTCTGTGGTCCCATCACGGTGATATGCAGACTTTCGTAACCGTTCGTTTTCGGGATAGATATCCAGTCCTTCATGCGTTTCGGGTTCGGCTGGTACATATCGGTGATGATCGAGTAGACTTGCCAGCAGTCCGAACGTTCTTTTTCATATGGTGTGTCCAGGATGATACGGATGGCAAACAAGTCGTATATGTCTTCGAACGGGATGTTCTGTTTTTTCAGCTTGTTGTTGATGGAGTGGATGGACTTCGTGCGTCCCTTGATGTCAAACTGCAGCCCAGCCTCCTCCAGCTTGCTTTTGATAGGGGTGATGAACTCGGCGATGTAGGCGTCGCGCGAACGTTTCGTCTCGTTCAGCTTCTGCTTGATAAAATCGTATTGCTTGCGGTCGGTATATTTTAGCGACAAGTCTTCCAGTTCGCTTTTGATCGTGTACAAGCCGAGGCGGTGGGCGAGCGGGGCGTATAGATAGGAAACTTCCGTTGCCAGCCGTTTCCGGTCCTCGTCATTCTTCAATTGTTTGCCGAGGCGCATCAGGCAAAGGCGGTCGGCGATCATGATCAGGATCACACGTACGTCTTCGGCAAACGAGAACAGCAGTTTATGGAAGTTCTCGGAGTCGACAGCCGTATTGCGGGCGTAAAGATCCGAAGTCTTCAGCAGACGGCTGATGATCAGGGTGACATCCGCATCGAATGTAGTCTTCACTTCATCTAAAGTGATGATCTTTTTCATGACCGGACGGTAAAGTAGGAGTGCGATGACCGACGTGCGCTTCAATCCGATCTCTGTGGTGGCGATCAATGCCGTGTCGATATTGCGGAGCAGGCCGTTAATGCCGTTTTTGTCTCGTCCGTAACAATCCAAAGCCACAACCCGCTTCATCAACTCTTTCATTTTACTCAGATCTTCTTTTTTCAGGAAAGAGTACAGATGGTGTAATAATTGCTTGTACTTGGAGAAAAACTGTTTTTTCTCCTCTTCGGTAAAGAACGGTTGTATATCCATAGTCGTCTGTCTTTTTACAGCTTGTTTGAGGGCTGTCCGTAAAACATACCGTAAAAATAAGTTTTTCTCCGAATATCAGTGCAATTCTAATGGTATTTTTATACATTTGCGATATACATAGGCCGGAAGGGCCTTGTAGCGTGTCTGATTATTAACTAATTAAAAAGATATACTATGTTAAACGCAAAAGACTTAGAGTTACTGGCGGCTAAAGGAATCAGCGAAAAGCAGATTGAAGAGCAGTTGGCTTGTTTCGTGAAAGGGTTTCCTTTTCTGGAAATTACAGCTTCGGCGTCGGTCGAGAGAGGGATTATGGTAATCCCGCAGGAGAAGCAGGCTACCTATATGGATGCCTGGGATGCTTATCTGGCAAAGAATAAGAAGATCGTGAAGTTCGTGCCGGCTTCGGGTGCGGCAAGCCGTATGTTCAAGAATCTGTATGAATTCCTGTCTGCCGACTATAACGAGCCTCAGAATGCGTTTGAGAAGAAGTTTTTTGATGACATCAGGAAGTTTGCCTTCTATGATGCCTTGAACCGGGCTTGCATCGAGAATGAAGCAAAAGATATTCCTGCACTAATCGCTCTCGGACAGTATAAGGCTGTTGTCTCCAACCTGTTGGAGTCGAAAGGACTGAACTACGGACAGCTTCCGAAAGGTCTGTTGCTTTTTCATTCTTATCCGCAGACAGCCCGTACGGCGATGGAAGAACATCTGGCTGAAGGTGCGATGTATGCGAAGAACAATGCCGGCGAAGTGAATATACATTTCACTGTGTCGCCCGAACATAAGGCGTTGTTCGAACAGTTGGTTGCTGCAAAGACGGGAGATTATGAAGAGAAATTCTCTGTCAAATACGATATCTCTTTCAGCGTACAGAAGCCGAGTACCGATACGATTGCTGCCGATATGGAAAACAATCCGTTCCGCGACAAGAACGGTAACCTGTTGTTCCGTCCGGGTGGCCACGGTGCTTTGATCGAAAACCTGAACGATGTAGATGCCGATGTGGTGTTTGTCAAGAATATCGACAATGTGGTTCCGGACAGTTTCAAATGCTCGACCGTTATCTTCAAGAAGGTGATCGCTGGTGTGCTGGTTTCTTTGCAGGAACGCATCTTCAAGTATCTGGAGCTGATCGATAGCGGCAAGTATTCGCACGACCAGGTGGAAGAGATGATTCATTTCTTGCAGGAGGAGTTGTACGTGAAGAATCCGGAAACGAAGTTGTTGGAAGATGCCGAGTTGATCCTTTATATTAAGAGTAAGCTGAACCGCCCGTTGCGTGTCTGCGGTATGGTGAAGAATGTCGGTGAGCCGGGCGGTGGCCCGTTCCTGGCTGTCAACCCGGATGGAACTGTCTCTCTGCAAATTCTCGAAAGCTCGCAGATTGATTTGAAGGATCCCGAAAAGAAAGCGATGTTCGAAAAGGGCACGCACTTCAATCCGGTGGATCTGGTATGCGCGTTGAAGAACTATAAGGGCGAGAAGTTCAACTTGCCGGATTATGTAGACAAGAATACCGGCTTTATCTCTTATAAGAGCAAGGACGGCCGCGAATTGAAAGCATTGGAATTGCCAGGTTTGTGGAATGGTGCGATGAGCGACTGGAATACAATCTTCGTCGAAGTTCCTATCGAGACCTTCAATCCGGTCAAGACGGTAAATGATTTGCTGCGGCAGGAACATCAA
>OBJG01002499.1_pt1 | contig 11266 bp, 8 predicted proteins | sample 1517941 | NCBI WGS metagenome assembly OBJG01 (sample SAMN04571712, study PRJEB22368) | human gut metagenome | biome: human gut; material: stool | host: Homo sapiens | place: Luxembourg | collected 2012-09-21
TTCGCGCGCCGGTCGCGTGCCGTTCTGCCGCTGTACACATCCGATGGGTAGAGTGACTTCGAAACGATGCGAGAGAGGCGGACATATGGCGAACGGCGCACAGAACGCAAGCGGCACACCGGCACCGGCGGCAAGCCATTCCGGCGGCCACGTCGTATCCGCGCGCGCCACGACCATCGGCCTGATGGCGATCCTGCTGTGGAGCTTCATGGCCGGCACCGTGCGCATCGTCTCCGAAAACTTCGGTGCCACGCTTGGTTCGGCCCTGATCTACACGGTCGGCGGCATCCTGCTGCTGATGTTCCGGCGCCCGGCCCCGATTCGCGAGTTCCCCAAGAAATACTTGATTATCGGCGGCCTGTTGTTCGTATTTTACGAATCGTCGATATCCCTCTCGCTGGGTCTGGCCTCTACCGACGCATCCTCGGTGGAAGTGAGCCTGGTCAACTATCTGTGGCCCACGATGATGGTGCTGCTGTCGGCGGGCGTATCCCATCGCAAGCACGCGGTCGTCAAGGTGCTGCCGGGCGCGATTGTGGCCACTGCCGGCGTGGTGCTGGCGGTCGGCGGTAATTCCGGGCTCGACTGGCATGCGGCCGTGCAGCATATCGCCGCCAACCCTTTGCCCTATGCGCTGGCGTTCGTGGGCGCGCTCGCTTGGTCGGTGTACGCGGTGTTCACGCCAGCCATGAGTCATGGGGTGGACGGCACTTCATTGTTCTTCCCCTGCGTGGCCGTGGCGTTGTGGATTATCCACTTCGCGTCCGGGCAGGGGTGGCCGGCCGAGCCGCCGAGTCTGGTCGCATGGCTGTTTGTGTTGATTGCCGCGGCGGCGATTGGCGGTGGTTATGCCTGCTGGGGCTATGGCATTCTGCATGGGTCTATGGAGCGGCTGGCTATTGCGTCCTATGCCACGCCGGTGCTGTCCACCGGGGCCAGTGCGGTGTTGCTGGGTTTGGCGCTGTCGCTGCCGTTTTGGTGTGGCGCGCTGCTGGTGGCCGTCGGATCGGTGCTTAATTACTTGGTCAGTGCGCGCAAATAGCGGGGTGGCTTTGCTCATGGGGCGGTAATAATCCCATGGGGCGGTAAAACCCTCATGGGGCGGTATCCCAAAATGACTTTATTCTGCGGTTTCACAATTTCTTCAAACCGCCCCATGGGCCTTTTACCGCCCCATGGATAAATTACCGCCCGATGGGCAGCAGCAACTTACTCGCCGCGACGCTCGGACGGGCGGCGAATCGGGTCAAGCAGCGTATTCGGATCGGAGATGCCGAACATGCTGCGCCCGCCGGTGGATTCAGGGTGCTTGGCGAGAACGGCCAGCGAAATCGCCCCCGGAATCATAATGATCACCAAAAGGGCCGCCAATCCCCAGTTCACGAAGAATCCGAGCCCCAGTACGATGGCCACCACAACCACCACCGTGACGATAATCGTCAACAGTGCTCGACGTGGGTTGGTTTCCCTGGCCCAAGAGGTGCTGGCTGCGGGTTTTGCTGTTGAACTGGCCGCGGCGTTTGTGGCTGTTGTGCCATCAGCCGTGACGGTCGTGGGCCTTGCCGCCGCGCTCGTCGCGGGGCCAGTAGGGGCGTCAGACACGTTATCGGCGGCATTGCCGGTCGCTGCTGGACGTTGTTCGTTTGCGTGAGTCATATCCACCAGCATATTCCCTGCTTCCGGCTGAAGCTGGGACAAGCCTGCGCGCCGCTAATCCAGCGCTGACACTGGCCTTGAGCTGCGGACGTCCAGACCGGATGTGAACAGGTGCTGAACGGAGTCTGGGGAAACCATGAGAACTCGCGACAATTTTTGTGAAATTGGGTGACGCTCTATGAATCGCGCGCTAGTGTTGCGTGAGCTTACAAGGCGAGGAGCCTGGAGCGCGGGGGTGAAGGATGAAGAACTCCGTTTGGAAAACGTTCATGGAATTGTCTCTGGTCCGCGGAATCGTGCCGTGGACCGTGTTCGGACTGACCGCGATCGCGGCAATCATACTGGTTATTGGACTGGCGCTGAGCAAGAGCAATAAGCGCGGCCGCCTGCACCCGCTGATTGTCTCGCTGATTGCCGCCGTGCTCGCCGGCGCGGCTGGAATGCTGGTTGCATGGCTGGTGTCCGACGTGTTTATGGTGTTTGGCGTATCGCTGGGCTGGCCGGTGATCTTCACCATCGCGGGCGGCATCGCCGGCGTCGGCTTCGTGATCGCCGCAGCCGTGACCATGCGCGGAGCCCGCCGTGTGCTGGCCATCGTGCTGGTGCCGCTGGTGCTGCTGTCCACCGCGCTCGGCGTGGACTCGATTTACGGCGAATACCAGACCATCGGCACCCTCGTCGGCTACACGCCGTACGCCTCGCTTGGCTCAATCGAGGTACACAAGGCCGCGATGAGCGTCAGCGACTGGCGTAGCAAGGCGCAGAAGGGCAGCCTGCCGTCCATGCCCAGCCAAGGCAAGGTGCTCACCGTCGACATTCCGAACGCCAAATCCAACTTCACGGCCCGCAAGGCGATGATCTACCTGCCGCCCGCCGCGCTGTCCGACCGTCCGCCGGCCTTGCCAGTGATGGAGCTGTTGGCCGGGCAGCCCGGTAGCCCCAGTCGCCTCATCGACGCCGGCAACATCGCCGCCACGATGAATGCGTACGCCGCCAAACATGACGGGCTCGCGCCGATCGTGCTCGTGCCCGACCAGAACGGCGAGGCCACGCACAACAGCCTGTGCGCCGACACCACGCAAGGCAACGCCGAAACCTACCTCACCACAGACGTGGTGAACTGGGCCAAGAAGATGCTGCCCGTGGCCAAATCGGCCCGCATGTGGGCGATGGGCGGGTTCTCGCAAGGCGGCACCTGCACCACGCAGCTCGTCCCGCGTCATCCCGACATCTACGGCGCGATGCTGCCGGTGGACGGCGAACTCAAGCCGACCAACGGCAGCGTCGGCAAGATGGTCCAAGAGTATTTCGCCGGCGACCGCAAGGCATACGACGAACAGGTGCCGGTCAACGCCATCGCCTCCAGCGGCACATCTGAGCAGGCGCTGTTCACCGGTGCTGGCGAACGGGACAAGGAATCGATTAGCAACATGCGCACGATTGCCGCCGCCGCGCGCAAAGCCGGCATGGAGGTCACCGAGCTGATCGTGCCCGGCGCCGGCCACGACTGGCACGCGGTGCAGGCGGTCTGGCGGCCCGGTCTCGACTGGTTTGGCGAACGGACCGGCTTGGGCGAGATGGCGAAATCGTTGAAGGAGTACCCACAAGTGGAGGTGTTGCAATGAGCGAAGAATTGCGTAAGCACAACAGTCATGCGGCGGAAAGCTGGCGCGAACTGGCCGGCGACGTGCGACAGTGGGCGGACGGTCATCGACTGGCCATCACTGCCACGGTGGCGCTGGTGGTGCTGAACTTGGTGGTGTGGCTGGTGGTCGCGATGGCCGGATTCGCGTTCCCGCTGCGGCTCGACACCAGCATGGCCGAATTCGATTTCGGCAAACTCTTCTGCACGCTGTTCTTGGCGCGCGGCGTCATCCAGCTCATTCTTGATGCCGTGCTGTGGCTCGTCATGCTGTCAATCGCCGAGCCGTGGCTTGGCCGCGCACGTACCGTCGGCACCGCGCTCGCCTGCGCGCTCGGCGGCGTGATCGTGGGCCTGACCTTGTGTGCGGCGGCCGGATGGCTGTTCCAGGACTCCCAATTCGTCTCCCGCATGCAGTTCGCCCTGAGCCCGCTGGTGTTGCCGGTCGGCGCGCTTATGGCGGCCAGCGCGTTCTGCAGCCATCTGTTGCGGCGGCGTATTCGGCTGATCGGCTACGTGGCGATTCTGGTCGCGCTGCTTTACAGCGGCAATCCTGGCGATTACTGCATTCTCGCCGCCGCGCTGATCGGACACGCGGTCGGCCGCGTGATGGCCGGGCCGCCCGCGCACGCCGAAACCGGATGGCACTGGCTGCGCAGCACCTCCTTCGAGGCGCGGCGCATGTTCGCGGCCATCGCCGTGGTGCTGGCGCTGGGGCCGGTCATCGCCATCACCTCGCATAATCACGCGGGGCCGCTCAGCACAGTCGGCCTGCTCATGAGTCCGGTCTCCGTCGACGACGGCACGCTCGCGCGCTGCCTGGCCGGCGCCACGCACAGCGGCTGCTTCCTGCAATTCGACCTGATGCGCGCCTCGATGCCCGGCGCGGTACTGCGCTCGCTGCTGCCCACCGCCGTGACTCTGGTGCTGGCGTGGGGCCTGTATCGCGGACGTCGGTTCGCGGCCACCTGCGCCGTGGCCATCAACCTGTTCACGGCGGGCGTTGCCATCGCCTATTACCTGGTCGTGCCGCTGAGCTTTGCGCCGGATGGCATGACCTCCCTGCTGCAGCACGGCGCAATCACCGCCTGCGTGACGAACACCTTGCCGCCGCTGATCTTCGCCATCGCCTTGGCTGCGGCAATGAAGCACTTCCCGATTCGCGTCGGCTGGCGCCGGCTGATCGGCGGCGTCGGTGCCATCGTGCTGGTTCTGCTGGCGTGCGCCGCCGTGTACCTGATGTACGGCATTGCCCAGCCGGACGCCTTCTCGCCGCGCGCCACGGCCTCGTCGCTGTTGGCCGAACTGCCGGGGCGCTTCCTGCCCATCGGCTTCCTGAGCCATATGAAGTTGTCGTTCGTGCCGCGTATCCCGATGGCCTCGATCGTGTATCAGGGCGTCGGCCTGGTGTTCTGGATCGTGGTGCTGGTCGTGGTGATCCGCTGGATGAGCGACGTGAGCGAATCGAACGAGCGGGCGCAGGCACGCGCCGAGCGGCTGGTCGAAACCGGCGGCGAATCGATGAGCTTCATGACCACGTGGGAAGGCAACAGCTACTGGCTCTCGCCCACGGGCAAATCGGCCGTGGCATACCGTGTACTCAACGGTATTGCGTTGACCTGCACTGGGCCATTTGGCGATCCGGCGGAGTGGATGGACGATCTGACCGGATTCACGCAGTATTGCGTGGAACGGTCGTGGTCGCCGGTGTTCTACAGTGTGCATCGCGAACAGCGTGATGCGCTGCTGGTGGCCGGCTGGAACTCCATCGAGGTCGGCAGCGAAATGGTCGTGGACCCGCGCGGATGGAAGACGACCGGCAAGAAATGGCAGGATGTGCGCACCGCCATCAACAAGGCCAAGCGCGACGGCGTGACCGATGTGCAGTCCACGTTCCTGGAAGCGTCGCTCGATGTGCGCGAGCAGATCGAGGACATCTCCGAGGAGTGGGCGCAGCTCAAGGCGCTGCCGGAAATGAAGTTCACGCTCGGCGGTGTCGAGGAACTGCGCGACCCGCGCGTGCGGCTGCTTTACGCCATCGACGCGAACGGTCGCGTGCTGGGCGTCACCAGCTGGCTGCCCACCTGGCGCGACGGGCGCATCGTCGGCTGGACGCTGGACTTCATGCGCCATCGCACCGACAGTCCCAACGGCATTATGGAGTTCCTGATCGCGCGCATGACCGAGCGCCTGCGCGACGAGGGGCTTGCGGATCCTGAGCATGCCGTAGAGTTCATGAGCCTGTCCGCGGCACCCTTGGCCGGCATGAACCCCGAGCGAGACAATGCCCGGGAAGGTGGGGTGGCGGCCGGCGAAGGCACGCAGGTGCTCCAACACGCGCTGCAGATCGTGGCCGACTGGATGGAACCCGCCTACGGCTTCCACTCGCTGTTCAACTTCAAGCGCAAGTTCCAGCCCGCCGAAGCGCCGGTCTACGTGTGCTACCCGGACCCGGCGGCGTTGCCGCAGATCGGGCTCGCGGTGGTGCGCGCCTACGTGCCCAGCGTGACGCCCGCCGAAGTAGCCGGCATGCTCAGCACGCTGCGGTCGTGAAGGTGTGCACACGGGTACGCAGGCTAGCCGATTCGAGCCTGAGACGGGGTATCTGCTTTCAGGAGGTACATTTGGCCTCTTGCGGACAGCTAACTGCCTTCAAAGAGATACCTAAACTCTGAAATCCCGAGTATGAGCGTTGCAATGACGGCGTTTGTACTCGGGGTTTCCCGTATTCAGTACCTCTTTGAACGGAGAAAGCATTCTGCAGAAGCCCGAATGTACCTCTTTGAGCGGCGAAAGCCCAGCGAGAAGGGCGCAGAAGGCGCTATCTCCGTTTCGAGGGGCTGATTTGGCCTCTCCGGGAGGTCTACTCCCGCTTCGAGGGGCTGATGGCCGAGTATTCACGCTCCAAAATCGGCGGAATGGCGTTGACGCGGATGGGCTTTTACATGCGGTCTAGCTGCCGACCAGCCCCTTGAAACGGGAGTAGACCTCCTGCGAAGGCCGAATCAGCCCCTCGAAAGCGGTTTTGCCGGTGCAGAGGTGTCGTTGACTGCATCGCGAGCCGCCTCGACGTAGTAACGTGGGGCGCATGAGCGAACGTAACGAACACAATGACGGAAATACGCAAACCGCATACTTCGCCGGCGGCTGCTTCTGGGGACTGGAGCGCTACTTCCAGAACGTCGACGGCGTCACGGACACCACGGTCGGCTACGCGCAATCCACCGTCGAATCGCCGACCTACGAGCAGGTATGCGCGGGCGGCACGGATGCGGCCGAAACCGTGAAAGTCGAGTTTAACCCGGCACAGGTCAGCCTGCGGACGCTGACATTACTGTTCCTGGAGGTCATTGACCCGTTCTCCGTGGACCAGCAGGGCGAAGACCGCGGCCGGCAGTACCGCACTGGCATGTTCTACACGGACGAGACGCAGCGCGCCGTGTATGTGGCGGCCTTGGAGCAGCTGGTCGACCGCCAGCCGCAGCGCCCGGCCGTACTGGTCGAACCGCTGCGCAACTTCTACCCGGCCGAGGCACGTCATCAGGACTATCTGGTGAACAATCCCGGCGGCTACTGCCATGTACCGATCGCCGCAATCGCGAACGTAAAACGCCGTCAGAAGTACGTGGAACGCATCTGGGATCTGACGCTTGAGCAGTTCGCGGTCACGCAGAACGCCGCTACCGAGCGCCCGTTCGTCAACGAGTATGACGAGGAGTTTGAGCCCGGCATCTACGTGGACATCGTCAGTGGCGAACCGCTGTTCTCGTCGCGAGACAAGTTCGATTCCGGCTGCGGCTGGCCCGCGTTCTCCCGCCCGATTGCCGGTGACTTGCTGACCGAGCATGAGGACCACCGCATTCCGGGCCGCGACCGCATCGAAGTGCGCACGTCGGACACGCAGATTCACTTGGGCCACGTGTTCACCGACGGCCCGGCCGACCGCGGCGGCCTACGCTACTGCATGAATTCCGCCGCCCTGCGCTTCGTGCCGCGCTCGAGCATGGCCGAGGAAGGATACGGCGACTGGATTGCGGTTGTGGATGGGGATGAGCAGGCATGAGCATGGAGAATATTGCGGGCGCTCGCAAGCCCGCCAAGCGTGAGGATGAGCACACGGTCGCCGGCGAGCATCGCATGATGCGCCGCGCGTAACCGTGGCATCGCCGCCGCGTTCGTGTCGCATAATTGCTGCCCGGCCACGTGCATAATTCGCCGTGCCGCGTGGGAGCGCTGCGGCGGCTACGACGAGTCGATGCGCGGCGACGCCACCGCCAGTCAAGCCTTCATGACCCACCCCACCTACGGCGACGGCGGAATGGCCGCTGCCGTACGGTTGAGGAGTTAGTCATCTCTTCTAGCGGCGAGATGCAAATCCTGAGCGATTATTTCGCCGATGCGATGTGGAATGCCTGTAACGAGCGCATTACCCATGCAGAAAGCGCGATGGCCGTCGGTCATGCCGTCGTTGGTCCATCCTTTGGGGAACATCTGCAATTGATCAAGTTCGTCCGGCACAAGGCGGCGTAGACGACCGTCTTGCTCAACAACGTGTTTAGTGCGGCTCGCACCTGCTCCGCCTTCTCCTGTGAGAATGGTTCGACTGGGCGCATCGGGGGAGTCAGGAAACGCGACTGGTCCTTCGGAATAAGTGTATGTATATCCGCTGGAGGCTTTTCGCTGTTCTTTCTTGCCGCCTTTGAGGTAGCGCCAGGATTCCAGCTTTGTCTCATCAATCCAAAATTGAGAAGGCACTTCAGAAGCAGGAACTAGCACGTCGCCGAGGGTTTTGTGTGGGCCGCTATATGCTGCGTCGACTTTCATGGTAGCTATTTGCCCATTAATCATGACGCCTGCATTGCGGAAAATGCTGACTTTGTCGCCCCTGCCGAAGTTCTGTGTGACTTCATAAGGATCACCGTCAAGTGGCGGGTAATAAATACCACGGTCCTTCTCGTTCGGCTGAATGGGGAAGGCTCTTGCCATGACTCCAGTTGAGCGCAAGCGGTCTTCGAGGTTACCCCATTCGCCTTCGTGCTCGGCATAGATGTAAACGCGCCGACGTCGTTGTGGCATGCCATATTCGGCGGCGTTCACCACGTGCCATTCCACGTTATATCCAAGGCGATTTAAGCAGCACAAGATAATTGCAAAGTCGCGGCCACGCTGGCTCGCAGGAGATTTCAGTAGTCTGTCTACATTTTCTAGCAGCACATACTTCGGATGGCGTTTTTCCAGCAGCCGGTTGATGCTCCACCACAGCACGCCTTTGCGTCCTTCAATGCCTGCCGCAAGAGCCAGTGGCTTTGCGACGCTGTAATCCTGGCATGGGAAGCCGCCGACAAGCATGTCGAACTCGGGAATAGTCCTCGTCCCGGCATCAACTTCATCCAGAACTTTGGCGATATCCTCATTTACGCAGGAGCCTTCGCCGAAGCGTTTTTCGTAGCATCGCCAAGCAAACTGCTTGCTTTCCTGCCCCATGGGCTCCCACTGGTTGGCCCAAACCGTATGGAAAGGGCCGGCAGGCTCCATGTAGAAATCGTCGCCTTTTTTGCCGTAGCCGTCTAGTCCCAAACGGAATCCGCCGACGCCTGCAAACAGCTCGGCGATTCTAATTTCGTTGGCCACGACAGTCCTTTCGATCCGAACATTTGTTCTACATGCGGTGGTTGATTATAGCTTAAACTGGAGCTTCGATCAAATTGACTGGCTTGTCGCTTTGCTCAGTGATTCTCCGGCAACAATTCTTGAATCTGGTCAAACATATAGTTCTTGTTCAGCCACCAAGCTTGCTTAGTCATGTAATCATCGGAATACATGGCGTGGTCGGTAGGGCGGTTTTTCCATCGAATCGGGGAGGGGAGCTGCCGGGCGTTGTTTATCGTCTTTTTGCGGTGTTTCCCATTGGGGTCGTCATATTCGATTTGGTATGAGGGACAGTATTGAGATTTTTCAGCATCGGGGCGAAGATGCAGCATTCGATCGTCGGATTCTTTGACGAAATTGTTGTAGACCTTACTGCCTGAATATATGAGTTGAACGCCATCGCGTATTTTGGCGACGTCCTCTTCCCAGACGGATTGTATCGGGCCGTGAAGGTCTTTCGAGGGCACGCTCCAGAATTTTGCTCCCAGGAACTGTATCCCGGAGGGGGTTGTATCTCTTGGGCTGTCATTTTCGTTGTTAAAGACAAGCAGAAGGAAACGTTGCGATTCGAGTTGCTCGTATAGCTCAGAGTCCTCCCATTGTCTTCGTGCCGCCAATTTATAAAAATCAGGTATTCCCTGTACCTTGAAGTTCTCTTTAGGCTTCCCGTGAAACAGGGTAATGGTTTTAATTCGGATTTGTCCGTTAGCAAATTCTTCTGCGCCCAGCTTCTCAAAACCTGCCTCGTTATCGCCGCTTTCATCGGGGCCGTCTATGCTCAGCATGCGTTTGACTAACAGATAAATAAGGTTTTTGGGTACTTTCTTTGTTGGCCATATCACGTTGAAGGAATTCGCAATATCATTAAGCATTTGGCCTTTATATGGTGCGAAATAGTCGAGAATGATTTCTTCGGTCGTTTTGTATGTTAGAGCGTTTGCGTCTTGAACCAAACTTTGAAGGGTGTTGTCTCCAAGAATGTACTCCTGGAGCAGGGTGGTCATGAATCCCTGTTTGAAACAGTAGGCGCGGCTTTTTACTTGTTGGCCATTGGCTTGAACGGTGTACCGGTAGTCGCTGTTGCCTTTTGTGCAAGTTCCAAGAGTACGAGTCAACGACTCGGTAAGCTCGCCGGCTCGCCCCTGTTCGATAAGGCGATGGATAGTTTCCCAATCTTGTTTTATCTCTGCGAGGTGTTTGTCGGAGAGCTGGATAAGATTCTTCTGGGGAAAGTCGGGCTCGCCAATCTCCTCAAGGGCGAGCAGATTGGCGAATTTGATTTTGTAGCGCCGTCGATCTTCCTTCTCTTTTTTCTTGGATATATCTCGCCGAAGATATTGAACAATTTCGAGATATTTATTTTTATTCCAAAATGAACTTGTTGTAAATGAACTTGTTTGTTCGTTTCTATAGTTAATGATATTTAATACAAGTCGTTCTCCGGCTCTGAATTCGACTAGCTCATTCTTTGTTTTCTTGAAATCTATAGGAGTGACTTTCAGCTCTACGCCGGCTTCTGGAAAATCTGGTGCGGAGATATTGTCGGCTGGGTGGCTGAACCATATTTGCTCAATGACATTTCCGGGATAGCCTTTGTTGTTGGGATTTTTACTATTCTCAGAATCGATTTCACCCAAGGTCATATCTATTGCATCGGCAGCGTGCTCCTGTATCGCTTTCTTGGTGCGATACTCACTCTTCCCGAACAACGGCGACATGACTCGATCAGCGGCCTTTTGATCGGCCTCAGACCAGAGACAATCTGCCATCGTAGTGGGTGACATCCATGCTAACTCTGTTCCGTCTGGAAGATGTTCAAGTGCGGCGTCAGGATAACAAATGTAAGTTATGACGTTATATTTTTCCCCATTCTGCTCGTAGTTGCTACGACACAGTTCCGATTCGATGGAGAGCTCTCCCCTATAGAGTCCCTGCAATGTGCGCTCAAGTGAGTCAGCAGGGGCCTCCTTGTCGCGGATTTCTCCTCCGGGCAGAGACCACTTATCATCTGGACTTGCTGGAGGAACGCATGCAACATGTTTGTCAGTATCGAGACATACGGCTTTAACGATTCGCGTGGCCTTTTTCCTTGGCATGCTTGGCATGAGACCTCCGACCTTAGATTTTCTTATTTGCGTCATGGACGCTTGCGCTTTTATAAGGTTATTGAGATCCTTGGCGTGGACGATCCGTGGTTGTTGATGTGTGGGCAAATGAAATGATGGAGATAGACTTTTAATTCCCGAATAGGATTGTAATTGTCTTAAGCCAAAGGAGCCTCGCCATGATTCTCGTCACCACCACCCCGTCCGTCGACGG
>OBJG01002513.1_pt1 | contig 11202 bp, 7 predicted proteins | sample 1517941 | NCBI WGS metagenome assembly OBJG01 (sample SAMN04571712, study PRJEB22368) | human gut metagenome | biome: human gut; material: stool | host: Homo sapiens | place: Luxembourg | collected 2012-09-21
GTCGATGACCTGCATGCCGGTCATCTCGTCGCGGCCGCCGTTGATGGCGTACAGCAGGGCCTTGGCGGAGTTCACGCGGGCGGCGAAGAACTGCATCTGCTTGCCCACGCGCATCGGGGAGACGCAGCATGCGATGGCAGCGTCGTCGCCCCAGTGGCTACGAATTTCCTTGTCGGACTCGTACTGGATGGCCGAGGTGTCGATGGAGATCTTGGCGCAGAAGCGCTTGTAGGCCTCAGGCAGCTTCGGATCCCAGAAGATGGTGATGTTCGGCTCGGGGCCAGGTCCGAGGTGCTCGAGGGTCAGGGTGTTGAGCAGACGGAACGAGGTCTTGGTGACCATCGAACGGCCGTCATCGCCGAAGCCGGCGTCGGACCAGGTCGCCCAGTACGGGTCGCCGGAGAAGATCGAATCGTAGTCCTTGGTACGCAGGAAGCGCACGATGCGCAGCTTCATGACGATGTTGTCGATGAGCTCCTGGGCGTCGGTCTCGGTGATCTTGCCGGCCTGGAGGTCGCGCTCGATGTAGCAGTCGAGGAAGGCGGAGTTGCGGCCGAAGGACATGGCGGCGCCGTCCTGGGACTTGATGGAGGCCAGGTAGCCCATGTAGGTCCACTGCACGGCTTCCTGCGCGGTCTGGGCCGGGCGGGACAGGTCGAGGCCGTACTCGTTGCCGAGGTTGATGAGCTTCTTCAGAGCCTTGATCTGCTCGTCGTGCTCCTCACGGAAGCGGATCCAGTGCTCGATCTCCGGCTCGGTGAAGTCGTTGCGGTACGGCACGGAGTCCTTGTCGCGCTTCTTGAAGGCGATGAGCTTGTTCACGCCGTACAGGGCGACGCGGCGGTAGTCGCCGATGATGCGGCCACGGCCGTAGGCGTCCGGCAGACCGGTGAGGATCTTGTTGTGGCGGGCGACCTTGATCTGCTTGGTGTACACGCCGAAGACGCCGTCGTTGTGGGTCTTGCGGTACTTGGTGAAGATCTTCTTGATCTCCGGATCCGGTTCCTTGCCGGCTTCCTTGATGGCCTGCTCGACCATGCGCCAGCCACCGTTCGGCATCATCGCGCGCTTGCAGGGAACGTCGGTCTGGAGGCCAACGACCACGTTATCGACTTCCGGGGAGTCGATGTAGCCGGCCGGGAAGGCGTCGACGTCGGCCGGGGTATGGGTGTCCACGTCGTAGACGCGCTGCTTGCGCTCCACGGCCAGGTAGTTGTCGTCGAGGTACTTCCACAGGTGCTTGGTCTTCTCGGTGGCAGGAGCCAGGAATGTCTCGTCGCCCTCGTACGGGGTGTAGTTCTTCTGGATGAAGTCGCGGACGTCAATATCCTTCTGCCAGTTGCCCTCGGTGAAGCCGGCCCACGCCTTGGCGTCGAGCTCCTCCTGGGAGACAGCTGCATTTTCCACTGCGGTCATGTCACTCCTTAAATGGGGTTGTAGGTTTCGCATCTTCACGGAACCCTTGGTTCAACAGTGTAGTTGGCACTTGCTTGAGAAAAGCTGAAATTGGGAGTGAGCTATCTCACATTGTTTCTGTGAACGCTACCATTCCAATGGCTTCTAGATATTGATGGGACTATTGCACGTCTCCAGATATGGGAAACCGCTCATACTGTGATGTTCGTATGAGCGGTTCGGTCTTGAGATTGACAGCAGAACCGTATCCGTCAGTTTTCGACCGTCAATCCTCGGGGCGAGCCTGTGCGGGTTTCACGCCGTAGTTCTTCCAGCGCCGGTCCTCCTCCTCCCATCTGGCATTGCGGTCCACCACGATGTCCCACGCATGTTCGGCGTCTTCCTTGGTCTTGTACGGACCCATGCGCTGTTCGATCGGTGAGACCATGCCCAACTCGGCCTGCTTCTTGACGGTGTTGAAATACCACTGCTTCTTGTTATCGTCTGTCATTGGTACCTCCTCAACGGTATTACTTGCTCCCGCTGGCGGGAGCAATATATGTTTATTCCCTGAATGCGTTGGTGACGGGCAGTCGGCGGTCGCGGCCGAACGCGAGGGCCGTGACCTTCGGTCCCAGCGGGTATTGGCGGCGCTTCCATTCGGCGCGGTCCACCAATCGCATCACGGTGTCTACGGTGACCTGGTCGAAGCCGTCGGCTAACAGGTCGGCGCGGCCGTGCGCGTGCTCGATGTATGCGGCGAGCACCTTGTCGAGCAGCGCGTATTCGGGCAGGGAGTCGGAGTCCTTCTGCCCGGGGCGCAACTCGGCCGAGGGTGCCTTCTCGATGGAGGAGACCGGAATCATCACGCCGTCCTTCAACGGGATGCCGGTGTTGCCGTCCTCGTTGCCCACGATCTTGAGACCGCCGATGCCGACGCCTGCGGCCGCGGCCTTGTTACGCCAACGGCTGATCTCCCAGACACGGGTCTTGAGCAGGTCCTTGATGGGTGCGTAGCCGCCTACCGCATCGCCGTAGATGGTCGAGTAGCCGCAGGCGAGCTCTGACTTGTTGCCGGTGGCCACGGCGAGCAGACCGCGCGAATTGGAGCTGGCCATCACGATCACACCGCGGATGCGGGCCTGCAGGTTCTCGGCGGAGACGCCATCAAGGTCAAGTTGCTGTTGGTAGGCGTTGAACAATGGCTCAATGGGCTGGACCTCGTAATGGGCGCCAATGTTGGAGGCCAAATCGGCGGCGTCGTCTTTGGAACCGTCGGAGGAGTACATGGAGGGCATGGAGATGCCCCAGACGTTCTCGCCGCCGCATGCGTCGGCCGCCATGGCGGCTACCAGTGCGGAGTCGATGCCTCCTGAGAGGCCCAGCGTCACGCCGGTGAAGTGGTTCTTGGCCATGTAGTCCTTGAGGCCGAGCACGCAGGCGGTGTATACCTCTTCGTCCGGGTCGAGTTCCGGAACGATCTCGGCCTTGGCCTGATGTTCGGCGGCGGAATCGAAGTCCCAGAACGTCAGGTTTTCCATGAACATCGGGCTGCGTTCGATAAGCGTGCCGTCGGCGTCGACCACGAAGCTGCCGCCGTCGAAGACGAGGTCGTCTTGACCGCCGACCTGATTCAGGTAGATGACCGGGGCGTTAACCTCGGCGGCACGACGCTGGGCGAGCTCGAAACGGGTGTTGGTCTTGCCTTCCTCATACGGCGAGCCGTTGATGGTGAGCAGCAGGTCGATGTTCTTGGTGGCCAGGTCGGCCACCGGGCCGCCGTCCTGCCAGATGTCCTCGCAGATGGCCACGCCAATGGTGGCGCCGTCCACGTCGAGGGTCACGGAGCGGTCGCCGGCGGAGAAGATGCGGAATTCGTCGAACACGCCGTAGTTGGGCAGGAAGTGCTTGTCGTAGCCAGCCCAGACCACGCCTTGGTGCAAGACCACCAGTCGGTTGCGCGGCTTGGAGGTCTTGCGGTCGGTGCCCACGGTGCCGACCACCACGAACAGATCGCCGAGGCCGTCGTCGTTGAGCTGGGTGGCGAGTTCGTTGGCCTTGTCCCATGCGGCTTGGCGGAAGGTGCGGCGCAGGGCCAGATCCTCGATGGGGTATCCGGTGAGGGTCATTTCCGGGAAAACAACCACTTGGGCGTTTCCTGCGGCGGCTTTACGGGAGTAGTCGAGCACCTTGGCGGCGTTGGCGTCAAGCGCGCCGACGCAGGTGTCGATCTGGGCGAGTGCGAAGCGAAGCTGTGTCATAGATTCTTAGTGTAGCCGCGTATGACGTCGGATTGCCTGTTCTTCCGGCTTGGCGTCATTCATTAGGTCGTTTTTGCGTTCATTAGGTCACTGCAATGCGATATCAGTCGTTGCAATGGCGCGATTCCAACAACCAGTATCGCCGTTCACCGACCTAATGGACGATGAATCGACCTAATGAACGAATGCCACTCCCCTCAGTCAGCTTCGCTGATAGCTCGTCCTGCACTTATGGACGGGCGAGGCCCGCGCATATCTGGTTCGGCTGTCGCCTCACCTTCGGCTACAGACAGCCCACTGGGCTGTCTGCCTAACGCCTCAGCCTCCGGAGGTGAGCCAGAAAAGGATTTACTTCAGCTCGTTGAGCACGCGCAGAGCGGTGTTGACGTAGAAGTTGACGAAGGTGGGAATGGATTCGTCGAGACCCACGAAATGCGGGCTATGCCAGTCGGCGCAACCTTCCTGGCCGTTTGACCCGACGAACGCGAACACCGGCAACGTCACCTTGGCGAATTCGCAGAAGTCCTCCCCCGCCATCGACTGACGTATCGGTTCGAGCTGCGCGTAGTCGTTGACATCCGCCGCCACGGCCTTGGCGAGACCTGGATCGGAGACCAGCGGGTCTTGAAAGTCATCCCAGACCACGTCGGCGCTGATGCCGTATGCCTCGGCGGTGTGTTCCACCACTTCCTTGAATCGGCGGCCGACCAGATTGCCATCCGACTTGTGGAAATAGCGCACAGTCCCTTGGAATCCGGCTTCGGCGGGCACCACGTTCCACACATGGCCGCCGTGCACTTCGGTAACGGACAGCACCAGCGGGTGGAAGGGCGTGACGTTGCGGCTCACGATGGTCTGCAGGCTCAGAATAATACTGGCGAGCGCTTCGATGGGCCCGGTGCCCTTGTACGGGTAACCGGCGTGGGTGCCTTGGGCGTGGAGGGTCACGCGGAATTTCACGCAGCCGGCCATCATCGGCTCAACGCCGATGGCCAGCTGGCCGGGCGCATAGTTGGGGTTGTTGTGCGTGCCGATAATGGCTTCGACGTCATCCACGAGTCCGGCGTCGATCATGGCGCGAGCGCCTTGGCCGGTCTCCTCACTCGGCTGGAACAGAATCTTGATCGAGCCGGCGAACTTGTCACGGTGCTCGGCGAGCCAGAAGGCGGCACCGAGCAGACCGGTCATGTGCAGGTCGTGGCCGCAGCCGTGCATCACGCCTTCATTGACGGAGCTGAACTCCAGTCCGGAGTCTTCCACGATGGGCAGGCCGTCGATGTCAGCGCGCAGCCCGATACGCGGCCCGGGACCGGCCTCGCCCTGAATGAGCCCCACAACACCAGTCTCCAGCGGGTTGTGCAGGATCTCGATGCCGTGCGCCTTGAGCTGGTCGGTCAGATAGATGCTGGTGCCGAATTCACGGAAACTACGCTCCGGATGGGCGTGCAGGTAGTGGCGGATAGTGATGAGTTCGTGGTCGATGTCGATATGTTCACTCATGGTTCCCGATTCTAGTAGCGCGAAGAATATATTGCGGCCCTCGCTCCATATTGGCGAGGGCCGCGATCTATGGGGTCAGTATGCCTTGTTATTGCTGGCGTTTGAGCAGTCGTTTGGCGATGGCGTTGGCGATGCCCTGCACCACCTGGACCAGTACGATCATGATGATCACGGCCGTCCAGGTGACGGTCTGGTCGAACTTCTGGTAGCCGTAGGCGATGGCGAAGTTACCGAGACCGCCACCGCCGATGTAGCCGGCCATGGCAGACATGTCGAGCACGCCAATGAACAGGAAGGCGTAGGCCAGGATCAGCGGTGCCAGGGCTTCGGGGATGAGCACGGTGCGGATGATGGTGAGCTTGCCGGCACCCATCGAACGCGCGGCCTCGATTACTCCCGGGTCGACCGGCACGAGATTCTGTTCGACCAGACGCGAGGTGGCGAAGGTGCGCATCACCACCATCGGGAAGATGGCGGCCACGGTGCCGATGGACGTGCCGACCACGACGATGGTGAGCGGCTGCATGGCTGCCAGGAAGATGATGAACGGAATCGGGCGCACGATGTTGACGATGATGTCAAGGATGCGGTAGACGACCGCGTTCTCGAACAGGTTGCCGGGGCGGGTGCCATAGAGCACCACGCCGAGGATCAGGCCGAGGAATCCGCCGATGACGAGGGTGACGAGCACCATGGTCAGGGTCTGGCCAATGGATTCGAACAGTAGTGGACGCAGCACGTTCCAGTCGCTACGCGGGTTGGCGAGGATGATCATGCGTTGGCTCCTTCATGTGCGGCGGCGGACGCGGCGGGCGCGGTGGCAGTATCGGCCGCCAGTGGGTCATGGGCGCGGTCTTCGGCGTAGGAGGCATGTCCGGCGACTGCGTCGGCGTAGGCCACAGGCTTTGCGGCGGTGCCGAAGTCGATGACGTCGCTATTGGCGGCGAGCTCGCGCAGGAATTCGTCCACATGCCAGCCGGGCCCGTTGAATTCGTAGGTGATGGCACCGATGGCGGTCCCCTTGACCGTGTCGATGCCGCCGTAGAGCAGGCTGGATTCGACGCCGTATTTGGCGATGAGTTCGGAGATATTCTGTCCGGATGCCTTGAGTTCATGGCCTTGGGTGCCGGAAACGTCCTTTTGGCGGATAAGCACGGTGACAATGCGGCCCGACCATTCGTGATGCAATCGCTCGACCCGGTCTTCCTCGGGCAGGCCAGACAATGCGGTGGCAATGAATCGCTTGGTCACCGGCTGCTGGGGTGCAGCGAACACATCGTATACGTCGCCGGATTCGACCACGCGTCCGGCGCTCATTACGGCCACGCGGCCGGCAATCTGCTGGACCACGTTCATCTGATGGGTGATAAGCACAATGGTGATGCCGAATTCCTCGTTCACACGCTTGAGCAAGGCCAGCACTTCGGTGGTGGTTTCCGGGTCGAGCGCGCTGGTGGCTTCGTCGGCGAGCAGAATCTCCGGATTAGTGGCCAGTGCGCGGGCGATGCCGACGCGCTGCTTCTGGCCGCCGGACAGCTGCGAAGGGTATTTGTTTGCGTGCTCACTGAGGCCCACGAATTCAAGGAGTTCGTTGACACGACGATCCTGATAGTCCTTGCGCCAGTGATCGAGTTGCAGTGGGTAGGCGATGTTCTGGGCCACGGTTTTGGTGGAGAACAGGTTGAACTGCTGGAAAATCATGCCGATTTTCTGGCGGATGGGCCGCAGCTTGGTCTCACTCAGAGAGGTGATATCAGTACCAAGCACGGTCACAGTGCCGGAGGTGGGTCGTTCGAGCGCGTTGATAAGCCGGACCAGTGTGGATTTGCCTGCACCGGAATAGCCGATGATGCCGAAGATGTCACCGCGATCGATGGTCAGGCTGACGTCATCCACGGCTCGTGCGATGTTCGCGCCGCGTCCGCGTGTTTTGAATTCCTTCACGACATGGTCGAAGGTGATGATGGGGTCGCTCATAGTGCTCCCTGATGCTGGTTGTTGGTGTCCGGTCACGGAAGCGGAGCGAATCCCGATTGTTGGCTCGGGTACTCGCTCCGCTTGGTGGTAATGGCTATGGACAGGCTAGTCGTGCGCTCGTATCAGCCGCGGCTCACTGCTGGGCCTTGGCATCCTTCTCAATGTCGGACAGGAAGCCTTGCAGCTCGCTGGCGCTGAACTTGTCGGCGAACACCGCGGTACCGCCGGAGTTCTCCTGCAGGGCGTCGAGCACATCCTTCTGCTGGTAGATGGAAACGAGCTTCTTGTAGGTCTCGTTGTTCACGTCCGCCTTGCGGGCCACCCACACGTTGATGTAGGGGCGAGCCTCTTCGGATTCGGCGTCATCCTGGTAGATGGCGTCCTTCGGGTCGAGACCGGCATCGGCCACGTAGTCGTTGTTGATCACACCAGCGGCGATGGTCGGGTCCTTCAGGGTGGTGGCCACCTGTTCGGCCTTGAGCGGGGTGACCTTGACCTTGCTCTTGGCTTCGTCGATGTAGGCCGGGGTGGAGAAGGCGGTCCAGTCGCCCTTGAGCGTCACGAGACCGGCGGCCTTGAGCACGCCGATAGCGCGGGCCTGGTTGGTTTCGTCGTTCGGAATGGTGACGGTGTCGCCCTGCTTCAGGTCCTTGATGTCCTTGACCTTGGTGGAGTACACGCCGAGCGGGTAGATGGCGGTGCCGCCGATGGGCTGCAGGTCCTTCTTGTTGCTCACGTTGTAGTTGGCCAAGTAGAGCAGGTGCTGGAATTCGTTGAGGTCCAGCTCGCCGGAGTCAAGGGCCGGGTTTTCGGAGGTGTAGTCCTGGAAGTCGACGATGTCGACGTAGATGCCGGCCTTCTCGGCGTCCTGCTTGAACTTGACCCATTCGGGGTTGGTAGCGCCGACCACGCCGATCTTGACCGGGTTGCCCTTGCTGCCCTTGGCGGACGACTCGTTGGCACCGGCAAACGCGCGGTAGCCGAAGAACGAGGCCACGGCGATAATCGCCACGACCACGATGGTGATGATGACGTTGCGGGCGGTGTGGTTCACACGCACCGGCTCGTTATTGTTAGGAGCGGCCGGGGTTGCCGGCTGGGTTGCTGCTGTCATTGGATTTCCTCTCTCCAAAATTGATGTCGGGTAACACCATAACGCGCTTGAACCGCGAAAGTGACGGAAAATGGCCGATTGCCATATAGGTGTCTTTTATGGCGCGCATGCAATGTCCGGGATTCGTGCGTTTGATAACCCGCTATAGGCGTGCCGAACACGCCGGAAAGCACGTCGAGAGGGGCTTTGACAATGGAAGCTATGACTACCGATACTGCCAATGCCGATATCCGAGCCGTATTCTTCGATATCGATGGCACGCTCACCAGTTTCACGACCCATACGGTGCCGGGTTCCACAATCGAGGCGATTCACCGGCTGCAGGCCGCAGGCGTCAAGGTGCTGATTTGCACGGGCCGCGCGCCTTCACAGATGCACGTGGTGCTGGATACCATGCCGGTGACGTTCGATGGCGTGGTGGCGTTCAATGGGCAGTATTGTTTTGATGACACCGGCTTCTTTGCCTCGCAGGCCTTGGATACTGCTGATATTGAGGTGATTCTCGACTGGCTGGACCGTCACCCCGATGTGGTGTGCAATTTCGGCGAGAAGGATTACGTGTACTTCAACCAGTCCAATGATCTGCTTCGCGCCACGTGGAGCAAACTGGGCAAAACCGCACCGACCCGGTATTTCGAGGACCCGCGCACCCGCGCGCTGGATCATGAGACTTTCCAGATCAGTCCCTTTGTCGGGCCCGAGCTGGAGGCCGAACTGGTGGGACTGTGCAGCAATGTGCGCGGGGTGCGTTGGCATCCGGATTTCACGGATCTGATTCCGGCCGATGGCGGCAAGCCGCGCGGCATCCAGCGGTTCATGGCGCATTACGGCATCACGCGCGAGCAGACCATGGCCTTCGGCGATGGCGGCAATGACACGGATATGCTCGCCTACGCCGGCATCGGGGTCGCGATGGGCAATGCGACCGCCGAGCCCAAGGCCGCCGCCGACTACATCACTGACGATGTGGACCACGACGGTGTGCGCAATGCCCTGCTGCATTTCAGGGTGCTACGCGATTAAAACATCACAACAGTTCGCTTTGTTCTGCCCCGCCGTGACAGGGCTTATGAATAAGCAAAGGGCTCGGGACGAATCCCGAGCCCTTTGGTGTTAGCGAACTAACAACACCGTGGAGGTGTTATCACTCGTTGTCGCCAGCGGTAGCGGCGGTAGCGGTGACGGCACCCTTCTTGTCGGTGTTCACGCCGGAGTACACCCAGTCGGTGTAGTCCGGGTGGTCGTAGCCGTTGTCGACGGCGAACTGGAAGGCCTCATCACGGAACTTCTCGAGCTCGTCGATCTTGTCGGCGTACTTGTCGGCGTCGATCATGCGCAGAGCCTCAGCGGTCAGCTCGTAGCGGTCGATGCGGTTGACACGAACCATGTCGTACGGGGTGGTGGTGGAGCCCTCCTCCTCGTAGCCGTGGACGTTGAAGTTGTCGTGGTTCGGACGGTCGTAGATCAGGCCACGCACGTCGTGAGCGTAGGAGTGGTACGCGAACAGCACCGGCTTGTCGGCGGTGAAGATGTCGGCGAACTCCTCGTCGGTCAGAGCCTCGTCGTTCTCCTTGGCGGACTGCAGGGAGAGCAGGTCGGCAACGTTCACAACCTTGAACTTGACGCCCAGTTCCTTCAGCTTGTCGGAAGCAGCCATGATCTCCTGAGTCGGGACATCGCCGGCGGCGGCAAGCACGACCTCGGCCTCATCGTTGTTCTTGGCGGTGGAAGCCCAATCCCAAGCGGCGGCACCCTTCTCGAGCTCGGCACGAGCCTCGTCCAGGGTCAGCCAGGTGGCAGCAGGCTGCTTACCAGCGATGATGGCGTTGATCTTGTTGGTGGACTTGTAGCACTTCTCGGCGATGGCCAGCAGCATGTTCGCATCGGTGGCGAAGTAGATGCCGATGACGTGGTCGTTGTGGAAGCACTTGTTCAGCAGGACGGAGGTGACACCCGGATCCTGGTGGGAGAAGCCGTTGTGGTCCTGACGCCAAACATGGGAGGAGACCAGCAGGTTCATGGAGGCGATCGGCTTGCGCCACGGAATCTCGCGGACGGTAGCCTCAAGCCACTTGGCGTGCTGGTTCAGCATGGAGTCGATCACGTGGACGAAGGACTCGTAGGAGCTCCAGATGCCGTGACGACCGGTCAGCAGGTAGGCCTCGAGGAAACCTTCCATCTGGTGCTCGGACAGCTGCTCAACGACCTGGCCGGAGACGTGCATGTGCTCGTCGACCTCGTCGGAGATATAGCCGGCATCCCACTGCTTGTTGGTGACTTCGTAGGAAGCCTGCAGACGGTTGGAAGCGGTCTCATCCGGTCCGAAGATGCGGAAGTCGCGCGGGTTGTTCTTGATGATGTCGCGAGTGTAGGCACCCAGGGTACGGGTGGCCTCGAGCTGGCCCCAGCCGTGGCCGTACTCAGCCACTTCCTTGACCTCGTAGTCCTCGAGGTTCGGCAGCTTCAGGTCGTTGCGGATCACACCACCGTTGGCGTTCGGGTTGGCACCGATACGCAGCTCGCCCTTCGGCATGAAGGCAAGGACGTCGTCCTTGACAGCACCGTTGGCGTCGAACAGCTCTTCCGGCTTGTAGGACTCGAGCCAGTTCTTGAGAACCTCGAAGTGGGCCTCGGTGTCGCGGGCGGAAGCCAGCGGCACCTGGTGGGAACGCCAGGAGCCCTCGGTCTTCTTGCCGTCGATGTACTTCGGGCAGGTCCAGCCCTTCGGGGTGCGGAAGATCAGCATCGGGTAGAACGGACGGTGCACGTTGTCGGTCTGAGCGGTGGCCTTGATGTCGCAGATCTCGTCCCAGATGGTCTCCCACAGCTCGGCGAAGCGACGGTGGATGGACATGTGGTCCTCATCATCGAAGCCAGCGACGAACTCGTAGGGCTCGTAACCCATGCCGTGGAAGAACTCGTGGAGCTCTTCGTCGGAGATGCGGGACAGGATGG
>OBJG01002520.1_pt1 | contig 11150 bp, 9 predicted proteins | sample 1517941 | NCBI WGS metagenome assembly OBJG01 (sample SAMN04571712, study PRJEB22368) | human gut metagenome | biome: human gut; material: stool | host: Homo sapiens | place: Luxembourg | collected 2012-09-21
CTTATTATCTAACGTTCTCTTTTTCATGATTACTTTATACATAATAGATTCCTTATTAATGAGTTATTTATTTACTTTAACATTACTTGTTATCATACGCTTGTTCTAATTTAAATATAATAAAAACACTAGTTTTATTTCCTAGTGTTTTAGTTTGTAATAAATTGAATACTATCATTTCCAGAAACAAAAGTTAATTCATAACTATCTTTTTCTGGTACATCGTACACTACTTGATAGATCATCGATTTATCTTGTTGAACGAAAGCTGTAGAGTTATTATTCATATCTGGATACTGTATCCCGTCGATAATCAATTTGAAATTATTTCCTGAATTAATTCCTAAATTCGATTTACTATGATTGGTAATTCGGAATTCAAAAATTAAGTAGGTGTCATTTTCTCTTTCAATATCGTTCCAGTTCTTCGTTTCATAGACGTCATTTAGAACAATTTCAGTATCCCCTACTTCTGCTACTTCATTAATATGAAAAATTGTTTGCTCATTTGTTTTATCTTGATTTGCACATCCTGTCAAAGTTATCGTAAAAAGTAACAAGATAGCAATATATGTAATTTTTTTCAAAGGACTCACCTACTACCCATTAATAATTATAATCAATTCTGTTTGTTTTGACAAGAATTATTCATAGAACAGTCCCATATTTGATTTGGTATAAAACATTTTTTCATCGTATGTATAGTATTTGTAAGTATAATTGTTCTGATTATAGTCAGTCAATGTTATTTTAAGTTTGTATATTTTTCTCTTTTTTTCTTATCCTAATAAGGGTGATACAATGGAAAAAGAAAATAAAGCAACTCGTCACAATCAAAAGATTGCTTGTAAAGTTACTTCTTGCAATCATTATTGTGATGGAGACACTTGTTCCTTATCACAAATATGTGTAAATACTTGCGAAGAAGACAATGCTACAAAGGAAAACACAGTTTGTGATAATTACGAGTGTGAGTAAACAAAAAGGACGAATAAATCGTCCTTTTCTTATTTTAATTCGTCTAGAATACTAATTCCAATTTCCGGTTCTTCCACTTCGAAATTATCTGCAATCGTGGCTCCGATATCTGCTAAAGAATCTAACGGTTCCATACATTTTGGTTCTCTAAATGATCTACCAAAAATCATGACAGGAACATTTTCTCTCGTATGAGAATTTCCTTTGAACGTTGGATCGTTACCGTGGTCTGCTGTAATAATCAGTAAGTCGTCGTTATTTAATTTATTGATAATCATTGGAATTTCAACGTCTAATTGTTCGATTAAATTTGCATAACTTTCCGTATTTCTAGCATGTCCTTGTTGGTCAAATTCATCCAGATTGATGACACATAGACCTTTAAAATCTTTTTCCATGATGTCGGTTAGTTTATTGATTGCTTCCATATTCGATGTTGCTTTAATTACTTTTGTGATTCCTTCACCGTCAAAGATATCGTTGATTTTACCAATTGAAATCACATTGTAATTATGTTCTTTTAAGAAATCTAAAACGGTTTTGCGAGGAGGTTTAATGGCATAGTCTTTGCGTTCGTTTGTTAGGCGAAACTTGCCTGGTTTTCCTGTAAATGGTCTAGCAATCACACGACCGACACGCCATTCTTCTTTCATTGTCAGTCTTCTAATCTTTTCACAGTATGTATATAATTTTTGCATTGGTACGACATCTTCATGGGCAGCGATTTGTAGATTGGATTCGTTTGTCATAAAAAGAATGAGAGAGCCTTGTTCCATTTGTCGTTCGCCTAGTTCGCTAACGATTGTAGCAGCATCGCTCACTTTGTTACCGATGATTTTACGACCGGTTACGCGTTCGATTTCATCGATTAACTCTCTAGGGAATCCTGTTTCTGCAAACGTTTTAAACGGAATGTTGTTTTTAATTCCCATCAATTCATAATGACCAGACAAGCTATCTTTTCCAGTATTTGTTGGTCTTGCAAACGTATAATACCCTTCGACATCTTTATGTTCTCTTAGTGTTAAAGTATCTAAAAATCCTAGTTTCTGTAGATTTGGAACAAATAATGGGCACTTTTCGTTAATGTGACTCAACGTATTAGCACCAGTGTCTCCATAGTTACTAGCATCGACCGCTTCCCCTACTCCTAGTGAATCTAAAATCATTAAAAAGATTCGTTTGTATTTCATTATAATACACACTCCTACTATTCTCTTTGTCTATTGCATCCTATAATTATTGCTGTTTTAATTGAAGAACTTTTGCCTTGTAGTTATCTAATTCTCTTTGTTCTTCTTCAGTTAATGGATATTGAACGTCATCCTTTGGTTTGATTAATACATAACTATCTAATCTGTGGCGAATGCCCGTTTTTTCTTCTTCTGTTTTTTGAAGTTGCTCCAGTTGCTCTCGATTTAATCTCTTTCTTTCCACATCTAGTTGATAGCGATATTGTTCCATTTGTTTTAATTTTTCCTTATCATCTAAGACTTCTCGTTCTAAATGAATTCTCGTAAAATCAGTTGCATTATACTTTTTTTGATATTCTTTTGATTTGACTAGATGATAAGATGTTACACCGATACCCAATGCCAAACCGATAGGTGTTAAGTACGGAGAAACGAATGTAAGTGCAATCGTTCCGCCAATTGTTAATGGAACAATCCATTTGATACGGCCTTTTAGTTGGGTTGATTTTAATTTTAGACTATGAAATTGGGCTAATTCTTGTTCTTTTTTACGGGTAAAATCGCCTTCTTGTAACCATTGATCAGTTGCACTGTTCTTCTCTTGTTGAACCCATTTGATCATTTCTAAATTTAAATTTAAATTTTTAATATGTGAATCCATCACAAAACCTCCTACTCCTGATTAAAGGGATGATATTCTTCGTAATCTTTTTTTACTTTCTCATTTGAAATATGCGTGTAAATTCTTGTGGTCGATAAATCAGAGTGCCCTAATAACTCTTGAATGCTTCTTAAGTCTGCTCCTCGCTCTAGCAAATGTGTGGCAAAAGAGTGTCTTAAGGTATGTGGGGAAACGTTCTTTTGAATTCCCTGTTTTTCTAGAATTGCTTTCAAGTTTTTAAAGAATCCGACGCGTGTAATAGGACGACCGTGATTATTTAAAAATAAGGCATCGGTCTGGAATCCTTTGCACATGCTACTACGCCAATTTAGGTAGTTTTTTAGGGCTTCTAGAGCATATTCCCCAATGGGAATCATTCGTTCTTTGTTTCCTTTTCCAATACATCTTACAACACAATTTTCTAAATCGATATCATGTAATGTTAGAGAGCAAAGTTCACTGACACGCATTCCTGTTCCATAAAGTAACTCTAACATCGCTTTATTGCGATAATCGTATACCGTTTGCAAACGAATGTCTAACAGTTTATCTACTTCCTCAATACTCAATGTATCTGGTAAATGTTTGGTTAACTTTGGTCGTTCAATTAAGAGTGAGACGTCTTTCTCTAACACTTCCGTTTTCACTAGAAACTTATGAAAGTTTTTGATTGCTGTCAATTCGTGGGCAATACTAGTGGTTTTTTCGTGTTTGTCGTGTGCTAATATTTTTAAGTAGTCTTCAATATCTTCTTTTTTGATTTGCTTGACTTTATTTATGTTTCTTTTTTGCAAATACTCTTGATAGGCATTTAAACTGTAACTGTAAGACTCTCCTGTCTTATCACTTAAACGTTCTTCATATTTTACACTATCGATATACAATCCAATTAATTTACTGATTTCATTATCTTTCATATTTCATCCCTAACGGATACTATTATAGCATATTTTTTTATTTTGCGATAGGGTTCCTCTCTCTGTAGTAACGAAAGCTATGAATTCGTTTTTTATGGTAATTAAAACGAATGTATGATAAAATATTGTAAGACAAAACGGATTAGAGGTGGCACGAATGGAAAAACCGCTAGCATTAAAATTAGCTCCGAATTCGATCGATGAAGTAATTGGTCAAAAACACTTATTGGGAAAAGGAAAAGTTTTACGAAACTTAGTCGAAAATAAAAAACTATTTTCGATGATTTTATATGGTAGACCAGGAATCGGGAAAACATCGATTGCAATGGCAATTGTAAAAGATTTGGGTGTTCGTTATCGCTTTTTGAATGCTACTACTTCTAATAAGCAAGACTTCAACGTCGTCGTAGAAGAAGCAAAAGTATACGATGGAATCGTTTTAGTCATGGATGAAATTCATCGTATGAACAAAGATAAACAAGATCTTTTACTTCCTCAACTGGAAAGTGGTTTAATTACATTAATCGGTATGACGACAAGCAATCCCTATCATGCAATCAATCCGGCAATTCGTAGTCGTTGTCAATTGTTCGAACTACATGAACTCACGAAAGAAGATATTTTAGAAGGGTTGAAACGAGCGATAAAGCATCCGGATTTAGAAGGAATTCAAATTGAAGACGATGTGCTAAACTATATTGCAAGCATCTCTGGAAACGATCTTCGTTTTGCTTATAACTTACTAGAAGTTGCTTTCTACTCTACGAAAGACAAAAAAGTAACGATGGATGTCGTGGGAGGAATTAGCAATAAAGGCTCGTTCTTCATGGATAAAGATGGAGACGGTTATTACGATGTTTTGAGTGCCCTACAAAAGTCGATTCGTGGCAGTGACGTCGATGCATCGCTACACTATTTAGCGCGTCTTGTGGTTGCTGGTGACTTAGAAAGCATCGCAAGACGACTTTCCGTCATTGCTTATGAAGATATCGGCCTTGCCAATCCCTCTATCGGTCCCAAAGTTATGGCAGCGATTCATGCAGCAACTTTAGTAGGATTTCCAGAAGCTAGAATTCCACTTGCCGAGATTGTAATCGAAATGGCATTGTCGCCGAAATCCAATACTGCCCATGTTGCACTTGACAATGCCATTGCCGATGTAGAAACAGGAAGAGCTGGCCCTATTCCCGTCTATTTACGAGGTGGTGGAACACCGGAATATAAGTATCCTCATGACTATAAAGGAAGTTACGTCTATCAACAGTACTTACCAGATAATTTAAAGAAAAAGAAGTACTACATTCCGAAGAGCGAATCTAAGTATGAACGAGCTTTAGCTGAAATTGATCAAAAGATTGCTGACATCAAAAAGAAAAACGAGTCCTCTTAACTCGTTTTTATCTTGTTTCGTGATACCTTTAATTAAAGGAACGATTATAATATTTTTATTCAGATGCTTCTGCTTCTGCTGTATACAAATTTTGATATGGTTTACATTTTTTTAACAATTGTTTGTGTGTGCCACTTCCGATTAGTTTTCCTTTTTCGATTACGTGAATGGTGTCAGCGTCGACAATGGTTGAAAGACGATGTGCAACAATGACAATCGTATGATCTTTCACTAAGTCATCAATCGTCTTTTTGATGTATTCTTGAGACTCATTATCTAAGGCGGATGTTGCTTCGTCAAATAAAATAATTTTGGTGTTTAATAGTAATGTTCTGGCAATGGCAATCCGTTGTTTTTGGCCACCAGATAGATTGATTCCACCTTCGCCAATTACCGTTTCATATTGATTGGGAAGGCTCATGATATAATCATCGATGTATGCTCTTTTGCAGACATTTCGTACTTCTTCTAGTGTGACATCTTCTTTTACTAAACGAAAATTTTCTAAAATTGTCAGATTGAATAAGAATGGGCTCTGTCTAATAATCGATATGTTGTTACGAAGAGAGGATTCCGTTAAATCTTGTATATTGATACCATCGATTGTGACAGTTCCTTCCGTAGTATCAAAATAACGTAGTAATAGATTGAATAGCGTACTTTTTCCATTTCCACTACGACCAACGACAGCAATCTTTTTATTGGGCTCAACGGTCATATTTAATCCTTTTAACGTATACTGTTCTTTTTCATTATATTTAAATTTAACATCTTTAAATTCGATGATACCTTTTGGATTCGTCAAAGTAACATTACCGAATTTCTCATCTTGATATAAATCGTTGTTTAAAATCTCACCAATTCTTTTTAGAGAAACCGTTACTTTATTGAAACTGACACCAAAGTCACTGATACTTTCTACTACTTCGTCGATTCGCCAAATATAGGACTCAATCATTAAGAAGATACTTAGAGAAATTGCGCCATCAAAGAACAACTTACCAGTCGTGTACAATATCAAAAACTGGATAGAAAAGTATGCAAGATTGTTAAATGCGTAGTACCATCTTTCGTATTTTCGAACACGTTCGGTATTTCCAAATAAGCGATCAATTACATTAGAAATGTTCTTTTCAATTGTTTTGGCGATACCTAATGATTTAATCTCTCGGATTCCGGTCATATTTTCTGTTGCAACTTTAACGTAAGCATCGCTTTCTTTTTTGATTGCTTCTTGACTCTTTTTGATTCTTGGAAAGAATTTCGTAGAAATGAATCCCATAAAGAATGCTAATAGCATGATTTCTGCAAATAAGATCCAAGATACTCTAATTGCTATTACAATTACTACTAAGACGACAACCGCACGACAGATCAGTCGCACCATCTTAGAAAGCAATTCCATTACCCGATCTGGATCCGTATATAAACGGTTTATCCATTCTCCAACACCGATATCTTCGAAAGCAATCGCCGGTAACTTATCCATCTTACGATATAAATCTTTACTTACGTTTTTAGTGAACTTAATTTCAAAGTATGTGTATAAATAATCTCTCGGAATTTGTAAAAACGTATACAAAACGATGTAAATTCCTTCATATAAAGCAAGATATAGTACAAAGTTACTAAAGTTTTGAGATGTCAACGATTCTACTGCTACACCCCATAAATAAACGGCAATCAGGGCTGGTAAATAAGAAAGTGCAACTAGTAAAATGTATAAGAATAGTTTAAATTTATCTTCTTTGATGTAATCCCAAAATATTTTAAAATGTTTTAGTTTTTTCATTTTATCACTTTCCTTTCCTGAAAAAAACTACTGTAACAGTAGCTTTTCTCTTTTTCTCTTTTTCTCTTATCGATACCAAAAAGACGTGGAAATTATCCTTGTTCCACTGCTACTGCTCATCTTTTGATTGTTTCTCCAAATTTTCATAATCTCCACTCCTTTCTTCTAAATTTGCATTCAGTGTATCAAAAAAATGACGTATTGTCAACGTCAAATCTTTTTTTGAAATGAATTATCACTTTTCTTCCTCGTTTGCGGAGTATTTTTAGCAAAGTCCATAACACATCCTTCAAATGATGCATCGTCGGTATTTACTCCATCAAAATTTTTCATTGTGAAATTTAAGCCGTCATAAATACCATGACTCATATCTTTGTTATATACCGTTTGAGGATCGATGTTGGCATTGGTACCGGTAAAATCGATTCCTGATACTTTGACATTATCAAATGAATTACTACTCAAATTGATAACTGGCAACAATTCATTTTCAAGATACCAAGGTAGAATCTCTAAATGATCTCCTACTTGAATAAATAATTGATCATCACTTACTGTCGTGCGTTTCGGAGACTTGATGTTTCTACTCGCTAATGTCTCACGGTATATTCTTATTTCTCCTAAAAGTCTCTCTAGTTCCGCTAATTTTTCTGCTAGAGATAGTTTTAACTCATCATCTGTCTTTTGTTTGATTTGTTCTAGTAATGGTAACTCTTCTTCTTTTTCATCACTTTCAAATCCAGAAAAATCAGAAAACGGAGTTACATTCGTTTTTGTGGCTTTTTTAATCATTAAAACAATTTCTTCTTCCGGGTTCTTTTCAGAATCGACACCTAAAAGGTCGTTGTTTAAAACGAATAATTGGCCATTCAAATTATAATAAGACTGTGTATCTGTAATTAAAAATGGTACTTCTGCTTCGTCTTCTAAAGAGATGGATACATTTTTTATGTCGTCAGGTAGACGAAATTTTTCAACATCGCTTTTATAAAAATAAAAGTGTCGCATCGAAGAATAAAATTCTATTCTTGGTTCTCGTCTAAAAAATAAATCTTTTATAAACCATGTTGGGGTGATGTTTTTAAAGCACTGAAATTGATAGGTAGGGCCTCTCTCAGGCCTTCTTGTTTCGCCCGATTCCGATACGTATAAATATTCTGTTTGATAATTATTCACTTTTACAGTATCCGTAATACTCTTGTTGGCATCCCAATAATACTTAGAAAAGAAGAGGTGATTCTTTTTAGTTGGTTTTAATGCTTCTTTCACTTTTTCTTCATCTTGTATCTCACTTGGTGTTAGTGCAAGAGCAGTATCATAATAGGAATAAACACAGTAGGAATCCGATGCATTATACCGAAATAGACTGCGAAACGGTTGATCCCAGTTCTTACTGTAACCACCTAAATACGTCACATCGCCATCATTGTAACTACTTACTTTTTGATGTCCAGCCATATCGAAGATTCTAAAAGTTGGGTTCTGCTTGTTTGGTCGCATGAGAAAGATTCCACCACGAGTAGCAATTTCTTGGCTACTTTCCAGAAAAATACTTCCGTATTTTGTGATAACATACCATTTCCCTGTTTTGGAATTAGGCAGTAGATGGGTGTTTGGTGGAACATCATTTTCGGGATTTCCCGATAAATCAAATTCGTCTTCCCCAATTAGATTCGAATCTTGATACTGGGTACAAGCTTTATCCATTTCGGTTTCAAAATTGGTTAAATATAGTAATGGTTCTCCGTTTTGAGAAGATTTGGCACCAGATGCGAAGCGAATATAATTTTGACTTTGTTCAGCTTCCTTTAACTCTTCTTCTGTAAAAAATTTACCAGTTAAATCAATATATCCTTTTCTACCTCTAACATCGACTGCTTCTGCTAATCCATTGCCATCAAAAGCGGATAGAGTTTTTAACTTTAAATTCTCAGGAAAAAATTTGCTAATATCGCCGTATTGATAGTTATAGTGATTCACTTCTGTATAATGCCATCTTTGAATATCCAAGATGGAATGTAAATAATCTATGTATTGTTCTTCTAATGTTTTTGCCATATTTCTCTTTCCTTTTGGTATCTATTGTATCAATAATTTCTTCTTTTGTCTAAATAAATCAAAAAAAGAGCACGATTACTCGTGTTCTTCTACATAACGATTGAATTTATTGATTTTACTGCTCGTTAGAACGGTGTCGTTTAACTGTTCGATTAAACGTTTTTGTTCTTTGGTTAACTTCTCAGGAATTTGAACATCTATGACAATGTACATATCGCCTTTTCGGCGTGCTCCTTGGTTATCGATTCCTTTACCGCGAATTCTCTGTTTATCGCCAGTAGAGCTTCCGGCTGGAATCGTCACTTTTACATTTCCATAAAGAGTTGGAATAATTTTTTTACATCCTAAGATGGCTTCTGGAATCGTGATTGGAATATCTAGATAAATATCGTCGCCATCTCGTTCAAATAATTCGTGTTCTCCTACGGTAAATTCGATATATAGGTCGCCGTTTGGACCACCGTTGATACCTGCAGAGCCTTTGCCAGGAAGTCTTAAACGATTTCCGGTATCGACTCCTTTTGGAATGGTAACGGATAATGTCTTCGTCTTTTTAATTCTTCCTGTACCACGGCAAGTACTACAAGTCTTGGCATACGTTTTTCCTTTGCCGTTACATTCAGGACAGGTTGATTTCGATAAGAACGAACCTAAAATCGTATGTTGCTCTGTCGTAATCGTACCGCTGCCATGGCATCTTGAACAGGTTTGTTCGCCGGTTCCACCTTTGCCATCGCAGTCTTCACATTCTTCTGTGACATCGACTTTTAGATCTTTCTCTGTTCCGTATACGGCTTCTTCAAAAGAAAGCTTCATCTTGACTAGAGTATCGTTTCCTTTTTGGGCACGATTGCTAGTTCTTCCGCCACCGAAACCGAAGCCACCACCGAACATACTGCCGAAAATATCGCCTAAATCGACGTCATCAAAACCACCAAAACCAGATGAGTAACCACCATAAGAAGATGCTCCGGCACCACCTTGGAATGCTGCAGAACCAAATTGATCGTATTGACGACGTTTGGTTTCATCTCCTAAAATGGAATATGCTTCTTGAACTTCTTTAAACTTTGCTTCAGCATCTGGTTCCTTGGAAATATCTGGGTGATATTTTTTTGCTAACTTTCGGTAGGCACTTTTAATCTCATCTGCAGAAGCATCTTTCGACACTCCTAACGTGGCATAATAATCTTTATTATTCATAATTTGTCACCTTACTTCTCTATGATTTTAATTCGTTACGAAACTCCTCTATTGTATCGGCAAACATGCGGATAGCACTTTCGTAAACTTCATTATCAGTCATGTCGACACCAGCAATTTTTAATGTGTTTAATGGATTTTCACGGCAGCCATTGGCAAGCATTTTTAAATAGGCATCCCGTTTTGCTTCATCGCCACTTAATATTCCTTCGACGATGTGGCACGCAGCAGAAATGCCTGTCGCATACTTGTAGACGTAGAAATGATAATAGAAATGTGGAACTTTTTCCCATTCGTATGCAATCTCTTTGTCCACTACAACATCGCTACCGAAGTAATCCTGATTCAACTCGTAATATTTCTTACATAACTTATCTGGTGTAATGACTTCATCTTGTTCCACCAAATCGTAGGCATACTTTTCAAATTCTGCAAACATGACCTGACGGTAAATCGTACCTTTGAACAACTCTAACAATTGATTTAAAATGGCAAGTCGCTCATTCTTGTTGGTACTTACTTTCAGCATGTGTTTGGCAAGTAACAGTTCGTTTACTGTACTAGCAACTTCTGCTACAAAAATTGGGTAGTCGCCATATTGATATGGTTGATTTTTTCTCGTATAGAAACTATGCATCGAATGGCCTAATTCGTGTGCTAAAGTAGATACGTCATCTAACTTATCTTGATAGTTTAGCAACACGTAAGGCATCGTGTCATAAGAGCCAGAAGAGTATGCTCCACCACGTTTATTTTTATTTGGATAAATATCAATCCAACCCTCTGTAAACGCTTGCTTTAAATCGTTGATGTACGCATCTCCTAGTGGCTTTAGAGCATCTAGTACCAAACGAGATGCCGTTTCGAATGGATATTTCGTATCGGTGTCTGGTACTAAATTTGTATAGACATCATAAAGATGCAATTCTTTTAAATTCAATACTTCTTTTCTTAAGCG
>OBJG01002524.1_pt1 | contig 11146 bp, 6 predicted proteins | sample 1517941 | NCBI WGS metagenome assembly OBJG01 (sample SAMN04571712, study PRJEB22368) | human gut metagenome | biome: human gut; material: stool | host: Homo sapiens | place: Luxembourg | collected 2012-09-21
GCACGGCCAGCCATGCCGAACACAAACAACATGCCAGCAATCCGACCGTAAGCCAGAGAGGCGTCTTCGCCCAAGCTTGTTTCTTCATAATCCGAACTTTTCAATCCTTCTATATAGTGATGTCCTCGTTATCCCCAGCATTTCCGCAGCCAACGTGATGTTTCCTCCGCATATCCGCAGCACCTCATTGATAGTTTCCCGTTCCATTCGTTCCAGATTATATTTTTCTTTTTCGGGAATGGCATTGGAAGATTGAGGCGAACGTAGCATGAAATCATCTGCCGTCAGCATTGTTCCGGTAGAAAGGATGACGGCACGCTCGATGGCATGCTCCAGTTCGCGCACATTGCCCGGCCAACGGTAAAGTTGTAGCATCTTTCGTGCTTCTTTGGAAATTCCCCGAAGTTCTTTCTTATACTTCTTCCGATAGCGTTGGAGAAAGAAATCGGCTAACAGGAACAGGTCGTTCCCACGTTCCCGCAAAGGCGGAATACGAATTTCAATCGTATTGATGCGGTACAGTAAATCCTGGCGGAATTGTCCGTCATCGATGGCACTGTATAAATCCGTATTTGTGGCACAAATCAACCTTACATCTACAGGATAGGAGGTAGAACCGAGCCGTGAACTCTTTCTCTGTTCAATGACCGAAAGCAACTTCGCTTGAAGCGGAAGACTCAGATTGCCGATTTCGTTCAGGAACAACGTTCCGCCTGAAGCTACTTCCACACGTCCCGGCTTATTCTTGCGGGCGTCGGTAAATGCACCTTTTTCATATCCGAACAATTCGCTTTCGAATAACGTATCAGGAATACTTCCTAAATCGATAGGTACGTAGATCTCATTCTTGCGGGGGGACTGTTCGTAAACATAGCGGGCAATCAAGTCTTTACCTGTTCCGTTTTCTCCCAGGAGCAAAAGGTTCGCATCTGTTTCGGAAAACTTTCTTATCGTCTGAAAAATAGCTTGCATGGCGGCAGATTCACCGATGACGCGCGTTGGCTCAAGGGGAAGGGTCAAAGCTTCTGTTTGTTCTTTTAAAGTCTCCTTCTGTTGTTTCAGGGTTTCTACTTCCGTTCGGCTGAAACTGAGTTGCAGTGCGGAGGAGACGGTGGCTATCAGTTTCTCGTTTTGCCAGGGTTTGGGAATGAAATCTGTGGCACCTTGTTTAATGGCTTGAACAGCCTTTTCCGTATCCGCATAGGCGGTAATGAAGATAACAACAGCTTTCTCGTCTAGCTTCAGTATCTCGTCCAACCAGTGGAATCCTTCCTTTCCACTGACGGCATCCCGACGGAAATTCATGTCAAGCAAGATGACGTTGAAGTGGGTACGAGAGATGAGCGGCAGCAATTCACGTGGGTCAGTTGTCATAGTGATACTTTCTACCAAAGGACGCAGTAGCATTTTCAAGGTGAAGAGAATGTCTTCATTATCGTCTACAATGAGTATCTTTCCTCGTTTCATCATACTTAAAGTTAAGTTTAAAATGTGCGGATACAGGGCTCTTTTCCGGACATGTACAAAGATAGGTAAAGTTTTTGAAAAAGAAGTGTACGGAAGCGTGCATTTGGTGTACGATATCGTGCAATTTTGTGAAATGATATTGTGCTTAAGTAAATGAAAAACAATGTATTATTCTTTTGGTATAGTTCTTGCGAAACTTCCGTAGAAGAAAGTCTTATTCTAATAAATGCGATTATGATAAAGCATTATATAAAAGTTGCACTCCGGTTGATCAAGCGGAGCTTCCTATTTTCTACCATCAATATGCTGGGCTTTGTATTTGGCATGACGGCAGCGTTTCTCATTTATCTCTGGGTGATAAACGAGCTGACGTATGATAATTGTTTTCCGGATGCAGACCGTATTTCCAGAGTGATAGAAGTGAGTCGGGAGACAAGTGGCGAGATAAAGGAATCTCCTGAAAGTATACGCTCACTTGTGAGAGTTTTTAAGGAAGATTTTCCACAAGTAGAAGATGCGACAGCTATCAAATATGAAGATAACCTTACACTGGAGACAGATGATGAGAAAAGAATAATTGGTAAATATGTCCATGTGGACAGTACGTTTTTTCACGTCTTTCCCTTCCCGATAATAGAAGGTAACCCCGAACAACTATGGGATAATCTTGATAATGTTGTATTATCCGAGGTTATGGCACGAAAACTATTTGGAAATGCTTCTGCCATAGGAAAAAAAGTGAAAAGAAACTATGTTGGACGGACTGATGTACACACTGTTGTTGCCGTGGTTAAGATACCTGCGAAAAGTCACATACAGTTTGATGTTGCCTTTTCGATAGATGCATACGGTCTCTTCTCCATGGGGTGGAATTGGGATAGCATGCGCCGTGGAATGCATGTTTATGTAAAAATGAAACAGGGTGACGAGGGTAAGTTGTATCGTCAGGAGCAAAGAACAATGAGGCATGCTCTCAAAAAGTTTGGTGAGAAACGAACGTTATTGCGTTTCCAGCCGATAAGAGATATTCATCTACATACAACCTTCTCTGATGAAAACGTTAAGAATCATGGTAGCCTTGCCACTATGTACCTATTTGTGGCGTTAGCCATTCTGGTCATCTTTATGGGTGCATTCAATTTCATGACACTTTCCACAGCTCGGGCGTCACTACGCTATAAAGAAATAGGGGTGCGCAAAGTAACGGGTGCCAAACGGAAAACACTTATTACACAGTTTCTTTCAGAAAGTTTAGTACAATCATTTATTTCTCTGGTACTTGCTTTAGCTCTGACGGAACTTATGCTGCCTCTGTTCAACCAAGCTATGGAAACTGCTATAACATTAAGTATGAATTGGGATATTATTTTCTATATTCTGTTTGGTATTATAGGCATAGGTTGTTTGGCTGGTGCTTATCCAGCATTTTATCTTTCATCAGTCAATCCGTTGCTTGCTTTCAAAGGCGGACAAAAGACCGGCAAGAAAGGAGGGCTTATCAAAGGATTGGTTTGCATCCAGTTTTTCATAGCTATAGTATTGATGTTAATGACTTTCATTGTACTGAAGCAACTTCACTTCATGGAGAATAAGGATTTGGGACTTGACAGAGAGAATATTGTCTCCATCCATACAAGCTTATGGTATGAAGTTGCTGATTTCAAACAAGACTTATTGAGGAATCCCGATATTAAGAGTGTTTCGATGGGTTCGCCTATTGAAAGTTTTGGAGAAGGAAATCTGGAAAAGAAAAACGGACAAGCGGCAATCAGGTGGACAGATATAGATGGAAAAACAGATTCGTTGCAAATGATGGAGATATGGGCGGATGGTGATTTTGTAAAAACTTTCGGATTACAATTATTGAAAGGGGAGTTGATGGATTCTTATTTTGAGAATTACTGGATGCAGAGTGATTCTGATAAGCCTGTTCAGCCGACGATTGTCATCAATGAAACAGCATGGAAAGCGATGAAAGTTGCTGACCCGATAGGTATGGAAGTCTATAAAGAATTTAGTGGATGGGCTGTGAAATCCCGTATTGTTGGTGTGGTGAAAGATTTTAATTTTCAGTCATTGCGTGAGAAAATGAAACCTGCTTATATATACTATAATCCGGAGTGTCTGGGCGATATGTATATTAAGATAGCCCCCGAGCGTAAACAGGAGACTTTGAAATATATTCAGCAGAAATTTGAAGAATGGGCGGTGCGTGATGATATTTTCGTCAAAGAATTCAATTATCAGTTTTTCTCCGATACTCTGAACAAGAATTATGCCAAAGAGCAGCAACAAAGCCGAATGCTGTTATTTTTCACCATCATTGCCATTGTTATTGCTATGATGGGGGTATTCGGGCTGGTTGCTCTTTCTACCGAGCAGCGGACTAAAGAGATAGGTGTCCGCAAAGTGAATGGGGCTCATTCCGACCGCATAGTACGGATGTTCTGTTTGGAATATCTTCGCTGGATAGGCATTGCTTTCGTGATGGCTTGCCCGTTAGGATATTTCTTAATGCATCGTTGGTTGAGTGAATTTGCTTATCAAACGCCCATTAGTTGGTGGCTATTCCTGTTGGCAGGGGCAATGATAGCAGGTATTACTTCATTTACTGTCTTTGGACAGACTTGGCGGAAAGCATCACAAAATCCGGTAGAATCATTGAGGTATGAGTAAGATTCATTTCATACATAATGAAAAATAGATTTGGATATAATGATAACGAGATTTGATTATAATGAAAAAAATAAATTGAATATGATAAAGACTATTGGACTCAGTAAGATATTTCGTACGGAAAGCGTGCAGACCACTGCATTGAATGAAGTAAGTTTGGAAATCAATCAGGGAGAGTTTGTTGCCATTATGGGACCTTCCGGTTGTGGTAAGTCTACCTTGCTGAATATGATAGGTTTGCTTGATAGCCCCACTTCCGGTGAACTTTGGTTTCTGGATCAGGAAGTTTCCCACTACTCCGAGAATGACCGTACGGATTTGCGTAACGGAAATCTTGGTTTTGTATTCCAAAGTTTCAATCTGATAGATGAACTTACAGTCTTTGAAAACGTGGAACTTCCTTTGCTCTATGCCGGAGTATCCACGCGTGAGCGTGTGAAACGTGTCAATGAGGCTTTGGAGCGTATGCAGATAGCTCACCGCACCGAGCATTATCCGCAACAACTTTCCGGTGGGCAGCAGCAGCGTGTGGCCATAGCGCGTGCTATTGTTACCAATCCCCGCATTATCCTCGCCGATGAACCTACAGGTAATCTGGATTCTACGAACGGTAATGAAGTGATGAGCCTCCTGAAAGAACTGAATCGTGATGGGGCCACTGTTGTTATGGTTACCCACTCTGAAGAGAATGCCCGTGAAGCAGAAAGAATCATACGGATGATGGACGGATATATATTGACTGAAAGTAAAAACGCCCGATAATAGATTCTTGTGTTTTGCAACATTTTTTAATAAAAAAAACTTTTTTCTTTCATGTAAATGAGAAAAAAGCTCTTTCTTTGTTAGTAGTAATTATCATAAACCTGTTTGGCAATGACACATTATAAACTGCTATTACTGCTGGTAAGTTTCTTTTGCATAACTTCCTTGTATGCACAAAAACGTAACTTTCTGATGTATAAGGATTCTGTATTGGGAAAGGATACTCTCATACTCAATGTTGAATTCTCCTTTGGAGCATCTTCCGCGTCCGCTAAACAGAGGCAATATTCTATTTCAATAGAGAAGAATGGCCGTATTGTGAAAACTTATGATGCCAAAGATATTGTAGGTTATCGGGAAGGCGGTACAACTTACGCTCCCAAAGTGATTTTAGTCAACGGAGAGAGGCGGAAAGTATTGTTACCTCGCATTTATTGGAAAGAGCCTGTACAGATGTATGTTTTCATCACCGATGAAGGAAATAAAGAATATTATTTTCAAAATGACAAGGATGAAAATTCTCCTTTACATCCGATGAGAGATGATCCTCAAACTGGCTACGTAAACCCGTTGAAAACATATTTGGAAGAATTTCCGATAGCACAGGATAATGAAGAGGTAAAAGCATATATCCGTTCGATGAAACCTACGGTCAACTCTTTTAGAAGCCGATACAAAGTTTGCCGAACCGGCAATGCGAATTATATTCCGCGTATCCGTTGGGGAGTATTGGCAGGAGCAGGCATTGCCAAATTATTTTTAGAATCTTATGATTTTAAGCCTAAATTGCAAGGGTTTGTTGGTGTTTTTGCCGACATACCTCTGATTGATGGATTTTCTTTTCATCCGGAACTGACTTATCGTAAGTATGCTTTTAGTAAATTAGAGGAGAGCAAGACGAAATTGAATGTTGTTTATAATCGGCAAGATTTTGTCTTGCCGTTAATGTTACGTTATACTTTGGTATCGCTGAAAGGGAAAATATTACCCTATATGCAATTAGGGGCAGAATTGGGATATGCCCTAAAAAATGAATCAGCCAGTCAATATACGACTACTGATCCGGATGACTTCATCGTATGGACCGAGAGTGGAATCATAAAACATGATAAGTTCGGAATTGCCTATACGGCTGGTATTGGAACAGAATGGAAAATTCGTTCTAATCATTCTTTATTTTTGGATTTACGTTATTGCAAGGAAACTACAAAAGATTATCTGACAGGTTATTATGCTGTTGTTTCTTTTAACCTCTAAAAACAATTGGTTATGAAAACGAATTATTTTTTATGTATATTCATCCTTAGGATTAGCTGCGTATTGTTTTTCTTTTGTTCTTGTGAGGATGCGGAATTGGCTCTCACTAATTCTGCTAAAGTGAGTATACAGGCTGAATGGAAGGATTATTCGTTTCATTTTTCAGCGAATGTCAAGAGCTCTGGCAATCTAAAGACAGAGGAACGAGGATTTGTGAAGGTTATTCCGGCCCACAATGAAGATATGGAGTCATGTCCGGAGCAAACAGAAACTTTGATTATTCCGCTAACCGGAGATTTTTCCTATCAGACAGAGAAAGATAATCTGATGAGTGGCTTAGAGTGTTGGGTTTATGCATATGTGAAGACTAATTATGGTAACTTCCGCAGTGAAATTACAGTATTGAAAACCCCCAACCAATCGCAACCGCAGATCACTTCGGTACGTCATGTCCCCTCACCGGAAGGTCCCAGTCTGGGAGGTGGCACTGTTTATATTGACGGCACCGGTTTCTCTAATATAAAAAGACGGATTGCGGTTTCTATAAAAACAGTGGGAGATTTATGGAATCCACCACAGAGTATTTTTCTGGATATTCAGGAAGCATCATTTACGCGGATTGTTGCTACCTATCCTTCCCATGAATGGAATCTGGTGGGAGATTTCCCATTAACTGTATTTGTGGGTAATTATGAAAACAAGGCTGTTGATACATTCAAAGTAGAAGGGGTACTGTTAAAAAGTATATCACCTTGTGTGCTTCGATATGGAGAAAAGGCAATGGTACAAATGTCAGGATTCTCTCCGAACAGTGACTTTCAACTTGCAGCGTATGAATCCGGAGATTATAAAATAGTGTCTACTACCGAGCAAGGAGTGGAATTACAAGTCTTCCCTGATTATTATGATCCCACTAACGATAGGGAATGTCAATTATTCTATTATGATAAAAATACGAATATGTATTCCACTCGCCTGTCGTTCCATGTGCCTGCGTCTAAGTGGTTGGAAAGAAATGCTTTTAAGATGTTAAGTCCTAATGCCAAGCAGTATAATTGTTTCTATCAAGGTAAAGGCTATTTTTATGATACAGACAATTTTTTTGATTCGAATAACAATAAATTGAAAGTATATGACTTGGAAACATTCTCATGGGAATATTATCCGCTCATGGACAACGACCACAATTATGGCATTAATGAATATGCCGACTTATTTGCCCATGAGGGATATATTTATCTTTCAATCAAGCGTCGAAGAAATAAAGAAGGAACCAATACTGTTCTTTCTTGGCAGTGCCTCTATCGCTTCAATGTCAATACTCATCGGTGGGAACAGTTGAAGAACATTGCCGACAACGCTGAAGATTGTATGAATATAGATGCCGTCTGGTTCGATGGGCAGCAACTATATGTACATTCTGATAAGCCTTTTTTATGGGAATATAATCCTACAACAGATAGTTGGCAAAAGACTAACATACATTTCCCTGCCGACTTCATGTATACAGGCGAGCATAATGGTTACATCTACTATCAAACAGAAGATAAGCATATTTACCGCTTCAAGAAAGAACAACCGGAAAAAGTAGAATATTTTGGCACACTGGAACTTCCTGTTTCCAAAGAGGCGGCAGTCTGCGGGGACTATATTTACTATAGATATGAGAAAGGAGTGTTCCGCATACCGCTATCACAATCTGTAGGAGGGATGCTTGAGGTTGAATCATTAGGTGCCGTGGATGCATTCTATTATTGCCATGGTACATTCTTCTCTCACAATGGAGATATTAATTACCTTTTAGCTACTCGGCCCAGTGCTATGGGATGGGGAGATTGCCATTTATATGAATATTCTAATTGAGACTTATAAGGAACGCTCAAGAGGCTTTCTTATCCTAAAATCTTGCTATCTGCACTCTTTTTCGTACTTTTGTAACTTTCAAAAAGAAAGTTTTATTTAAAGAAGTTCTCTGTATGAAATCAGACATTGAAATAGCCCGCAGCATAGAGCTGAAGAAGATTAAGCAGGTAGCCGAGAATGTAGGTATTCCACGTGAAGAAGTAGAAAACTACGGACGGTATATTGCTAAAATCCCTACACATCTGATTGATGAAGAAAAAGTGAAGAAAAGTAACCTGATTTTGGTAACTGCTATTACCGCTACCAAAGCAGGTATTGGTAAAACTACAGTTTCTATCGGTCTGGCTTTGGGATTGAATAAAATTGGTAAAAAGGCGATTGTTGCTTTGCGTGAGCCTTCATTAGGACCTTGTTTCGGCATGAAGGGTGGGGCAGCAGGTGGCGGTTATGCCCAGGTGCTTCCTATGGAAAAGATAAATCTGCACTTTACAGGAGATTTTCATGCCATCACTTCGGCGCACAATATGATATCCGCATTGCTCGACAATTATCTTTATCAGCATCAGGCGGATGGATTCGGGCTGAAAGAGATTATCTGGCAGCGTGTACTGGATGTGAACGACCGTTCTTTGCGTAGTATTGTCACGGGTTTAGGTCCCAGTACGAACGGTATTACCGAAGAATCCGGCTTTGATATTACCCCTGCATCCGAAATTATGGCTATTCTTTGTCTGGCAAAGGACATAGACGACCTGAAACGACGGATTGAGAATATTATTCTTGGTTTCCGATTTGATGGTTGTCCATTCACAGTGAAGGAGTTAGGTATTGCTGGAGCTATTACTGTCTTGTTGAAAGATGCCATTAATCCGAACTTAGTTCAAACTACCGAAGGATCGGCTGCTTTTGTTCATGGAGGTCCATTCGCCAATATTGCACATGGTTGTAACTCTATTCTGGCAACGAAAATGGCCATGACTTTCGGCGACTATGTTGTAACGGAAGCCGGCTTCGGTGCTGACCTCGGTGCGGAGAAATTTTATAATATCAAATGCCGTAAAAGTGGATTGCAACCAAAGTTGACTGTAATTGTTGCCACCGCACAAGGTTTGAAAATGCATGGAGGCGTCAGCCTTGATCGTATTAAAGAGCCCAATATGGAGGGATTGCAGCAAGGTTTCGGTAATCTTGATAAGCATATACGTAATCTGCGTTCGTTCGGTCAGACGGTGGTGGTTGCTTTTAATCGTTTTGCCAGTGATACAGACGAGGAAGTGGAAGCGATCCGTCATCACTGTGAGGAAAAATTAGGCGTTGGTTTTGCTGTCAACAATGCATTTGCAAAAGGTGGAGAAGGAGCCGTGGAACTTGCTAATCTGGTAGTGGATGCTATTGAGAAGAAACCTTCCGAACCTTTGAACTTCAGTTATAGTGAGAATGATAGTGTAGAACAAAAGATAGAGAAGATAGCTTGTAATCTATATGGTGCCAGTGTGGTGACTTATAGCATTCATTCACGCAAAATCATTAAACTGATAGAGAAGATGGGCATTGGTCATTATCCAGTTTGTATAGCTAAAACTCAATATTCTTTCTCTGCCGATCCGAAGATATATGGTGCAGTGAATAATTTTGAATTCCACATCAAAGATATTGTAATCAATAACGGTGCGGAAATGATTGTTGCCATTGCAGGAGAAATTTTACGTATGCCGGGACTTCCCAAAGAACCGCAGGCTATGCATATTGATATTGTGGATGGAAATATAGAAGGATTGAGCTGAATCAGGCTAGTAGACATAAAAAGAAATCCGCAGTCTTTCATTAGGCTGCGGATTTTTTATAACGTTTTTTATATACGTTTTCTTAGTATGCAAACAGCGGATATTTTTCCATAGTCTTATTCACGCGTGCGCGAACTTCGGCAATAACCGCTTCATTTTCTACATTGGATAGAACCGTTTCAATCATTTCTGCAATTTCCAGCATCAGATCTTCTTTAGCACCACGAGTAGTGATGGCAGGAGTACCCAGACGGATACCGGAAGTTTGGAATGCAGAGCGGCTATCAAACGGAACCATATTCTTGTTTACAGTGATATCGGCAGATACCAATGCTTTTTCAGCAACTTTACCTGTGAGATCCGGATATTTGCTACGTAGGTCAACTAGCATAGAGTGATTATCCGTACCACCTGAAACGATTGTAAAGCCACGGTCGATTAATGCTTGTGCCAGTACGGCTGCATTTTTCTTCACTTGAGCAGCATATTCTTTGAATTCAGGTTGCAGGATTTCACCGAATGCAACAGCTTTTGCTGCAATAACGTGTTCCAACGGACCGCCCTGAATACCCGGGAATACGGCTGAGTCGATCAGCTGAGACATCATCTTGATTTCACCCTTCGGTGTTGTTTTTCCCCAAGGATTAGGGAAGTCTTTGCCAATCAAGATGATACCACCGCGAGGACCACGCAAAGTCTTATGGGTAGTAGAAGTAACGATATGAGCATACTTCACAGGGTTATCCAGCAATCCGGCTGCAATCAGTCCGGCAGGGTGAGCCATATCGATCATCAGGATAGCACCTACTTTGTCTGCGATTTCGCGCATACGTTTGTAGTCCCATTCGCGGGAATATGCTGAACCGCCACCGATGATCATTTTAGGTTTTTCGCGCAAAGCAACTTCTTCCATCTGGTCATAGTCTACGCGACCAGTTTCCTTATTCAGATTATATTCACAGGGAGTATAGATAATACCGGAAGTATTTACTAAAGAGCCGTGTGAGAGGTGACCGCCGTGAGCCAGATTCAATCCCATGAATTTGTCACCCGGATTCAATACAGCGAGGAATACAGCTGCATTAGCCTGTGCGCCTGAGTGGGGTTGCACGTTAGCCCATTCTGCACCAAAGATTTCCTTTATGCGGTCGATAGCAATTTGTTCGCTCTGGTCTACTACTTCGCAACCTCCGTAGTAACGTTTGCCAGGATAACCTTCTGCATACTTGTTAGTGAGACAGGAGCCCATTGCCTCCATTACTTGGTCACTTACAAAATTCTCTGATGCAATCAGTTCAATACCTTTGAGCTGACGTTGATGTTCTTTTTCGATGATA
>OBJG01002528.1_pt1 | contig 11135 bp, 7 predicted proteins | sample 1517941 | NCBI WGS metagenome assembly OBJG01 (sample SAMN04571712, study PRJEB22368) | human gut metagenome | biome: human gut; material: stool | host: Homo sapiens | place: Luxembourg | collected 2012-09-21
GCGAGATGAAAGACGAACTTTTAGGAAAAGGGGAACAGGGTGGTTCCGGTGAAGTCGGCGTGCTGGATTTGAAGTTGAAAGTTGTGCCTCCTTCTTATGGGAATGGCGGCGTGTCTTCCAAGTCATCAAGTACGGAACTGATTGTTCCGAAAGCGGAAGATATGATCGTGAAAGTGTTTAACGCATCGATGGAATTGCAGGATTATTTCGAGTCGTATGCCGATTATCTGAAAGAATCCCAATATGTATTGGAACAGGGCACTTATTACATCGAAGCCTATTCGGGTGATAATTATGAAGTGACATCGGAATATCCTTATTATGAGTTGTTGGATACATGTGTCATAAAAGCCAAAGAAGTGACATTAGTAGATAAGGCTTGTGAATTGCAAAGTGCTATCTTGTATTTGACTCTGTCCGAAGAGTTTTTGAATGCATGCAAGGATGATTATGCAATCACTATTACCAATGGTTCAGGAGTACTGTCTGTGGGTAAAGGAGATGCCCGGATCGTATATATCCGTCCCGGAATGAAAACGACGGTGACAATCCGTGCTACGGAAAAGATCACTGGCAAGCCGGTGATCCGGACATTCGGACTGGCCGATTCGGAGGGAAAGATTAATCCGCAGGATTTGTTTAGGATAGAGATCAAAGATTTGGAAGAAGAAATTGTACCGGATGAGCCGGAAAAACCGAATCCTGAACCTGACGATCCTGATAATCCGGAAAAACCGACAAACGGTAATTTTACCATAAAGGTAGATGTGACATTGAATGAAACTCCGATCGACATTACTGTACCGAGCGGTGGGGGAAATGGCGGCAGTACGGGAGGTGATGATAATACAGGCGGTGAGACGGATGGCGTGATCTCGATAAAAGGGGACGCGATTAATACTGACTTGGTGGTGAGTGTGCCGAACGGTATTTCCTCGTTTAGAGTAATCATTGATTCGCCATTATTACCTGAATCAGAATTGCAGGGTATCGGATTAACGTCAGATTTTGATTTGGTCAGTCCGGGTGGATATGCTGATAAGTTGAGTGGTTTAGGTTTTCCGGTTCATATTGGAGGTGAAACATCTGTATCGTTTAATATATCCCAATTTGTGCCAATGCTCCAAATATTGGGAAGCGGTACAAGTAATTTTCATTTGACCGTTACCGATTCGAAAGGAAATACAAAAACTCATACAATAACAATTACGACTTAATAGGATGAAAAAGTTGTCATATATAATAGGTTGTTTGTTTTTAATGTTGTTTGTTTGGGTATCATGTGATAATGAAGATAACCGTATGCAAACAACAGGCTATTTGGAATTAGGTGTATCGAAAAATGTGGAAGTGGTCACGCGTGGTTTCGATGTCAAGGATCAGTCTTTGGCGGTGGATATTTGTACCGGAGCGAACGATTCGGTCGTAAAACATTTTTCCGATTACAATGATATGGCCGGCGAACGTGTGTTGTTGGAGGTCGGGACTTATAAGGTGAAGGTCACATCTAATCCTTCGGACAAACTGGAGTTTGAAAAACCTACTTTTTACGGGGATAAAGATAAGATTGTCATAAAAGCGGGTGAGACAACTCAAACAGCAATCGAATGTTTTTTAACTTGTGTGAAAGTAACCAGTAAGTTTACAAAGCCTGTTCAGGATAAATTCGCATCCTGTGTGGCGAAAGTCAGTGATGCGACGGGGAGCTATTTGGAATATGATATGCAAGAGACACGCGCTGGTTATTTCCAACCCGGTTATCTGTTGGTCGATTTGACATTGACGAACAAAGAAGGGTTGACATTTCACATGTCCAAACTGATCGAGAAGACGGAGGCGAAAGACCATTATCATCTGGTATTCGATTTGGTGGATAGCGGTGAAGATAACTCAGGAATGGACTTCGATATAACGATTGATTCTGATCCGACCAATGACGAGAACCATACGGTGACGATCCCGTTGCCGGAATCGGGATATGGGCAGGAACCACCGTTGGTGAAAGTGTTGGAAGATGGCAAGGATAGTAATGGAATGGTCTCTTTGGACAAAGGAGATTCCAGAAACGTAATGTTGAATATTTCTTCTACGAATATAGGTTTAGAATCTGTTACCATGATTGCGACTTCGTCTTTGTTTGATGAACATAAAATTTCATCATCTTTGGATTTACTGAAATTGTCGGAAGAAAGTAAGAAGAAGTTAGCTGAAATAGGATTGGAAGTCCCTGCTTTGGATGATAAAAAGGCAATGTTTACATTAGTTTTCGATAATTTGATTACGCAATTGCCAGGAGGTACGCATACATTTGTTCTCTCTGCCCGTGATGAGATGGGGCATGAAACGGTGCAAACGATTTCTATTACTGTCAATTTGCAAATCATGACTCATCCGGTAGTCGAATCGGAGGTGTGGGCACATTTTGCTACATTGAGGGGATATGTAAAGAACGCGAGTGAGGAAGATAAAGCCTCTTATAAGTTCCAATATAGGAAATTCGGAACGGATGATAAGTGGAGTGATGTTGAAGGTGAGGTGACAGTTGGAAATAATGGCTCTTCTAATGTGACGCAGGTTGTGACGCATTTGGATGATGGTACAAAGTATGAATATAGATTACTGCAGAATGGTGCTGTTGCTGAATCTAAAGAATTTGTAACAGAGGAGGCGGTAATGCTGCCTTATGGTGATTTTGAAGATAAGAACAATGGACCTTGGAATGAAAAAAAATCATATTGGAGTTCGGGAAATAATACATTTACCCCTGATCTTTGTCAATCTGTTACTGAACAAAATAATACAAAGGCTTTTCTGAAATCAAGAGCAGCGGTAGGTAAATTTGCCGCCGGTAACGCTTTTACTGGTTCTTTCGCTTTGTCAGGAATGAATGGAGTTGTGACTTTAGGTAAGCCATTTACAGCTCGTCCTTCAATGTTTAAAGGTAAATATAACTATATACCTCAGACGGTCGATAAATATTCGGGACATATAGCTAAGGGGAGCTTTGATCAATGTGCCATCTATATTGTGTTGTTGAAGGAACCAATGGCTTTGAATACGGCTAATCAAGAAACGCTGAACTGGAAAGAATATTATGCTGACAGGATAATTGCTTATGCGGAACTACCCGCAAGTGAAAATATGCTAACAAATGGTTGGAGTGATTTTAACTTGAAATTGCAATACCTAAAGAAAGATGTAAAGCCTGAATATATTGGTGTTTTAGCTACATCCAGTAAATATGGGGATTATTTTCAGGGTGCAGTCGGTAGTGAATTATATATTGATGATTTTGAATTAGTCTATGATCAAACTCCAACAGAATAATATTCGGATGAAACATATCTTGACAATGTTTTTAGTTTCATTCTTAGGAATAGGAACTATTCAAGCCCAAACCAAAATCCTTGGTCGTAAAGTCTTCGACCGGGGTATCCAGAGTCATACTTTTATTCCGAAAGGGCAATGGATGGTCGGATCGACTTTTTCCTATTCGGAACATGAGGATGACAATTATAAATTCTTGGTGCTGGAGAAGATTGAAAGTACCGGTTATACGTTTAAAGTAAGTCCTTTCTTCGGTTACTTTATTCGGGATAATGTTGCATTGGGCGGACGTTTTTCCTATAATCGTACTTATACGGATTTAGGAAATATCAGTTTGGATTTGGATGATGATATCAATTTTGATATCAGTGATGTAAATTATTTGGAGCATACTTTTTCTGCTACTGGATTCGTGCGTACCTATATGCCGATAGGAAGTAGTAAGATTTTTGGTTTGTTTAATGAAGCTCGCGTGACCTATGGCTATGGGCAGGGTAAAAACTCTTCGGGTACAGATACCGATTATACCGGTACTTATCAGACCATCCAGAATTTGCAGATCGGAATGGCGCCGGGTCTGACGGCTTTTATCACTAATTTTGCAGCTGTTGAGGTATCGGTTGGCGTACTGGGGTTTAATATGAAGTGGACCGATCAGACAACTGACCAGATTGATAAAGGCTCACGGCGTAGCAGTTCCGCTAATTTTAAGATAGACCTATTTTCGATTAATTTAGGTATGAACTTCTATTTTTGACGAGGTATGGATATAAATCATATAAAACGAAAAGTGACAGGTTTTCTCTGTTGTTTGTTCTTTCTTGTTTCATGTATCGAGAATGATATTCCTTATCCATATCGGGAAGGAAGCATTACCGATTTCCTGGTGGAAGGGCAATTGGATAATACATTGGAAATAGATAAGACTAAAGGGATGGTTACGGTAGAAGTGAGCGATGCGGTTGATCTTGCAGCTCTCCGGATCAAGAAGTTGACGGTGACTAATGAGGCTGAGGTACGGATAGATTCTGCGGCGTGTCTCGACTATAACGCTTTTCCACGAATCGGATTTTCGTCTTTAGACAGTTTACCCAAGAGTGCAGATACGCGGGTGGATTTTTCTTCATCTGTCTCATTGATTTTGCAGACATATCAAGAGTATCCTTGGAAGATAACGGTTAATCAGACGATAGACCGGACTGTGCAAGTCAGTAACCAGGTGGGTGAACCGGTAATCGATTTGGCAAATCGGGAGATGATCGTGTATGTGGCAAAAGAGCAACATTTGGATCAGATAACGGTGACTAAGATGCAACTGGGCGGTTCGGTGGGAATTGTCGTTCCTGATCCGACGACGGTAACGAATTTTTCGCGTCCTTGCTCATTTGAAGTGACTCGTTTTGGAGTAACGGAAACTTGGAAAGTGACAATTCTGCATACGGAAGGTGGTGCTGTTTCCGGTGGTGAAACGGTTGCGATGGCCAATCGAATCATTGTAACCGGAATGATTCAAGAAGGTAAGATTCCGGTAATAGAATATAGAGAAAAGAATCCGTCCCAAACGCGGGTGGATGATGGTTGGCAGACGCTTCCGGCAAGTTCCGTAACTGTCAACGGTACTTCCTTCACAGCCACAATAACTGGTTTGAATCCGGGTACGACGTATGTATATCGTGTTGTGATTGATGATATAGCTGGAGAAGAGGTGGAGTGTAAGACCGCTGCGTTAGTGCCATTGACCAATGGGGGGGTTGACGATTGGCATCAAGATGGTAAATTGTGGAATCCGTGGTTGGCAACAGGTGTTTCTTTTTGGGATACGGGAAATAAAGGAGCTACTACTTTGGGAGACAGCAATACGATTCCGACAGGTGATACGAGTAACGGAACCGGAAAGGCAGCCAAGTTAGAATCGCGGTTTGTCGGAGTTGCCGGTATCGGTAAGTTTGCGGCTGGTAATATATTTGCCGGTTCGTATGTCCGTACAGATGGTACTAATGGCGTCTTGAGCTTTGGGCGTCCATTTGAAACTTATCCGACAGGTTTGAAGTTTAAATACAAATATACTTCGGCTGAGATAAATAAAAGTAACGATTCCGATTACAATTATTTGCTGGGCAGACCGGATTCTTGTCATATTTATGTGGCTCTGTCTGATAAGGCAGAACCTTATGAGATCAAAACAAAGAAGTCGGAACGGCAGCTGTTTAGCAAGAATGATAAAAATGTTATTGCTTATGGTGAGTTCATTTCCGCTAAGACCATATCCGGTTATGAGGAATATACAATCCGGTTAGATTACCGTGATTATCGTAAACCCAAATATCTTGTCATTGTGGCTACAGCCAGCAAATATGGTGATTATTTTACAGGAGGGGAAGGTAGTACACTTTATTTGGACGAAATGGAGTTGACTTATGATTAGCGATAACTTGTTTAGTGTATCCTTAGTCGGATTATAACAACTAATGATATTCCTTTCTTTTTAGGTTAAGCAATAAATGTGTACCTTTGCCTCTCAAAAAGAGAACACAAGGTATGGAAAAACAGTTTAAGAGAACGCTGATAACTACGGCGTTGCCGTATGCGAACGGGCCGGTGCATATCGGACATTTGGCCGGGGTGTATGTGCCTGCTGATATTTATGCACGCTATCTTCGCCTGAAGGGAGAAGAAGTTTTGATGATCGGTGGATCGGATGAACATGGGGTGCCTATCACGCTGAGAGCGAAGAAAGAAGGGATTACGCCGCAGGATGTGGTGGACCGTTATCATGGTATTATCAAGAAGTCTTTTGAGGAGTTTGGTATTTCGTTCGATATCTATTCCCGTACGACTTCGGCTACACATCGCCAGGTGGCGTCGGATTTCTTCCGTACCTTATACGATAAAGGAGAGTTTATCGAGAAAACGAGCGAACAGTATTACGACGAGGAAGCAAAACAGTTCCTTGCCGACCGTTATATAACCGGGACTTGCCCGCATTGCGGCAATGAAAAAGCCTATGGCGACCAGTGCGAAGCCTGCGGTACATCTTTGAGCCCGACGGACCTGATCAACCCGAAATCCGCTATCAGTGGTAGCCAGCCGGTGATGAAAGAGACCAAACACTGGTATCTGCCTTTGGACAAATGGGAACCGTTCCTGCGCCAGTGGATACTGGAAGGACATAAGGAATGGAAACCGAACGTATACGGACAGTGCAAGAGTTGGCTGGATATGGGATTGCAGCCTCGTGCCGTAAGCCGCGATCTTGATTGGGGGATTCCCGTGCCGGTGGAAGGTGCGGAAGGGAAGGTGCTGTATGTCTGGTTCGATGCGCCTATCGGATATATCTCCAATACGAAAGAACTGCTCCCCGAAAGTTGGGAAACCTGGTGGAAAGATCCTGAAACCAAGATGGTACATTTCATCGGTAAGGATAATATCGTGTTCCACTGTATCGTGTTCCCGGCCATGCTGAAAGCCGAAGGTTCTTATAACCTGCCGGAGAATGTGCCGGCCAATGAGTTTCTTAACCTGGAAGGCGACAAAATCTCCACTTCCCGCAACTGGGCTGTCTGGTTGAACGAATATCTGGTGGATATGCCGGGCAAGCAGGATGTGTTGCGCTATGTTTTGACGGCCAATGCTCCGGAAACAAAAGACAACGATTTCACCTGGAAAGATTTTCAGGCACGCAATAACAATGAGTTGGTTGCCATCTTAGGTAACTTTGTCAACCGTGCTTTGGTGCTTACCGAAAAGTATTTCGAAGGTAAGGTGCCGGCTGCCGGTGAGCTGACCGATTATGACCGTCAGACATTGACCGATTTCGCGAATGTAAAGGCCGACGTGGAACGTCTGCTGGATACCTACCATTTCCGTGACGCCCAGAAAGAAGCGATGAACTTGGCTCGTATCGGAAACAAATACCTGGCTGACACTGAACCTTGGAAATTAGCAAAGACCGATATGGCGCGTGTCGCCACGATCATGAACATCGCTTTGCAGATCACGGCAAATTTGGCAATCGCTTTCGAACCGTTCCTGCCGTTCAGCATGGAGAAACTGAACAAGATGCTGAATGTGGAACCGTTAGGCTGGAACCGTCTGGGATCGACCGACCTGTTGGAAGCCGGCCATCAGTTGGGCAAATCGGAACTGCTGTTCGAGAAGATCGAAGACAGCGTGATCGAAGCACAGGTGCAAAAGCTGTTGGACACGAAGAAAGCAAACGAGGAAGCCAACTACAGGGCGAAACCCATCCGTGAGAATATCGAGTTCGATGACTTCATGAAGCTGGATATCCGTGTCGGGACCGTGTTGGAATGTACGAAAGTGCCTAAGGCGGACAAGTTGTTGCAGTTCCGTATCGATGACGGTCTGGAAAAACGTACGATCGTTTCGGGTATCGCCCAGCATTACAAGCCGGAAGACCTTGTGGGCAAGCAGGTTTGCTTCATTGCCAATCTGGCTCCGCGCAAGTTGAAAGGTCTCGTTTCCGAAGGAATGATCCTTTCCGCAGAAAACTTCGACGGCAAACTGGCTGTCATCACTCCTGAAAAAGAGGTAAAACCGGGCAGCGAAGTGAAATAATCTGGTTAATCCTTCGTTGTAGTGACGAAGGATTAATTAATCGGAAAACAGATAATATAATGTTGGAAGAACAGATACAGATGGTCGACTTGCATGGACAATATCTCCGGTTCAAAGAGGAGATTGATGAGGCCATGCAGGCGGTGATCGACAGTTGTGCTTTTATCAATGGTCCGCAGGTGAAATTCTTTGCCGGGCATTTGGCTGATTATCTTCAGGTTCCATACGTGATTCCTTGTGCTAACGGGACGGACGCTTTGCAGATTGCTCTGATGGCATTGGAGCTTCAGCCTGGCGATGAGGTGATTCTGCCGGCATTTACTTATATAGCGGCAGCCGAGGTTGTCGCTTTGTTAGGGTTGACGCCCGTGTTGGTGGATGTCGATCCCTGTACCTTTAATATCGATCCCCGGAAAATAGAAGCGGCTGTTTCGGAACGGACAAAGGCGGTCGTGGCCGTCCACCTGTTCGGACAAGCCTGCGATATGGAGCCGATCATGACTTTGGCAGATGTCTATCATCTGTATGTAGTGGAAGATAACGCTCAATCTGTTGGTGCCGATTATATCTTTTCCGACGGGCGGGCATATCGGGACGACATCTTTTTTTCCATCCAAGCCGTTGGCCTGCTATGGCGATGGGGGGGCGTTGATGACTTCCGACGAGGCGTTGGCTGCCCGTATCCGCATGATTGCCAATCATGGCCAGGAATGCAAATACCACCATAGGCGGATCGGATGCAACTCCCGTCTGGACACGTTGCAAGCTGCTGTGCTGGATGTGAAGTTGAAGCATCTGGAGGAGTTCACGGAAACCCGTCGGCAAGTTGCCTCTCGGTATGATGAAGCTTTGTCCTCCTGCGATTCGTTGGTTCTCCCTGCGAGATCGATATTTTCGACTCATGTCTATCACCAATATACGGTCCAGGTAAAAGACGGCAGGCGGAATGTCCTTCAATGCCTGTTGAAAGAACAGGGAATCCCTTCCATGATCTATTATCCTGTACCAGTGCATCATCAGGAAGCTTACCGGCATATCTCCCGTGTATCTGGTAATTTGGACGTCTCCACCCGTTTGTGCGAATCCGTCCTTTCCCTGCCTATTCATACGGAAATGTCCCTCGGACAACAGCAATATATAACAGAAACTCTAAAAAAGGGGGGGCGAAACTATCCTGTTCCCGCACTTGACGCGGGATAGCATTAAAACCGACCTTATAAAAATCTGATTGAAAAGGTCTGTCCTTTTGCGGCTCCGCGTCAGGCGCGGGGACAAGGAGATTTTGACACACCCCCATCGAATGCTTATGGATAAAAAGATAAAATTTGCAGTTATCGGTTGTGGCCATATCGGCAAACGTCATGCCGAGATGGTGACACGTGATCCGGGAGCCGAATTGGTGGCCCTTTGTGATATTCGTCCTCGTGAGGAATTGGGTATTGAGGCATACGATGTCCCGTTTTTCTCTTCCCTGATGGAGCTATTGCAGAGCGGAATTTCCATAGATGTCGTAAATGTTTGTACCCCGAACGGCTTGCATGCAGCAATGGCCATTCAGGCTGTCGAAACTGGTTGCAACGTCGTGATCGAGAAGCCGATGGCACTGACGCTTGCCGATGCCGAGAAGGTGGTCTATGCTTCGCTGAAATACCGTAAACAGGTGTTCTGCGTCATGCAAAACCGTTATTCTCCTCCTTCCGTCTGGATCAAGGAGATGGTGGATTCGGGTAGGTTAGGCAAGATCTATATGGTCCAGTTGAATTGTTATTGGAACCGTGACGAGCGCTATTATAAACCCGGTGGCTGGCATGGCGATGCTGCTTTGGACGGAGGGACGCTTTTTACCCAGTTCTCCCATTTCATCGACATTATGTACTGGCTTTTCGGGGATATCTGCAATATCCAGGCTCGCTTTGCCGATTTCAACCATGCCGGACTTACGGCTTTTGAAGATTCGGGCCTTGTGAATTTCAACTTCGTGAACGGCGGGATGGGGAGCCTGAGCTATTCCACTTCTGTCTGGAACAGGAACATGGAAAGCAGTATGCTGATTGTTGCGGAGAACGGAAGCGTGAAAATCGGCGGACAGTATATGAACGAAGTCGAATACTGCCATATCAAAGATTATGAAATGCCGGAACTGGCGCCGACGAATCCGGGAAATGACTACGGCCCTTATAAAGGTTCCGCCCAGAACCATAATTTCGTGATCCGCAATGTGGTCCGTGTCCTTTCTGGTGCAAGTTCGGAATGTATTACGACCAACGTATTGGAAGGCATGAAGGTTGTGGACATCATCCAGCGGATTTATGCATTGAAGTAATAAATGTAAGATAGGGACGGGGCGGCGTTTAAATATGGATTCCGTATTCATGCTTTACCTCGTCCATCACAAAGGTGCTTTCGAGCGATCCGAGGCTGTCGATCGTGCCTAACACGTTCAAGATAAACTCCTGGTAATACTTCATATTCGGTGCATGGATCTTCAGCAGGTAGTCGTAACTTCCCGATATATTGTAGCATTCTGTGACTTGCGGAATTTCCTGTATGATTCTTGTGAACTCTGCCGCAATCTCTTTGTTCAGTCTCCTCAACTTGACACTGCAAAAGACCACGAAGCCCTGGTTTAGCTTTTCGGCGTCCAGCACGGCAATGTACTTCTTTATATATCCTCCGTTTTCGAGGCGTTTCAGGCGTTCGAATACGGGTGTCGACGAGAGGCTGACACTCGCGGCGAGCTCTTTTGTGGTGAGCCGGGCATTCGATTGCAGGGTACGGAGGATCTGCAAGTCTACTTTGTCTAATTTCTCAAGTGTGTTCATAAGAATAAAATTCTATCAGAATCCTTTTTTCGATCCTGATACAGTTTATGCGTTCTGTTGACGACCGTAAAAATAGCGTTATTTTCTGTATTTTCCATATATCTTGTCTGATATCTCTGTCTGCTATAGTTTTGCTGGAAAATGAGCAAGAAGAACAATTTAAAATAATACGACTATGGCAACAAAGAAATTACATTTCGAGACATTACAGGTTCATGTAGGGCAAGAACAGGCCGATCCCGCAACAGATGCTCGTGCCGTCCCTATTTATCAGACAACATCTTATGTATTTCATGATTCACAACATGCGGCAGACCGTTTCGGCCTTCGTGATGCTGGGAATATTTATGGTCGTCTGACCAATTCGACACAGGGAGTTTTCGAAGCGCGTGTCGCTGCTCTCGAAGG
>OBJG01002532.1_pt1 | contig 11123 bp, 8 predicted proteins | sample 1517941 | NCBI WGS metagenome assembly OBJG01 (sample SAMN04571712, study PRJEB22368) | human gut metagenome | biome: human gut; material: stool | host: Homo sapiens | place: Luxembourg | collected 2012-09-21
CCAGCATATCAAAACAGAAGACCAGCTTTGATAAAACTGAAAATTTATGGAAATTCATAACCGGTCCTACCTGTGAAATTCCCGGTCCTACATTACTCAGCGTTGTCAGAACTCCGCTGAATGAAGTTGCAAAATCAAAATTATCAATGGATACAAGCAGCGTTGATACAACCAGGATCAACACATAACACGCCAGATAAATATTTACATTTCTCAGCGTATCCTGACCGATCTTCCTTCCATTGACCCGGATCACTGTCACCGCATTCGGATGCAGGATTTTCCGTACTTCCTGACGGACAGACTTCCACAGGATAATCAGACGGCTCACCTTGATCCCGCCCCCGGTAGAACTTGCACATGCTCCCACGAACATGAGCGACATCAGGATCATCTTCGACAGTTCCGGCCAGCGATCATAATCCGCAGTACAGAATCCGGTTGTCGTGATCACCGATGCCACCTGGAACGACGCATACCGGAATGCCCGGAAAATATTACCGTAAATATGGAGGATATTTCCGGTAATTGCAGCCATTGATGCACCAATGATGCCAAGATAAACCCACAATTCTTCATTTTTCAGTGCCGTCTTCCATTCTTTTAACAGGAACAGGAAATACAGATTGAAATTAATTCCAAATAAAATCATAAAGACTGTAATCACACCATCAATATATGCACTGTCAAAAAATCCTACACTTGCATTTTTATTTGAAAATCCACCGGTTCCTGCGGTACTGAACGCATGAAGCAACGCATCAAAAAAGCTCATGCCACCGGCCATCAAAAAGACAGTCTCCACTGCCGTCAGTGCAAAATACATTCCATACAGGATCTTTGCTGTACGTCTTGCCTTCGGAACAAGCTTATCTGCCTCCGGCCCCGGCACTTCCGCACGCATCAGCGGCATGGCATTATCATCGTCCAGAGAGGTGATCATCATAACAAAGACCAGCACTCCCATTCCACCGATCCAGTGCGTAAAACTTCTCCAGAACGCAATTCCTTTCGGAAGAATCTCAATCTCTGTCAAAATCGTCGATCCGGTTGTCGTAAATCCCGACACAGTCTCAAAAAATGCATCAATATAATGTGGGATACTGCCACTGATCACAAAAGGCAATGCTCCAAATGCTGACCATAACAGCCACGCAAGTCCTACGATCGCAAATCCCTCTTTACTGTAGATCCGCTTTGACTTTGGTTCTTTTCTTCCCAGTACAAAATAGATCAGGATCAGGACTGCCGATACGATCAGAAAAGAAAATCCACTTTTCTCCTGATAGAGAAGGGACACAAATGCCGGGATCAAAAGGACAATCCCCTCAACTCCCATCATTTTCCCCAAAATGTAAAAAATCATTCTTTTATTCATCGCACTGCACCTATATCATTATATCCCTGATATCTTCAATGTGCTTCTCCATCGTAATAACAACCACACTGTCACCGACTTCAATACAGTCTTCTCCACTCGGCAGAATGATCTGCCTTTTTCGTCCGATACATACGATCAGATTATTCGGCTTAAGTGCCAGATCCTTCAGAGGGATTCCTGTATATTCTGTTGCAGATTTTATTATAAATTCTAAAGCCTCTACCTTATCATCTACCAGTTGATACATCGTCTCAATATTGGCACTTGCCTGGGAATTTTTTCTTGCCCGCACATAGCTCATGATTGCATCCGCAGTTGCCGTCTTGACAGATACAATACTGTCAATTCCAAATTCTTCTACCATTCTCGCACGACGGTCTTCATTGACTTTTGCAACGATCTTGTCCACATTCTGGCTCTTTGCATACAGGGACAGGATGATATTTTCCTCATCCATCCCGGTCAGGGCAACAAAAGCATCTGCCTCCTCCACCCCTTCTTCCACAAGAAGATCATGGTCTGTTGCATCCCCATTGATGATGGTTGCCTTTGGAAGCAGTTCGCACAACTCCTCACAGCGTCTCGCATTTTCTTCAATGATCTTTACCTGCATTCCGAGAGTGGAAAGCTGGGCTGCCAGATAATATCCGACCCTTCCTCCGCCACAGATGATCACTTTCTTTATCTTCTCTCTTCTCTTACCGTTGGCTTTGAAAAACCGCTCCAGATCTTTATGAGATGCTGCAATATGGAGACGATCTCCTGCTTTCAGGACATATTCTCCATCAGGAATCCTCACATCTTCTCCACGCTCCACTGCACAGACAAGCAGCCGGATCTGAAACTTTCTATACATATCAGATAACCGCATTCCTTCCAGAACTCCGTTTGCACTGACCGGAAGTTCCAGCAGTTCCATTCTCCCCTTAACAAATGTCTCGATCTGACTTGCATCCGGGAAGATCAGAAGCCGGCTGATCTCATCAGCTACGATCAGCTCCGGATTCACTGCCATGCTAAGATGAAGATCTTCCTTTAAGAGTCCGATCTGACGATAATAAATCGGGTTACGGACACGGGCGATCGTATGTCTTGCTCCAAGCTTCCTTGCGATCAGACAACTGAGCATATTGCACTCGTCCTCCGAAGTACATGCGATAGCCAGATCCGCATGGGCGATATCTGCCTGCTTTAAAACTTCTGCGTCCGCACCATTTCCCGCCACGCACGCAATATCCAGATGATCTGTTGCAAATCTCAGCTTCTTCTCATCACTGTCAATCAATACAACATCATATTTTTCGGTGGAAAGCTGCCGGGCAAGCTTATACCCTACTTTTCCGTCACCGATAATAATAATCTTCATTTCTTTTTCCTCGATATTGTCTCATTTTTCCTGCCTGCTACACATCTCCCGTGCAGTAAACAGAGCAATTATAGCACCTTTATATTGAAAGTACAACAAAATTGGCAGTTTCTTAACCTGAAAAGGAAGTATGCCCGTTCAGACACACTCCCTTTTCTTTCACCATCTCATCATCCCCTCAAAAGATCCGTTCTATTCTTCTGCTGCCCTTGCTGCAATCTCCTTCTCCTGGACATCGGACGAAGCCTGCTCATATCTTGCAAAAGTATATGCATAAGTTCCTCTTCCACCTGTCATGGAACGAAGTGTCGTACAATAACCAAATAATCCTGTCATCGGGATATCCGCCTCGATCACCTGCTTACCGCCCGCAACCGGAGTCATTCCCAGCACACGTCCGCGTCTCTTGTTCAGATCTCCCATGACATCTCCCGTATAATCATCCGGCACTGTCACTTTCAGAGATACGATTGGCTCAAGCAGAACCGGTGAAGCCTCCATAAATCCTTTCTTAAATGCTTGGATCGTTGCCGTCTTGAATGCCATCTCCGAGGAATCTACCGGATGGTAAGATCCATCATAAAGCGTTGCCTTCACACCCACAACCGGATAGCCTGCCAGTGGTCCTTTTACAACAGATTCCTGAAGGCCTTTTTCCACTGCAGGGAAATAATTCTTCGGAACCGCTCCTCCTACCACACACTCTTCAAATACAAATGGAGTTTCCAGATCTCCTGAAGGCTCAAATTTCATCTTAACATGACCGTACTGTCCATGACCTCCGCTCTGCTTTTTATATTTGGAATCCACATCTGAATTTTTGCGGATCGTCTCTCTGAAAGCAACCTTCGGAGTCTCCAGTGTGATCTCCACCTTATATCTTGATGCAAGCTTACTTGCCACAATCTCCAGATGCTGTTCGCCCATACCATACAGAAGTGATTGCCTGTTCTCGCTGTCGTTCACTGTCCTTAAGGTAACATCCTCTGCTGTCATCCTTGCAAGAGCCTGAGATACTTTATCCTCATCGCCTTTATTCTTTACACGATACTTCATATATGTATATGGCACAGAGAAATCTGTCCTTGCATACGATACCGGATTATTCTTCACTGATAAGGTATCTCCGGTTCTTGTATTCGTAAGCTTTGCGATCGCCCCGATATCTCCTGCAAAAAGTTCTGATACTTCCGATGGCTTATTTCCGCACAGAGTATATAATTTCCCCGGCTTCTCTTCTGCATCCGTATCAGCATTATAAAGAACGTCATCCCCTTTGAGTACTCCTGAGCATACTTTTACGAAAGAGTATTTTCCGATAAACGGATCCACCATCGTCTTAAATACATAAGCCGTCTTTGATTTTGCGAAATCATAATTTGCTTCAAAGATCTCATTCGTTCTGCGGTTGATTCCCACGCAGCTTCTCTTATCCGGGCTTGGGAAGAAACGTACAATATCTGACAGCAGGTTCGCAACTCCCTGTGCCTGGAGATTTGATCCCATAGCTACCGGTACGATATCTCCATCCATTACCTCTGTACGCATCGCTGCACGGATCTCTTCTACGGAAAATTCATCTCCATTAAAATAACGCTCCATAAACTCTTCACTTGTCTCGGCAACAGCCTCCATCAGAGAATCTCTGAGAATCTCCAGGTTCGGTTTACAGTAATCCGGAATCTCACATTCTTCCCGCTGTCCCAGACCGGTATAACGTCTTCCTGCATTCTTAATGATATTGATATATCCGACCAGTTTTTCATTCTCACGGATCGGCTGGAAATGTGGTGCGATCTTCTTTCCGTACTTTTCTGTCAGATCTGCCACTACCTGACGGAAACTTGCATCATCCACATCCATCTCCGTTACATAGATCATCCTTGGAAGATTGTATTTATCACAGAGTTCCCATGCTTTTTCCGTTCCTACCTGAACTCCTGCCTTTCCTGATACAACGATGACTGCTGCATCTGCCGCACTGACCGCTTCTTCCACTTCACCTACAAAATCAAAATATCCCGGCGTATCAAGAATATTGATCTTTGCTTTCTCCCACTCAATCGGTATAAGGCTTGTGCCGATCGAGAAACCACGCTTCTGTTCCTCTTTATCAAAATCGCTTACAGTATTGGAATCTGCGATCTTACCCATACGGTTCGTTGCACCTGATACATACAGCATCGCCTCGACAAGACTTGTCTTGCCACTTCCGCCATGTCCAAGTAATACTACATTTCTTATTTCGTCTGTTCTGTAAACCTTCATGCTGCTGCCTCCTTGTAATGTGGTTATTCTGTATATCCTTTTTTCAACCGGATATACAAGCCATGGGTAAATTATACTAAAATATCATTATAATTACAACTATTTTATTTAATTTTCACATATTCCATATTTTTGTCATAATCAAAACTTATTTCTGGTTTTCCGGTCTTTTCTCTGCGGCAAGAATAATTTACTTTTATACTTTGACGTGTTAAAATAAGTATATTGATGCGTCATTTTCTATTGCATCAACTATGATTTACAGAAAGGACTATCTATTATGACTTCAAAAAAAATCGGATTTATCGGACTCGGACTAATCGGCGGATCGATTGCAAAAGCAATCCGCCAGTATTATCCTGAGTATGATATTATTGCTTTTGATAAAAATAAAGAATCTCTGGCACTTGCAGTACAGGAGGGAACGATCCATACTGCCTGCTCATCAATCGATGATAATTTCCGTGGCTGCACTTATATTTTCTTATGTGCACCCGTCAATTACAATGCTGCCTACCTCTCCCAGTTGAAAAGTCTGATCGACAGTGACTGTATTTTAACTGATGTCGGAAGTGTAAAGACATCCATCCACAAAGAAGTTATCCGCCTCGGTATGGAAGAATCTTTCATTGGCGGACACCCGATGGCAGGTTCTGAAAAGAGCGGATTTATGAATTCAAAAGCTCATCTCATTGAAAATGCATATTATATTCTTACACCTACTGCAAAAGTAGCCAAAGAAAAGGTCAGTGCTTATAAAGAGTTTGTGACCTCCCTGAAGGCACTCCCGGTCATTCTTGATTATAATGAGCATGATATTATTACCGGAACGATCAGTCATCTGCCGCATATTATTGCATCAACACTTGTGAATTTTGTCCATGATACCGATACAGCGGACGGACTGATGAAGGCACTCGCTGCCGGTGGATTCAAAGATATTACCCGTATCGCTTCTTCCTCACCGGTGATGTGGCAGCAGATCTGCCTGAAGAACGGGGAGAATATTTCCCACATTCTCGGTCATTATATTGAAGCCCTCACGCAGGCAAAGGAGCAGATTGATGCTGAAAATGAGACTGCGTTATATTCTATGTTCGAGGATTCAAGGGATTACCGCAACTCCATGCCGAACAGTTCCGCAGGGCCGATCAAAAAGCAGTTCGCACTGTATTGTGATATCATTGATGAGGCAGGAGGAATCGCTACGATTGCCACAATCCTTGCCAGCAATCATATCAGTATTAAAAATATTGGGATCATCCACAACCGTGAATTTGAAGAAGGGGTTCTCCGGATTGAATTTTATGATGAAGATTCTGCCGCCAACGCCTCAAAGTTACTTCAGAAATACCGCTATGTGATTTATGAAGTCTGAGTAGATCCCGTCAGATCATCTATACCAAAATATTACAGAAAGAGGATTTTTATTATGGAATTATGCAGTATGAGCGGATTAAAAGGAAAGGTTACGATACCGGGAGATAAATCGATTTCCCACCGTTGCGTGATGTTTGGTTCGATTGCCAACGGTACAACGGAAATTCACAACTTTCTCTCCGGTGCGGACTGTCTTGCTACCATCCGTTGTTTTTCAACCCTTGGAATTAAGATTGAAACAGATCTCTCCCAGTCAAAAGTGATCGTCCACGGAAAAGGACTTCACGGACTGAATGCCCCGTCTTCCATTCTGGATGTCGGAAACAGTGGAACAACTACAAGACTGATTTCCGGTATCCTTGCCGGACAGCCTTTTAACTCTGAACTTTCCGGGGACGAATCTTTAAATTCCCGTCCGATGAAGCGGATCATTGAACCACTGACCTCCATGGGAGCCAACATCGCCAGTGTGCTTCAGAATGGCTGTGCACCGTTGTATATCACTCCGGCACAGCTCCACGGAATCCACTATGATTCCCCGGTTGCCAGTGCCCAGGTCAAATCCTGTCTGCTTCTTGCCGGACTCTATGCTGACGGAGAAACTTCTGTCACAGAGCCAAGTCTTTCCCGAAACCATACCGAACTGATGCTCCGGGAATTTGGTGCTGACATCCGCTCTACTTATGAGATCGGAAGTACAAAGGCAACCGCCTCCATCCGTCCATGTACGGATCTGTACGGACAGAAGATCACCGTTCCGGGAGATATTTCTTCTGCTGCATACTTTATTGCGGCCGGACTCATCGTACCGGATTCAGAAATCCTGATTGAAAATACAGGCATCAATCCGACCCGTGCCGGAATCCTGAAAGTATGCGAAGACATGGGTGGTGATATCACTTTATTAAATGAAAGAACCGAAGGGGGAGAAAAGATCGCTGATATCCTCGTCCGCACCAGTAAACTCCACGGAACAACGATTGAAGGGGACATCATCCCGACACTCATTGATGAGATTCCTGTCATTGCAGTCATGGCAGCCGGTCATCAAAGATGCAGCAGAACTGAAAGTCAAAGAGACCGACCGCATCGAAACCGTAACAGACAACCTGAAAGCAATGGGAGCTGATGTCACTCCGACAGATGACGGAATGATCATCCACGGCGGAAATCCTCTCCACGGAACTTCCATCCATACGCTGCTGGATCACCGGATTGCCATGGCCTTCAGTATCGCAGCTCTGGTTGCCGAGGGCAATACAAAGATTCTTGACAGTAAGTGCGTAGATGTATCTTATCCGACTTTCTATGATACGTTTGAAGCCCTGCTTTAGTCTGCACATGGCAACGAACCGGAGGCTTATTCCTGTATAAGACAAGGCCCTGACACCTGCATCAGTCTCTTTCATTCCGTTCTGTGGGATTGAAAGACAAAGAGGATGTATCCCCGCCATTCCGGGGATACATCCTCTTTTTGATTTTCTTCTTCCCGATTCTTTTTACAGGAAGATATACTTCAGAATAAAGAGTACAGCAAGTACATACATCAGAACACTTACTTTTTTCTCTTTTGCCTTTCCAGTAATCAGATTGAATGCAACATAAGCAATAATTCCCATGGAAATACCCTCTGAAATGCTGTAGAAGAACGGCATTGCAATGATACAGATATAGCACGGGATTGCTTCTGACATATCACTGAAATCAATGTTCATTACATTCGTAAGCATATACAGACCCACAATGATCAGTGCCGGTGCTGTTGCAAAAGAAGGAATTGCAAGGAAGATTGGTGACAGGAACAGTGACAGTCCGAAAAGGATTGCTGTTGTCACAGATGTAAGACCGGTTCTTCCTCCTTCTGATACTCCTGATGCACTTTCTACGAATGTTGTCGTTGTAGATGTTCCGAGAACTGCTCCTGCAGTTGTTGCGATCGCATCTGCAAGAAGTGCTCCTTTGATCCGCGGAAGCTTTCCATCCTTATCCAGCATATCTGCCTTAGAAGAAACTCCAACCAGCGTACCGATCGTATCAAAGAGATCTACAAACAAGAATGCAAATAAGATTACGATGAAATCCAGTGAAAAGATTCCCTTAAAATCAAGCTTGCAGAAGATCGGTGACAGGCTTGGGATTGCCAGACCATTGCTGAAATCAGGGAGCAGGCTGTAGCAGCCAACCTCTGCATTCGGAACATACAGTCCCGCAAACTGGCAGATAATACCAAGTCCCCAGGTAATCAGGATACCCCAGAGAATATTTCCTTTTACATTCTTAATAACCAGGATTCCTGTAATGATCACTCCGATAATTGCAAGAAGTACCGTAATTCCGACATCACTGAAAGCAGCCTCTACTCCATTCACCTGATTATATCCATCCAGTGAAAAAAGCTCGATCAATGTAGATCCACCGATCACAATATGAGCATTCTGCATACCAACGAAAGCGATGAAAAGTCCGATACCTACACTGACTGCTGACTTCAGGTTTCTCGGAATCGCATTGAAAATTGCTTCACGTACATTTGTCATGGAAAGTACGATAAAGATGATTCCTTCTGCAAATACGGCAGTCAGGGCATATTGCCAGCTATAGCCCATTCCGATAACGACCGTATAGGCAAAATATGCATTCAGTCCCATTCCAGGTGCAAGTGCGAACGGATAATTCGCCAATACTGCCATCAGAAGTGTTCCGACAAAAGCAGCCAGTGCCGTTGCTGTAAAGACTGCTCCTGAATCCATTCCTGCTGCGGAAAGAATACTTGGATTGACTGCCAGGATGTACGCCATCGTCATAAATGTAGTAACACCGGCAAGTACTTCCGTTTTCACGTCCGTCTTGTTCTCAGACAGTTTAAATAATTTTTCTAACATTTTGTTCCCCTTTCATTCCATTTTTGGTGCTTGTCTACTCTGTTAGAAGACAACAGAATCATCATACCATATCCGCTCTGAAAAAACAGTTTATTTTTTCTAATAACCGTTTATTATCATCTCGGTCATCACGCATCAGCGGTTTCCTGACCGGCATTCTCCAGTTCTCCCAGCATCTCCCGCACCGTCTTTCCTGTGACCGGATGCCGTTTATAGGGAGCGATTTCTTCCAGCGGCTTCAGTACAAAGCTTCTCTTATGCATCTCAATATGCGGAATACACAGATCGTCCTCCTCGCAGATCAGATCATCATAAAAAATAATATCCAGATCCAGTGTCCTTGGTCCCCAGTGTATGATCCGTTCTCTTCCGGCTTCCTGTTCAATCCGGTTCAGCTCCCGCAGCAGCTCTTCCGGATATAAAAGTGTCTGCAGCTTCAGACAGCCATTCAGAAAATCCGGCTGATCTGTCACTCCGTAAGGTGCCGTCACAAGAAAAGAAGAAACTTTTTCCACCCGGCTCGTCGGCAAATGATCCAGCTTGTCAATGGCTTCTTTCAGATAAGCTTCACTGTCCCCGATATTGGATCCAAGTGCAATATATGCCGTATGCCATTCTCTTTCAATCTCCACGCTGACCGTCTCTAGCGGCAGACCGACCGGTGCCCAGGGTTTTTTGATCTCCAGCCGGATCTTCTGAAGCCCTTTTGTCTGTAAAAGCAGTTCTTCTGCAAGACTCTCTGCCACCTTCTCCAGTAATTGAAAAGTATGTTCTTTCAGATAGCGGTCTATAAAAGCACTGACTTCTCCATAATGGATCGAAGCAGTCAGTTCATCTGTCTGTCCCGCCTTTCTTGTATCGGTATACAACACCGCACTGACGACAAATTTCTGTCCCAGTACATTTTCTTCCGGAAATACACCATGATTGGCAAACACCTCCAGGTTTTGTATTTTTATCTTATCTGCTTTCATAGTTACATCCTCATCAGAGCTTTCGTCATTTTGATCGCACGCAGATTTTTTTCCACATCATGAACCCGTACAAACGCACTGCCCTTCTGCACACCATAAACTGTTGTCACCATCGTTCCCTCTTCTCTCTGATCTACCGGAAGATCCAGCGTCAGACCGATCACCGACTTTCTTGAAGTACCAAGAAGAACCGGATATCCCAGTTCCTGAAGGATTTCAAGATGTGCAATGATCTCCAGGTTCATCTCATACGTCTTCCCAAATCCGACACCCGGATCTAAAATGATCTTTTCATCTGCGATTCCGGCCTCCTTTGCAAGACGGACACATTCTTTCATATCTTCTATAAAATCTTTTTGAAACTCTTCATACTCGGCCTTTTCACGGTTGTGCATCAGACAGCAGGCAGCATGATATTTTGCAATGACCTCTGCCATTTTTTCATCATATTTTAAGCCCCAGATATCATTTACAAGGTCTGCTCCCGCCTGAAGTGCCGCTTCTGCCACATGGCTTTTATATGTGTCGATCGAAATCGGAATATCAAACTCCTTTTTCAAAGCTTCAATCACCGGAGTCACCCTTGCGATTTCTTCTTCATCTGAAATCTGCACATGTCCCGGACGGGTCGATTCTCCACCCACATCGATCAGATCCGCACCTTCTGCGATCATCTTCTGTGCATGCCTCAGTGCCTGTTCCATTCCGTTGTATTTTCCACCGTCGGAAAAAGAATCCGGTGTCACATTCAGGATTCCCATAATATATGTATTCTTTTCTGTATCAAACTCTCTGTTGCCTATGATCATATGATTATCTCCTTGTTCTTCTCTTCATCCTTCCAGTTGCACTCTTTTTCTGCCGGGCAGGAA
>OBJG01002545.1_pt1 | contig 11060 bp, 9 predicted proteins | sample 1517941 | NCBI WGS metagenome assembly OBJG01 (sample SAMN04571712, study PRJEB22368) | human gut metagenome | biome: human gut; material: stool | host: Homo sapiens | place: Luxembourg | collected 2012-09-21
GGACGTTTTGCGCCACACATACGCAAGCTTTCACGCCAAAAACTACGCCGACTTGTCGCGCCTGCAACTTAATATGGGACACCGCGACCAATCGCTTCTTCGCTCGCGCTACGTCAATATGCACGGCATTTCCCGTATCGAGGCAAAAAGCTTTTTCAACTAATAATTTGACAAGTCCGCTTCTTGTATGACTCTTTTTATAGACGTTGAGAACAAGAAGCTTGTCCAGAGTTTGACTTCCGACAGGAGCGTGCCCGCGCCCATATTTATGTAGGGCGACAACGAGCCGCTCGAAATCTTCCTTTTGCAAAAGGGCGGAGAATCGCTCTACGAAGTAAAGCCGCTTGTAGTCGGCACCGACTTCCTTCGAGTTGCGATTGCGCGTTTCAAAGGCTATCCCAAATCACTCACCTATGCGGCTGGCTACGCGTTGAATCCGAACGGCGGTGCGGAAGTGGTATTGCCGCTAAACACCACGGCAATCGAAAACGCCGTTCAGGAGAGCGAATATATCTCCGCGTTCTTGGAGGTGGAATACTCCGACACTGCGGGCAGAATCGTTACGATTTTGCAGACTGCCTGCCGTGTAAAAAACGACCTCATCGAAAACGCGCCAGCAGTCGAACTTCAAGAGCAGTTCTACGACAAAGTTTATACCGACACTGTTTTCTCGAAGAAGTCCGCCAACCTTTCTGACTTGGCGGACAAGTCGGCTTCGCGCACAAACCTCAGCGTATATTCAAAGTCCGAAACCGACGCTAATGACGCATTGGCGTTAAAAAAAGCGTCCAATCTTTCGGACCTTGCTAATAAAGAGACCGCAAGAAGCAATCTTAGCGTGTATTCAAAATCTGAAGTCGATTCAAAGCACGAGCTCGACCTAAAAAAGGCTGAAAACCTTTCCGACTTGGCTGATACAGGACAGGCAAGAGCCAATCTCGACGTCCCGCAAAAGCGCGACTTGTTCAAGTATATGAAGTGCGGAATATGGTCTGACGCCTCATTGTCAGTTCCCTCGGAATACGGCGCAACGCTCGGCGACGACTTCGTGGCGGGAAATTGCTCGACATTCCTTACGGTCTATCTGCCCGAACCTACAAGCTATTATACGCAACTCTACGCCATTTCATATGCCGACAGCGGAATCTTCACGCCCGAAATTTCCGCAGACGGCAGGACGCTAAAACTCGGCTACATCTATCAGGAAAGCGAAAGCGGCGGAACTGAAACTGTCGAGAAAACGGCGGCGATTTCAAAGGCAATCGAATACGGCGACAGAATCGCGCTAACCGTCGACGGCAGGAATTTCAAGCTATACAAGGGTATCGAACTTGTCTCGTCGGGCGTAATTCCCGACGAACTTTCCATAACGGGTGCGTCTTCGTTCTTGGGTTGGAAGGGCTTGAAGCAGGTTATGGCGTATTCGAATTCGCTCCTGTTGCCGCTTACGGCAAGCGAGGGCAAGACCGCGAAAATCAACTACTCGATTGAGGATTTCGCAAACGGCAATTTTCCACCGAAAGGCATTCTGAACTCGCGCTATCACTATTTCAGAAGCACGTTCGCAAGCTCGTTTACGCGCAACAGCTTACATTCGAAGGGCGTCGGCGGCGCGGAAATCGGCGGCAAAAAGAATGTGCTGAAAATTTCGCTCGTGCCCGACACCTACAGCGCGTCGCACGAATACGAACTGCCCACAAAATATTTTAGCGGCAACGGAATGTTGCACAAAATCAGGTTCTCGGTTTACCTGCCGACGACAAACCCGAACATCACGAAAGTTCAGCTGAGGCTCGGCAGCGTTGCGCCCTCAAGCGCGGGGACGATAGTTTCAAAGACCGACAACATCGATAAATCGGGCGTGATTCTGCCAAAGGACGAGTGGCAGACCGTGGAAATGATACTCACGCTCAAATGGTCGGGCGCGTTCAAGCTCTATTTGTATAAGGGGAACAACTCATACTTCAAGCTCGAGGAGGAATCGACCGACGCGGTTTACCTGCACTCGATTACCTGCTCGTGTTTGCAGGGCTTTGAAGGCTTTTTCTACGGCGCGGGGAATTCGGGATTTTGGAAGAACTACGGCGCGTCGAGCAGGGACTTGGCATATTACGGATGGTCGCTGCCGTTCGAGGGGAACGGAAGCTATACAAAGCACATTGCGGTTTCGTCGTTTTCGAGCACAACGTATCTTTACGCGGAGGGCTTCCCGTCGGGCTTGGAACTTTCGCAGATTGTCCTGCTCTTCGATTCGGAACTGCCCGACACTTCGAGTGCCGAAGAGGAAATCCAGAAGAACGTCTTCCGCCTCAGGACGAACGACGACACGGTTTGCGAGGAACAGCTTCCCGCAATTCCCGCAAACAGGCCTTATTACATATACCCCAAGCGCGGACTTCCCGAACTCTATTATTCGCTGGAAATTGCGCCGATGTATGCGTGCAACTGCGGCGGCTCGGTCGATTTAATTTTCACAAAGGTAAGTTAATATGGGTAAATACATCACAAAAATCACTCTCGGAGAGGACGCAAACGACTTCGCGCAAATTGTAGGCGTTTTGGGCTTTTGCGGCAACCGCTACATCTGCCAAGCGTTAGATTCGGACGGGAACATTATGCACTCGCAGACGTTTTCGCTTCCGAAAAACATCGACGGGCTTCCCCCCAACGATTCCGCATTGAAAGCCGATGTCCTGAAATCCTGGAAGTCGGAGGAACTCAAACGCCGCAAGGTTCGGGGGGAGGCGTAGAAATGGGAGCAATATCCGCATTATGGGACAGCGGAGTTCTGGGCGCAATGGCGACAATGGCTGTTACGACACTCGGGCAGCTTTCCGCATTGAACAATCAGAAGTTTACGACGGTTCTGGAAACTTTGCAAAAACAGCAGTCTTCGGACTCGGCGCTTCACGATTCGGCGTTTGCAAGAAGCGGCGACAAGGGCGTTGTCGTCAGACGCATTATGCTTTTTATGGCGTTCTTCGTGCTGGCAGTCTGTCCGTTTATCTTCGCATTTTTCGGAGACATTCCGATAGCCGTCGAAACCGTTCAACAATCTGGAGGTTGGCTCTGGGGGCTTGTCCCAGAGAAAGAGTCGTTTGCCGTCGCCTACATAAACGGGTTCTACTTGGCTGATGTTTGGAAAGAACTTATGGCAAACTTGATTTCCGCATACATAGGCGCGGGCATAACGAGAAAGGCGTTTACACTCGGCAAATGAACGAAGTCTTTGAAAAGGAAATCGAGCATATCACAAAACGCTTGGAAACTCTTGAACACACAGTCTTCGGCAACGGACATAAGGGACTGAAAGCGGAACTAATCGAGCTCAAAACCGAAATCGAAACCTTCAAAAAAATCGCCCTCTGGCAAATCGGCATCCTCCTCGCCATCCTCTGCGCCGTTCTGAAGATTCTGATTTAACACCTATAATTTTCGAATGTCTAATCTTTCATCAAAAACATAGTGATCGATTTTATCCTTCCGTAACGAGCTTTCCTTTTCATCAATTTTCTTTTTCCTGGCATTTTCACCATACGGCATGGTAACTAATATAGGCTTGATTGTTATTTTTGCTCCTTCTGCGGGAATAAAAGATTTTTTGTGTATATTACACCACTCTTTATACCTTAATATTTGTTCTTTATCATTTGGTTTAAGGGGGCAATTCTTTAGCTCTATCGGCGAAATAACATAATTATTTTTATTTTTAGAGACAATTAATATGTCTATTTTTGAATTTCCAAAACTACAAAAGACTTCATTTCCAACCCAAATAATTTCTGAAGACGAAGTAACGAATTTCTGTTTTATTTTATCAGATGACAAAATGTATGTTTGTAATATGCTTTCGGATTTAATTCCTATCTCTTCTATCTTTGTTTTTATATCAACATGAGATAAGTTTACAACGTGTTCCGAAGAAGGCTGCTCTGTATTTATAATTCGTTTTTTTGTGTCAAAAGAATAATAGTTGGTGGATCCCCAGGGGGCTTCTTCGTTTATGTTTTCTAATTCTTTTTTTAGTTTTGTTGATTCTGCTTCTGTAATAGGAGTACAACCTCTTTCTCCTTTTAATTTCCGATATATTAACGACCAGCATAAGTCTTTCGCTTTGGTTTTTTCGTCAAATGAATCAAGAATACGAGTTTCAGGCACACCTTTCTTGTATACATTTTTGGGAGCAATTTTTACTCTAAACTGCAAAGTCTTTCCTAGACTTTTTGAAATGCGTTTTGCTTCTTTTGAATTGTTGGGTTCGAAAGCAAAGGGAATTTTTTCTGTTCCTACTTTGATTATTTTGAATACTCCAAAAAATTCACCTTCACTTTTCCCATTTTTACAAACATAGAAAAAAACTTCATCGTCAACTCTTATTCTGCAAATATCTTGTATCATTCCTATGAATGCTTTGCTCTTTAGACAGTTTTCAAGAACGAAGTCTGACTCTAAACGCGGTGTACCTTTCTCATCATTATTCTTCTCTGTTTTTCCTGTCCCCGCAAACATATATTGCAAATGGATGGGAAAGGTTTTTTCATCAACTATGAAAACATGCGAGGTAGACATATATCAATCCTTCTGCGCTTCATTGTGTTGGATTAAATACGCTATTCAAGCATTATTTCTTTTGGAACAAAAATATATACTCGTGTTTAAATATGTAGAATCCATTTGACAATGCTCTGTATCTCCAAAGCGATTTTTGATTGGATTTCCCCTTGGTTTCGTCAAAATTCTTAACTATAACAGATTTTAATCTAAAGTTGTACTCCATTACTTTCTGCATACAATAAAATCCTAATGGAATCCATTCGGATTTTTGATATTTGTCCCCGATTACAACGGCTAAAAATCTCTTCGGTTCCAATATATTGTATGTGTTTTCAACGACTTTCCCAAGTGAATCAAGAAAATCCGTAATCGTATTGGCATTTGACAAGTCATTATCCTCAGACCCAAACTTTATAATATCCCAATATGGCGGGTGTAGCAAAGCAAATTGAACGTAATCTATACCATATTTTGAAATTATATCTTTAAAATTAGCTATTGTAGAATCTACATTTTCTACAATAGCTTTTGCATTATTTTCCACGGGAAGAAATTTAACGGCATTGTCAAGATTTTCTTGGGCGAGTTGTACCGTATTTGGGTTAATTTCAAATCCGATGCCATTTCGATTCAATCGGCGGGATTCAATAAGAGTTGTTCCACTTCCTAAAAATGGATCTAGAATCCAATCACCTACCTTTGTATATCGCTTCAGAAATTGATTGGGGATTTGCGGAACATAGTTCCCGTGAAAGCTTCCGTTATGCCCGTTTTTTGCATATCGTTCTTTTATTATCCAGAGTGAATCCGTAGAAATATTCTCATATTTCTGCCAATTCGTTAAATCCAAATCGTTATATTTCCCCATTATTTGACTAAAATATGAAGATATTCAGTTGTTTTATCTGCCTTGTTCGCACGATTAGAATCAGCTTTGAAACGTTGATAGTCGGTTGATACTACTTTATATTTACCATAACGGGACATTATATTCTTAATCTCGTCAAACGACATCAAGCCCTCGTTATTGTAGCTCAGAAAAATGTATTTAAAATTTGCGTGGGATATTAAATCTTCAAATGTTCTTGATACGGATGAGTTAGAGCAATATTTGGAACGAGCATAATTACGCATTCCAGTTTTACCTTTTGGCGTAAATTCATCGTATAAAGCAATTGTATTCAAAAGATGGTAATTAGCCCCATATTGACGAGCGTTATATGGGGGGTCCATGTACAAAACATCACCATCAATATCCTTTATTAAGTCATTTGAATCCCGTTGAAAGACATCGTGTAAATTATCGTTTATTTGAAACAATGCAGGTTCTAATATTAATGGCTTTTGCGCTGTCTTTTTTAGACTTTTCAAAAATGCACCATATACAGATGCAGTATTAGCGACTTTATCCGCACATTCGAGTAAACTAGCAAGGAGAAAATAATAAACATTCTCGGAAAGAAAATTTTGATTTTTCCATTCCTCTATTTTTTGTCGAATAGCATCTATTTTTTTTGCGTTTTCGGATGAAAAATACAGTCTATGTTCTTTTCCTCCTTCAGCATAGTTTTCAAATATGAATCCCTCTACGCCGACTAAAGAATTCAGCTCATCAATAAGCATATTTGCATCTATCGGACGGTGATTTGCTATGTAATTCTTATTCAACACATAACTATAAAATTCCATATCATTGGCTATTATTTTAGAGACTCGAGTCTTAAAATAACGTCCTACTGCACCTGTACCCGCAAATATATCACAAAAAACCTTTCCTTTTAACGAACCTACTGTATTTGTAATGTTCGTATCAAGGAAAGGCAACAACTTATTTTTTGCTCCTATATAGTTCATTGTGTTACACTATGACAGATATTGCAATAGATTCAAGATTAAATAGTTATATTTCTTTACGTCTGGCTTTTCTAAGGAGTTCTTCCCTGTATGCGACTGGGTCGTATTGGTAACATCCAATACACCCACTTTCTTTCAAGGATGAGTTTCCTCTGTAGTAGGGCATTGGAAATCCTTTTATGCAAGTTGCATCAAATCTTTTATCTGTTTCTTGGCAACGCTTACATATTTGACGCTTAGCATCGTTTGCAGCTTTTGTTAAAGGCTGAAAATCTTCGAGTTTTTGGGTAGAAATATTTGAGACGCGTTGAGAATTTTTAGTTCCTTCCTTATGGTCGATTTCAATCTTTGTATTTTCTGACGTTCCAATAATGCCCAGCATCACACAAGGTTTATCCTTGTAGTATTTTTTTATTTCACTGCTGATCGCTTGATTGAAAGTTTCATTTTCATTGAATCCGTTTAATCGAATTGCGTCGATTGAATTTCCCGTCGATTGGGTTTTGTCAAATTCTACTACATATTTTTTTGCAAGGGCAGAACTTTTTCTGCACCAACTTCCACCATTCCCAAGCTTGAGTTCCTTGAACTCACCTACAAATTCATCAACCGAGACCCAACGACTTACTCCGTGATCATCGGGTCTTGCCAATTTTAAGAAAAGTTCAATTTTGGTCATAATGCCGCATCAAAACCTAAACATCGCAGAAAGTCAATCCTTAGAATGGTGAATTTGTTCAGTGCAATAATCACTAAACATTATATAACAGAGAAAAGACTCATATCTGGGAAGGGAATCGAAATTCATTTAATGATTTTTTTATCTCGCAAACGAGGTCTTCGATCTGTTCGGATATGGATATATTTGTAGATAACTTACCTTTTAGATAAAGAAAAGCACGTCCAATGTCTACAAGTCTTGTAGATCTTTCTTTTGCCATGAAATTTTTTGTCCTTTTGATTAAAATAGAAACATTTTTCGGTCGGATCTTTGATGGAGAGTAAAACAAAAGCATCTGATTCAAGGCGCAAAGAATTTCCGTATATTCGTCATTAAGAGTTAATTTCTTTATGAAATCTTTTATCCTATCTTTTACTTTTTTATCTGATATTGAATATAAAGGGAAAAATAAATTTAAAATTAGGCTATATTTGGCAGCCGATTTTTCATCATCCAACTGATTGTACTTAACAATAACATTATTAACAAGTGAAAGATCCTTGAATTTAGTATCATTTGCATCTTGTATGCAATTTATTACGTTACAAAAATAATTATTTTGAAGTGCGTAAAACTCCTGAAAGTTAATGTTACCTGATGCAAATTTTAACAAAAATGTCTTCAGTATACTCACTAAATTGGTGCGCGGATAACAGGTAGATTTCAAATTTGCTAAATTTGTCACAAAAGAAGTAATTCCTTCGATTACATTCAAGGTTACGTCACCTTTAACTAATATTTTTATGCAAGAATCAATTTCTAATACCTCTTCTTGTTCCAGTTTCAAGAGCGACAACAAAAATAGCGTATTTTTTAAAAATTTTTCGATGTTATTTTTTGTGCAATATGTTTGTTTCCTGTATGTTTCACAAAGATTTTTAAACACATTTATTAACCATTTTTTTGTTTCGTCTGATTCCAATTCAAATATTCTATGTTCATTGTCCTCTTTGGATAAAATGCAATTCTTTAATAAGTATACTGCCTTTTGAGGTTGTAGATACTTTATTACAGAATATAATTCGTACTTGTTGAACTTAATTTTCTTGTCAGTTACAGATCTGCAGACTGTAATTCGTAAAAATAATTCAATCATTAGAGTAAATTCTATATATTCTTCAACCATAATGAAATTGTTTATTACAAACTCCAATAATGATTTATGGTAAAATCTATATGTTTCTGGATCGCTTTGATAAAAACTTCTTCCATTTTTTATTGTTTCTGCAGCATACTCTTTGTCCAAGAAAAGCTTCAATGTACCAATGGTTTCTTTGTAGTACATTGCGAAATTAGATAATTCATATATTGGTTTTATCTGTTTTTTCCAGTCATATGAAAGGTTGTTAAACTTTTCTTCTAAATTGTATTTTTCATATTTAGTGCCGTCTGAATGGTTTCTTATTTTTATGAATAGATTTAAATTGTTTATGTTCGACATTAAAATGAATGACCAGAAAAAGTTCCTCGTTTTTTGAAACGATTCAACATTTTGCTTTAGAATATCATATGATTTTTCATAATTTTGTAAATTATACTCAGACAATGCAATCTTTAACGGTTGGATTTCATCATTTTCTTTGACGCAAGAATCCGAAAATATTTTGAACTCCATACAATTTTGAATCCAATCTACATTGGGACGAAATTCTTCTGGAATCCGAAAATATTTCACATTAGAAGAGTCAATTTTGCAAATAATACCATCTATCCCCGCCTTAGAAAGAATGGACAATGCTTTTTTCATATCCTCTGAATACGAGATTTTATTAGGTGGCATTTTTGCTAAAGATTCGCATTTTAAACGAAATTTTTCTATATCCGAATTAGCCGAATCTCCTGAATTTGGCAATTGAAGCAAAACACACTCTTTAAAGACTCGTATTCGCGAATATTTAAAAGCGGATTCAATACTCCTATAATGAATGTGTCTTAATGGAGACAAATGTTCTATTTTAGACAAGATAAATGATTCTGGTAACGAATATTCTTCTATTCCATTTTTTACACTTCTTAAAAATAAGTCTATCGTATTGTTATCCAAAAATAATGGAATAAGCTTTTGGCTTTCAAGATATTTTGTCGCCCATTCATTCGTATTGTTCGACGCAATATATAGACTTGGAACGATAGATGTCCTATGGGTTATCCAGCCAAGAATTTGCTTTAGATTAAAATCGTTAAATGAGTATCCCAAAAACAATACTGTATTTGATGACAATATGCTTTTTACGTAATTTTCAATTAGAGGGAAATTATCACTGTAATTTATATAATCCGATTCTTTGAATACAAAGTTATGGTGTGCAAAATCGCCATGCATTTTTATAAGTTTCTTAGGAAGTGTAGATTTTCCTAAATCTTCATCGCATGAAATTGTGTCATAGAAATATCCGTTTTCATTTATCGCTTTTTCAATTAAATCATCCCAATTTGTTGTAATGATTACGCTTGGATTTAATTCTAAAATGAGCTTATGGATCTTAGATGGCATCGCATCAAAATTGAATAATTTTTCTATTTTGCGACAATAAGCAGCTTTTTTGTACTTTAGGAAGTAAAGTTCCGCGATCTTTAAAAAATCGGTTTCTTCACAATCCCCAAGTTGTGCCCGAAGATCTTCGATTACATCACTCCATAGTGGAAGTTTATTTATTTTTGTATCCGATGTTTTTGAAATGCCAGCACCAATAAAAACAGCAAGAGTATTATTTTCACTGGCTCTTTTTATGTCATTTATATATTCTTTCGAGAGATTCATTTAAAGTTCGTTTATTTTAAGCCTATTCTTATCAAGAGTAAAAATGTAACACACTTAATTTCGAGTGATCAATATCGTTGCGTTAAAGGGACGTGTTTAACTTACCTTAGAATCAAATTATTGCCGAATGTCAATTTTAAGAAAATTAAATTCGCAACATTATCTTTGTAAATATCAACAAAACGTTATTATATCCGCAACTTTTGCGGAGATAATGCTTGTTTTTCTCCGCAAGGTGTGTTTTGATAGTGCCGATAAAGGAGGTGTTGCGTATGTATATTTACGAATGCAAAAGTTGGCCTAAGTTTATTTGGAATGCGGAGGACATTCAATCTGCGCTTTCGCGGGTTGTATTTGCGCAAGGCAAGTTGCTTGGCAAAATGGGCGCGCTCGGGTTTGATGTAAAAAACGAACAGGTATTAAGTAGCGTTTCCGATGAAATCATAAAGTCTTCCGAAATCGAGGGCGCGAATCTCAATCTCGAACAGGTTCGCTCGTCGGTTGCGCGCAGGCTCAACATAAGCTACAAATCTTCCACCAAGCCGCTATGTAGATGGAGTAGTGCGCATGATGATGGATGCCATCGACAACTACGACCGACCGCTTACGCAGGAACGGCTTTTTTCGTGGCACGCGGCGTTATTCCCGACGGGGTGGAGCGGTATGTCTGAAATAGAAGTCGGCAAATTCCGCTCTGATAAATTCGGGCGAATGCAGGTTGTTTTGGAACGCGGCAACCGCAAGACAATTCACTACGAAGCCCCGAAAGCGGAAGTAATTCCCGACGAAGTCGCAAAATTTCTGCGCTGGACATATTCGGTAAAGCCCGATTTAACCGCGGCGGCAATCGCGCACTTGTGGTTTGTAACGTTGCACCCGTTTGAAGACGGCAACGGCCGCATAACCCGCGCGATTACGGAGTATATGCTGGCAAGGTGCGAGAACTCGCAGTTGCGCTTTTACAGTATGTCGAAGCAAATTGAGCTAAATAGGCGAAATTACTATGATATAATCGAGCACACACAAAAAGGCAGTCTCGATATAACAGGCTGGCTAATCTGGTTTTTCGATACGCTTTTCGACGCAATTTCCGACGCCGACAAAACGAGCGAAAGGCTTATGTTTAAAGCCCGATTCTGGCAAAACCTTGTAGATGTCGACATAAGCGCG
>OBJG01002548.1_pt1 | contig 11048 bp, 6 predicted proteins | sample 1517941 | NCBI WGS metagenome assembly OBJG01 (sample SAMN04571712, study PRJEB22368) | human gut metagenome | biome: human gut; material: stool | host: Homo sapiens | place: Luxembourg | collected 2012-09-21
GTCTGGGGAGTAAAATGCTCTGAAATAAGTTCTGCTTGGGGAGCGCAAAGAATAAAGGGCATTTCCATAAAGAAAGCGATTATGCACGCGCTTTCAAAGAAGAAAAAACAAAAGGATATATACCAGAAAGATGTAGAAACTTCTCTGATAGATAGTTTTTTATACCCAAAATACGGGCCCGGCCAACTATGGGAAAGAGTCGCGAAACTCTGCGAAGATAAAGGTGTGCAAATTAGCAAGTCTGCGGAAATTGTCGGAATAAATGTTAAAGACTCAAAAATAGTAAGCGCAGATATCAAGTATGCAGATGGTACAGTAAAAACATTTGAATGCGATGAATTTGTATCGTCAATGCCAATCAAAGAGCTCATTTCTCGCATAAAAGGAATTGATATTCCTAAGAACGTCATAGAAATTGCAGAAGGGCTTACATACAGAGATTTCATAACAGTAGGAGTTCTCTGCAATAAAATAAATATAAAGTCCGACAAAATGCAAAACGGACTTACAAAAGATAACTGGATTTACATACAAGAATCGGACGTTAAAGTAGGGAGGCTGCAAATATTCAATAATTGGAGTCCGTATCTCGTCTCAGATAAAGACAAAGTTTGGATGGGGCTTGAATATTTCTGCCAGGAAGGCGACGATATGTGGAATATGCCCGACAATCAAATGGTTGAAATGGCAAAAGAAGAAATGCGAAAATGCGCCATAGCAAACCCAGAGAATGTAGTGGATGCTGTTGTCATAAGAACAAAGAAGGCATATCCCGCATATTTTGGAACATATTCGAGATTTGGAGAGATTAGAAAATTTCTCGACGGTATCGAAAACCTATATTGCATTGGGAGAAACGGGCAACATAGATATAATAATATGGACCATTCAATGCTTTCCGCAATGGAGGCTGCCAAGATTATAAATGGCGACAATATATCTGATAAGAGTTCTATATGGAATATAAATACCGAGGAAAATTATCATGAGTCTAAATAGCATATTAAAAAAGGAACTGCCGCTAAGGGGCTCATTAAAAAGAAAGATACTTTTTATTGCGATAGTTTGTTATTCGCTAACAGCAATAGTATTCATATTTGGGTTTGGTGCGTATCAATGGACTATAGATAAAAACGGAGATGAAATATATAGATTTTCGGAGAATTACGCCTTTGGCAAAGGCGTGAATCCATACGAAGTCATGTTGGGAAATGCACCACAGCTTGATGTTAAAATATCGGATGGCGCGGGAACTGCACCTTATAATTTTATTTTTTATTATTTATTGCACTTTTCGGATTCAAATAAAGCCGTAGCAACTACAGTAGTCTTCTGCTTTTATATTTTAGCCTTAATAGGATCTTCAATTATAATATATAGATATGTACGACCCAAAACCGATTTCTACGTTGCATTGCTCTGCACATTGGTTTTTCTAAGCCAGTATGGAGTTGGAGTTGCATTTGGTTTGGGTAACTATGCAATATTCACATACTTTTTCATACTATTACTGGCATATACAAACTTTTGCGAAAAAAGGCCTGCCATCGGCGGACTACTCTTAGGATTGGGTATGATGAAACCCCAGACTATGATGCCTTTCTTTGTACCATTGATAATTAAAAGGCGGATACTTATTGTTTCTATCTCAGTTGCCACTGTGATTATAGCCTTTCTGCTTGCATGCTACGTTTTATCAACAAGCCCTATTGATCTTTTCAAGGACTTTTCAGAGCAAGGCAAATCTGCCACTAATATATCCAATGCATATTGCGGTCCCATATCTTCAATTGGGACTGTTTTAACAGGGGGCAAAGCGACAGATTTTCTCCACGTTAGTTTTATCATATTTCTAATATTTACATTCATAATATGCTGGAAATATAGAAATATAGAAAAAGATTATACATTTATTATACCTGCGGCCATTTCCACAGTTTGGACTTATTCGTATGCTTGTAATTCTACAGGCGTATATATATTGTGGGCAATCCCTATTATTATAGACTTCTTCTCGCGCGAGAAGATTAGTTTATTTAGGTTATCTTTATATATTATAACTCTATCCATAATGTTAGCCTACCTTCCACGAAATACATTGGGACTCCCAACTTCTTTATTTCCATTCGCGGAGGATATTTATAGAATTTTTATGGTATTTATGGCATTCTATATTGTCATTAAACGGGATACTTTTGTAAGAGGATATAAGAAATAACTTTACAATCCCACAAAATATTGCAATACGCTTGACAATATATACTATCGTTAAGCTATAAAATTTATTGAATAAATTAACGTGAACACTCATATCTCAATAAGATAAGTGCTTGGGGATACCAATACTTAATAAGAATACCATGAAGCTAAATAAAATATTAAATAATCCATTTATAGTTTTCCTACCTTTTTTCTTCTTATACGCAGCTATCGCGATTACCGAGATGGCGCACATCAATTCTGGCGATTCACTCAGATACCAATTTTATGCGAAAAACTTGTTATCAGGGTATTTTTCATCGGCGGAAATTGTAGATATATGGAATGGACCGATGTACCCAATTACTCTAATTCCAATATTTCTTTTTAGATTACCAATATGGGTCGGTTTAATTTTTAACGCATTCTTTATATATATTTCGGGAGTTTTTCTATATAAATCAGTAAGCATATTCGCTTCAAGGAAGATGGCATTTACGGCGGCGGCAATATTTATGTGTATGCCTAATTTCCATATTTTGACAAGGGCGTTAATGTCCGAATCTTTGGCATGTGCATTTGCGTCGCTTTCACTTTATTTTTCTATTGTTGCATTTTCCAAGCGTAAGCTCTGGTACACTATCGTTGCGGGACTTATGTGCGCAGGGCTGATTTTAACAAAAGTCATATTTTCCTATGCGTTTGTAGTTGTAGGAATACTGTTTTTGTTATTCTCGCTATGGAAGAAAGAGGCTCTGACTGGAGCCTGCATAGTGTTTGCTACTTTCATATTCTGTTCCCCGTGGCTCATATATACCCATGCAAAAACCGGCAAATATTTCTATTGGGCTTCGAGCGGCGGAGAGAATCTATATTTATTAGCTCTCCCCTATGACGACTTCAAAGTCGATTTCATGCGTTGTAAAAATAGGATAGATTTTAACTGGGACTGGGCAGTGCGCCAATATATAAAAAATCCAAAGTACGAAACATATTATCCAGACGATGTAAAAAACGATGCAATGATTGCAGACAAACTTTCTATGGTTGGTTCATGCGATTATTTAGTTAAACGTTCGCGTGAGTTTATATTTGAGAACCCGCTAACATATTGCAAAAATATACTATTAAATATTAGGCATTTATTTTACGCGCCTCCGTTTGCGCGGCCAAGCGCAATTATTTGTTTTCTTTGCCTATTCCCAATAGCGGTATTATCAATACTCGCAGCCATGCTTGCGCTTTTGAATAAAGTAAAAATAGATGCCGGAGTAATATTCTGTATATCGTTTACTGTGGTATATCTGGCGGGAAGCATATTGCTTATTGCGCTTTGGAGACAATTTTATATTATAGTCCCTATTTTAATTTTCTGGATATTTTATATATGGAACGCTATGCACAAACGCAATAGAGGTATAAACGTGCATAGTTAGACTTTATTAGGGGAGATATAGATACTCTGTCAACTAGTACGGACACTTACACATAAGCCTCAGCATTGATATCCCGCAAAGATTCTTTGATATATTTATAGAGTCCATTCCGTATTAACAATCAAACTAATCGTGTATCCCACTTTCATAGAGATATAAATCTTTGTCAAGTATGGCACATTTTGTTAATCTAATTAAAAGGTTAATACAAAATGCTGAAAAAAATATTGCAAAACGCTTGACAATATGGCGTATTGTTGAGCTATGAAGCATACTGAGGACATTATTCTGAGGCTCTTGCGCATAAGAGAGGCGCGAAAGCTATCCGAGTCGCCTTTGGCGTCTCCGGACGACGTCCAAATCCTCAGGGACTTCATAATCGAAAACCGCAGACAGATTCCGTCGTTTGCGCTCTCGCATTTTGACAGGCTCGAAGCTTGCGGAATGCGCGGTTTGGCGGCTGTAAAAGACGGTAAATGCTCGGCTTGTGGCGCGCCCGTTCCGCCCGACGAAATCGAATACCTCGAAAAAAATAAAAACATAGGAGTCTGCGACGGCTGTTTTTGCTTCCTATATCTCGACGACGAAAAATTTCACGACGATGATTTTTTCGCGCGCCTGCTAAATAAAAAATGAACTACCCAAACCTGCCCTTTAAACCCAAAATCCTTTCCTGCATGAAGAGCTACAACCGCTCTTCTTTTTTTGCGGATCTCTGCGCCGGCACAAGCGTTGGAATACTCGCCCTGCCGCTGGCAATGGCTTTTGGCATCGCAAGCTCCGTAGCCCCCGAACAGGGGCTTTATACGGCAATTATAGCGGGATTTATAATATCCGTATTTGGGGGCTCGAAAGTTCAAATCGGCGGCCCCACGGGGGCTTTTATAGTAATTGTGGCATCGATAGTCGCCCAATACGGATACGGGGCGCTGGCGGTCGCGACTATCATGGCGGGGATTTTTCTCATCGCAATGGGGCTATCGAAGATGGGCAATGCCATACGCTACATTCCACGGCCTGTTGTAATCGGCTTTACAAACGGGATTGCAGTCTTGATAATGTCAACCCAGATAAAGGATTTCCTCGGGCTAAAAATCGACTCCGTCCCCGAGGACTTCATTCCAAAACTTGTCGCAATCTGGAAAAATATCCATACCACAGACTGGCATACGCTGCTCGTTGGAGTAGTTTCAATACTAATAATTGCGTATTGGCCCAAGGCGTGGAGAAGGCGCGTGCCTGGTATGCTCGGCGCGATTTTTATAACTACAATTCTCGTATCAATTTCAGGTTTCGATACGCCGACAGTCTTTGCGAGGTTTGGGGAGATACCGAACTCGCTGCCAGCTTTCAGCGTTCCGGAATTTGAGTTTTCTGAAATAAAGCAGTTGCTCATGCCGGCAGTGACGATAGCGATTCTTGCGGCGATTGAATCGCTGCTTTCGGCTGTGGTCGCAGACGGAATGATTGACGACAAGCACGACTCCAACCAAGAGCTAATCGCGCAGGGAATGGCAAATATAGTTTCTCCGTTTTTTCTCGGCATTCCCGCAACCGGCGCCATTGCGCGCACGGCTACAAACGTAAAAAACGGCGCGCGGACGCCTATCGCGGGCATTGTACATTGCGCAGTGTTGCTTGCGATTCTTGTCTTCGCGGCGCCCTACGCCCAATACATACCGCTTTCCACGCTTTCGGCGGTGCTGTTTGTTGTGGCGTACAATATGGGAGATTGGTCGGCATTTTGGCAAATGCGCCGCCTCCCGCGCTCTGACGACGCGGTTTTTATGGCGACTTTTCTGATAACAGTAGTATTCGGACTTACGCTTGCGATAGAAGTAGGCATGGTGCTTGCCGCAATGCTGTTTATAAGGAGAGTATCGCAAACGACCGAAGTTATGCTTGTGGACAAAAAGCTCGAAACTGATCTTTCAAAATATTCTCTTGAAGGCAAAGACGTCCCGGAAGGCGTAATGGTTTTTAGAATATTTGGCGTTCTTATGTTTGGCGCGGCGGACAAACTTGAAAGCATACTTTCCGAAATGGGCGAAGCTCCGAAAATTGCGATTCTTAGAATGCGCACCGTGCTTGCGATGGATTCCACCGCGCTGTCGATTCTTGAGAAGTTGTACGACAAACTGCGGGCAAGAGGGGTAGTGATGATGATTACGGGAGCGCACTCGCAGCCGCTGCACATGATGGAAAAGTCCGGATTCTTGGATAAAATCGGCGAGGAATATGTCGTAGAAAACATAGACATCGCCCTTGAAAAGTCGCGCAAAATTCTCGCTGCCGAAAAGCAGTAGCATAAAAAATCCCTGCATTTTAACCTCATATTAGGTCACTTTTCAGTATCCAAGATGCTATGCAGAAAAAAATTTCAAAATAAAATCCTACGAATTTTTAGTTTTGTTTTGCCAGGAAAAGGAACCAAAAAAATAGGCGCAGAAGCCAAAATGATTTAAGCGCCTATTTGCGCGGCGCATTTTGTCGCCGACTTGTTTGCCTTAAAGGACGATGCATATCGACAATATGCCCGCCGCGCTAATTCAACCGAGGGATATAAAAAAAATCTAAAAAAATTCTTCATTCAATTCTTAAGAAGTAACCCTGTATTTGAAAACATATTGCAAATACGATTATCCTGCAGGTTTCTATCGGCAACCCGTAATGTGTTATTCATATCCCAAAAAATATCCGTACTATCAAACGCATTCTTACCGCAATTTTTAGATGTTAAATATTTTATTTTGAGCATTCCATAAGCGGCAGCGCAAAATCTTTGTGGATTCTTTGGGGATTTTGCTCGCATGGAGATTTTTTATTTACGCAAAAAAATTCTTTTACATTCGTGAAAAAAAGGCCGCCCTCGCCTATAAAAGCTTTGCGCGCTTGGCCTTTACTTGCGGAATCTGCCCATACCGCCAATCTCCAACAAATTTAACCAGACAAAAAACTTTTGTATTGGCAGCTTAAAGAGCGGCTTAAACAAACTAAAAAGTTATTGCGAAATATGCAGTCGGCGCGTCTCCTAAAAAAAAACGGCAACTCCGTTATCTCGGAACTTTAACTCCTTTTTTGCACTTTAAAAGGCATCTCGCGCCCAACCTGCATATATGGGCGCCTATCCCCCGCAATAAAAAAATAAAAAAGCCGCCGAGTAAAATCGGCGGCCGCAAAACATCAGAAACTTTTTTGTATTCCACTGTAAAACTGTCCATCATGCCGCAAGAGACATCGTATTTGGGACAGAATGCAGTGAAAACTGTGGATTAATCGTATTCCGAAACAGGCTTCAGACCTTTCAACACTCGGCTTCTTCCGCCGTTGTTGGAAGATGTGAATTGTTTTATTACCCTATTTTCTGCGGGAGTTAGGGTTTCATTTTTACCGCGGAAAACAATCATATTGAGAGTCGGAGGTTTCATTTGCTTGTCGCGGTAAACCTCTTTGAAAAGTTTTTCGTAGTACTTTAATATCCCGCTCCTGCCGTAGCTGTCGAACTTGATTTCAGGAGCCTTTACGCCGCCTGTTGACGGAGGATACGGCTGCGGGCGTTCATAGAATTTATTGTCCCACATTGCCTGCGTGACATTTGCAGTGTACAGCGGCTGGCCTTTTTTAGCGCGGCGTTCGTTCTCATTCTTTATCCATTCGCGCGCCTTCTTGATTCCAGTGCGCATTGCAATCATATCCTTGCGTTCGAACTCAATTTGCTTTTGGTCGTTCCAACCAGCAGAGCGGCGCTGGCGCTCAATGTTTTCAGAATACCTTGCCATATCTCTTACATAGCGCTGAGTCTGGGCATTACTCCAAGGCTTTTTAATTCTTTCAGGGTCAGTCCACGAAGTCGTAAGCATATATATTGTGTCGGCTCCCTGTTCAAGCGCAGCCTGGTAGATGCGGTATATATTTGAAACACCCTGGTGGTAGTGGTTGGAATCCGGAGGCTGAGGAAGGAACGGATATTTTAATTTGTAGTTATTCCCGCCAGGACCGAGACGGCTGAGGCTCGCATTCAAGGGCTCCACCCAGTCGCACGCCATTTTCTTATTTGCGGATGTTGCCGCAACAAGGGTTGGCTGGAACATATTTATAGCCGTTCCATACTCGGTAGTGAATGCCATCAAGTTAAAGAGAACTGTCGGCGGCAGATTATTCACGAGCTTTTTGATATCTTCGCGTATAGCCTTGTATGTATCGAGACCGCCTCGTTCGTCTGTCATCAAATATTTGCCGGTATCTATGCAAATGAGCACTTTTTCCGTTTTCGATTTTATGCCGCCGATATTAACAGTTGTTGTTACGATATCGATGTTTGATATCGTGTTTATGGCGGCTCCCATCGACATTGTAGGAGGCAGCGTTATGTTTACCTGCGGCAGATTGGTATTTTGAGGATTTGTGATGCTTATGCGCCGCGTAAGCTTTTGGGTTTTTTTCTGCTGTTGCTGCACGCGAACGCGCGTCTCCTTTCTTACTTGGTCGACTTTCTCTATCGTTGGCGGAGCATCAAACTTGTTCTCGTCCATTATTATGGATTGCGTGACTATCACGCTGCCGAAAGTAATCAGCAGCACTATCTGAATAACCGCAACTACTATAAACACCTGATATAGGAGTCCGCGTTTCTCTCTCTTTGGCCTAAAATGATGAAGTTTCATAATAAATCGCTATGGGGTGATTGAAAGGCTATTCTTCGTCGTCTTCGTCGGAATCGTCTTTTGGCTCCTCCTTCTTTATCTCGACTATCTCTTTTTTGCCCAGATTTGTAAAGGGATTTTCAGGATACAGCGTTTGGAGCTGCGCAAATATTTCATTCGAAGCCACAAAATTTTTTATATTTTTGTACGCCATTGCCGTTCTATAAAGCAATTCGGGCATCCAAGAGTCGGTCAGAGAGCCAAAGACCACACCTTCCGAGTAAAGCTCGAGGGCGGCCTTGTGGTCGGGGGTCTTGCCCGATTCCTTGAACATTCCCTTTACCATTTGAAGCAACGAAAATTCCGGAACAGTCCTATCCATTTCGATAGACGACAACCTTCCCTGCGCAGAAAGTTGATTGCCCATTGCCATATCGCAGAATACGCCCCAAAGAGCAGCCTGATTCTTCATTGGGTTTCCGTCAACCGCCGCAAGTTTTGCGTATAGAAGAACGCACCTCTTGTAGTCACCGGCATTTCTCATCTGGTCGAGAACGTCCATTACCTGGGACAGTATTTCGGCAGAAGCAGAATTTAGCTTTATTCTGTCCACTATTTTTTCGGCCGATTCCGTGTCTTTATTTTCGGCAAGGGCTCTCGCTACGCTCAAGGCAGAAGATTTTATAGATACCGACGCGTCTTGGACGGGTATCATCGCAACATACGCCGCCGCCTCTTTAAGCCTTCCGCAATTCAGCAAGCCCGACAGGAAAAATTCTATCATTGCATTGCCGTCCGGGAATGCCTCGTCGGATAGAACAGCGAGGGGAGCGAGCGGATAGACTATCGGGCGCATATAGTTTACTGCGGAGTCCCAGTTGCCGTCGTTGGCGGCGTCGCGCGCGGCAGACAGCACTTTATTGTCAGCCTTTACTCGGAAAGTGTATACTTTTGAGTCTTTCGCAACAGTCATCTCTCCACCGGTTGCATCGGAAAACACAAAATTTTTGCCCTCGGCGCTTTTGAGCGTCATTGAAGACTCGTTTTTATTGGTTTTGTCAACGAGAAACAGATTGGCTTTCCTATCTGCGTAATCCGCCGAGTCGGGCTTATCCGCCGGAGAAACCTCTGCCGCCGCGGGAGCCGCTGCCGGTGCCGGAGCCGCCACAGGTACGGCCTGCTGCGCCGGAGCGTATGAGGCCGCCGCCACAGCCAAAAGTATAAGTGCGCTTCTCTCAAAATGTTTCATATCAATCCTTGGGGAAAATGGGTTTTATATTGTAAGCTCGAGCTGTTTGACTTCTTCGTAGTCGGGAGATTTCTTGTTTTCCTCGTTCCCCACAAACTCTTTGCAAATAGCCCTTCCTTCGTCCCGCTTGCCCTCTGCGGCCAGAACCTTGGCGGCCTGAATTACCGCTTTGCCGGTCCAGTTGTAGCAGTTGGCATAGCCGAGGAAACATCTTTCATAATACATTATCGCCTTATTTGAATCTTTTGCGTCGCGGGCGATATTGCCAAGCTTGAACAGCGCCTCAGCGTACGATTCGCCGCGCCAACTTGGCGATTTAAGTATTTCCTCGTATTTCTCAGACGCCTCTTGGCGTTTGCCGAGAGCCATGAGCGTATCAGCCTTTTTTAGAGCCGCCTCCGCCGCGCGGGGATCCGACGGGAAATCCTCCTCTATTTGAGTGTAAATTGCCAAGACCTTGTCCCAGTTAGTCTGGCGCGTTTCGAGAGCCGCCTCCGCGAATAATACGTCTATCAGATAGTCGTATTCATCGCGCGCTTTTGCCTCGTTAAAAGCCTTGCGCGCCTGTTCGGGGGCGAACTTCTCGTTTATTTTGCCTATCCATGCGAGGGTTCTGACAGAAGCCTTTTTAATGTCTTTCTCGTCGAACATCTTTGCAACCTGAATCGGCTTTCCGATGGAGTCGAGCCCCATCATTAGCCTGAATGCGAGCGTGTCGCGCTTTTCGGACTCGGCCTTTTTGAGAAGATCCTTAAAGAAGTCCTCAGCCTTCTGGGGGTATTTTGCAAGCTGACCCTTGTATTTTTCAAGAAGCGCTTTTATGTTGGACTTGTCGTTGTAAAGATTCGGGCCGAAAGAAGTGTCGTGCTTGAAGCTGTTGTATATTCGCTTGTCTATCTTCGGGTTGGCCATGAAGTACCTGTACCTTTGCGCGGGCACCTCCACCATATTATATAAGAGCTCCCTGTCGCTCATCAATTTTTCGATAAACGCAACGGTGGCGTTTAGCATGTCGTAGTTCGCATTGCGGAGGCGGTCGTAGTCGAGTATCATCTTATCGACGCCGTCGTCTTTTGGGTTGTCGCCGTATTTGTCGATTGCGTTGCGGTATATTTCAAGCGCGTCGGCGGGCAAACCAAGCTTTTCAAGCGCGAGAGCCTTGTGCGAATTTATCGTCGAGGGGATACCGTCTTTCTTAAATGTAGACAGGTATTTATCCATTAGTTTTACGACATCCTCGTATTTTTCGTCCGCCATGAGCAGCTTCGCGGCCTGCGTGTAGGCGTTGTCTATAATACTCTGGTTCTTCGTGTGCTTTTCGACGTTCATGTAGTGTTCGATAGCTTCCTTGACTGCCATCGAGTTTGCGTAGATGTCGCCGAGGAAGTATTCCACTTCGCCGCGCAAAGCACTTTCGGGATACGATTCTATGAAGTTTGTAAGGGCCTCGCGCGCTTTCGGGAAGTCGCCTATCCCGAAGAGAGCCACGCCGTTGCGGTATCCGGCGTCCTCCGCATAGGG
>OBJG01002568.1_pt1 | contig 10960 bp, 10 predicted proteins | sample 1517941 | NCBI WGS metagenome assembly OBJG01 (sample SAMN04571712, study PRJEB22368) | human gut metagenome | biome: human gut; material: stool | host: Homo sapiens | place: Luxembourg | collected 2012-09-21
CAGTTTTTATCTGACAGTATCAGGCTGTAAAAGCGTGAGTAATGTTTCGTATACATATGTATTTTCTCTGACGATTATAGAAAGTTCCTCTTTGGCCTGATTCAGCTGGTGAAATAAATTACGGACATCAGATCTGCCTTCTTTGAAATGTTTTGAACGCAGATATCTGTTCTGATCATAGTAATATCGTTCGTCCAATATGATAACAAGACGTTTTATGTCTCTCACGGCAGTAATCTCATATTCATAACCCTGATGTATATAATCTTCCAGTAAGGCAGCAGTCTCCTCTTCATTATTTGCATATACAACAGAAACATGCGGATAGGGTTTTGAGGTTTTTCTGTCTGTAAGGTGTATCATATTCTGGATAAATGAGGAAAGTTCCGCATTGGTACGGATGCGGTTGGTTAAGTGAAACATCTGGATTTCCGGCAGGTTTTCTATGAGTTTTAATGTATTTACCCCTAATTCTTCAGGACATATGGCATCTTCGGAATCGCTGGAAAATATTACAGGAAACTCCCCCTCCGATTGCGTTAACAGAATCTGCAGTTTTTCTGAAGAAAGCAAATGTGCTTCGTCTACCAGAACTGCACTGTAATGTTTCAGCTCTGTATTTTCGGTCAGCTGATTGTCCGAAAGAAAAGCAATACGTTGTAAACGTTTATGCAGTATTTTCCATTCTTTTCCGGCATTGCCGCAGTGAATCATGCATATCTGCTGACGCCTGGACAGTTTCATGGCGATATCATAGAGAAGCAATGTTTTTCCTGTTCCGGGAAGTCCGGTAAAACAGAAATATTCAAACCGGCTGATACGGAGTTTCTTTAAGATCTGGCGCTGGATATCCCGCTGCTGGGAGGTCAGGAAGTATTCTTTTTTCAGAAAACGGGCCGGTTCTGTGATGGGGGAAATCAGATATAGTTCGGCCTGAAACAGATCGTCAATATTCCCCTGATAATCACTGCTCTCCTTTTGCAGTGATCCGCACAGTTCTGTCCAGTCGGCTTCTGCAATATGATCATGATTGGTAAGCCTGACAAGGCGATTCTGACTGCTGATATACGTATAAGACTGTATGGAGCGTCCGAGAACGGAAAGATAATAACGGTTCTGCATAAGCTGTTTACGAATTGCCTCCTCAGATACAGCTCCGCTTTTCAGTTCAATATTTATGATCTGGTCGTCTTTGATCTGGAGAAGATCAAATTCTTTCCCGAGTTTTGGAATCTGGTAGGAATAGAAAAAGCGCAGGGAACAGACTTTAGTCATATGCGATTCTAACTGGCGTACCAGTGTTTTCATACTCTGAAGTTCCCATTCCCGTATTTTGAGGAAATATTCCCGACCGGATAACTGACGTTCCAGTTTTGACAGAGAATCTGTATTCTGATTTCTCGTAAGTGCATATATGGATATTGATCTCATAACTTTTACCTTTCATTTTGCCGGAATTCTTTTATACTATTATAGCAAATATCAGCAATTGCAGGTAGCCTGAAAACCAAAAACAGCCAGGTGGATTTTTCCCTGGCTGTTTTCCCCATCTGAATCAGATTCAGAAATTGTTTTGAAATATCTATTATATTGTGGTTTGGCTGAATTACTCAGCTACAGCGATAGCTTCCACTTCGCAGAGTACGTTCTTCGGAAGCTGTTTTACAGCAACGCAGGAGCGGGCCGGTTTGCTTGTGAAGTATTTCTCATACACAGCGTTGAATGCAGCGAAATCTGCCATATCAGCAAGGAAGCATGTAGTCTTGATAACATTGTCAAATGTAAGTCCGGCTTCTTCAAGAATTGCTCCTACGTTCTTGCAGGACTGCTCTGCCTGTGTTTCGATTTTATCGCCTGCAACTTCACCTGTAGCCGGGTCTACCGGAATCTGACCGGATGCAAATAAGAAGTTTCCTGTCATTTTTGCCTGAGAATATGGTCCGATTGCTGCTGGTGCTTTTTTTGTTTCAAGTGTTTTCATGAATGAATTCCTCCCGTACGATTTAGTGTAATTGATTGTCTGCAGCTGTTTAACCAATCTTTACATTGCAAGATTCCAAACAGCTACCCTTGTTCAATAACCTGTATCCATATCTTACCACCAAAAAAATATTTAGTCAACGACAAAAAAATTGTTATAAAGAAATTTCGTCTTTTATTACTGGAAGAAAAGATGAAAAATACTGACAATAATCTGATCAGTGGAAGCTCTTGAGCCAGTTTACCAGAGAATCATGCCAGATATTATCATATACTGTTTTCTTCATCTGGTCTGTGACAGGACCATTGCCTGCCATTTTTGCAAGGATTGCCTGCTGTAATTCATCTACAGTCATGTCTTCCGGGGATTTATTCATATCTACAATTACTGTCTTTTCCTTTTCAGCAGCGGCTTCCGTATTTTCCGGAAAACTGTTTTCTGCTGATATGGCTGAAGTATCGGCAGTTTTTTCAGGCTGAATATCTTCTGCTTTTGCTGCTGCGGTTTCTTCTGTTGCGGTTATTGTTTTCTGTGCAGGAGACTCAGTCTGTGTGGAAGTTGTTTCTTCTGTTTCTTCCTGTACTTTTTCGATATCTGCAGTTTCTGTTTTTACCGGTATATATTCTGGCATTTCACCCGCCGGAACCCAGATTTCACCGCTGTTTGCGGCTACTGTTACATTGATACGTCCATCCTGAACAGGTACTTTACGACCTGTGAGGGTTCCAATATATTCTGCGCAGTTTCCTGCCGGAAGGCTCATATCTGCTGCATTATCATCGTTATTTACGGTAACGATCACACGTATTCCGTCAAGGTCACGGGCAAATGCAAACTGGCGGTTGGTAAGCTGAAGTTCGGCGTAACTTCCGTAGCTTAATGCAGGTGTATGCTGTCGTATCTTTCCAAGAGCTGCGATCAGGGCTGTACATGGATTCTTCTGTACTGCATCTGCATAGTCTTTGATATCCAGAGCCGGTCTGAGGCTGTCATCGGAGAATTTCTCTTTCTTTCCTTCAATACCGAACTCAGAACCGTAATAGATACTTGGTACACCTGGAAGTGTATAGAGTAAGACATGAACAGGTGCAAAATGTGCTTTATTTGAAAGCTTGGTATAAATACGTTCTACATCATGGTTGTCCACAAAGTTGTAGAGATCAAGATTTCCCATATTCTGGAGATATTTTACAGTATGTGCGATCTCGAAATAGTTATGATCGTTATGTCCGCTGTAAAGTGCTTTATGCAGGGCATAGTTTGTTACACTGTGGAGCGTTTCTCCATTTACCCATCTGCTGTAATCACCATGGATCACTTCGCCCATAAGCCAGAAATCTTCCTTTACTTCTGCTGCTGTACGGCGCAGGGCACGCATGAAATCAAAATCAAGGACATCTGCCGCATCCAGACGGATTCCATCTACATCAAATTCTGATACCCAGAAACGGATCACATCACAGATGTAATTCTGTACTTCCGGGTTTCTTTGGTTTAATTTTACTAGAAGGTTGTATCCACCCCAGTTTTCGTAGGAGAAGCCGTCATTGTATTCCGTATTCCCTCCGAAGTTCACATTGCAGTACCAGTTGAGATATCTGGAATGTTCGCGGTTTTGCTGAATATCTTTAAATGCAAAGAAATCACGGCCTGTGTGATTGAATACACCATCGAAAATAACTTTGATCTCTTTTTCATGACAGGCTGCCACGAAGTTTTTAAGGTCTTCGTTGGTTCCGAGACGGGAATCCAGCTTTTTGTAATCTGTGGTTTCATAGCCATGTCCTACACTCTCGAATAAAGGTCCGATGTATAATGCTGTACATCCGATTTCTCTGATGTGGTCGATCCATGGAAGTAATGTGTTCAGACGGGAAACAGGAGCACTGTAGTCATTGTGCTTCGGCGCACCGGTTAAACCCAGTGGATAGATGTGATAGAAAATTGCCTCATTATACCAGCTCATAAATGACACCTCTGTTTTTAAATTTATAATTTCAATTTTATGGGGATTTTTTACCCTGATATCATACAGGAAAGAAAATAATTAGATAAACTGTATTAAAGTTGAAATTATATTCATACGATTCTTATAATAACAGATTTTTCAGACAGAATCCAGTTTTTTTTCAATTTTGGCTTGTATATCTCAGGATAGTGATGTATGAACAGTAACTTAAAATTTACTCTACAAAAAAATCTACTTAAGGTATATAATATTGCTGTAAATAATCTGGATATGCATAGAAATAGAAAGAAACAAACATAGATAAGCAAGGAGAATATAAACTATGAGACATATAGATGAAATTCAGATTGCCGGAACTGCAATCCTGCTTTGTGGCGCGATGTTTGCAGTTTCTGCTGTGGCACCAACCGGTAATACAGTGTCAAAAGCTGTTACAAACTTTACGGAAGCTCCGGAAACTGCCGCTGAGGCTCAGGCACAGGCAGAAGCTCAGGCTGAGGAGGATGGATTTACCATTTATACTCAGGAAAGTAACTATGATTCTGATTATGACAACAGTTATAATGATACTTCTTACGATGACTCTTCTTACAATACTGATACGACGCAGGACAGTTCTCTGGATGATACAGGAGATGGATCTTCTGATGATGGAAGCAGTGATCAGACATCGTCTGACGATACAGGGGATGATTCTTCCGATCAGATTGATTATCCCAGCGATGACAATTCCGGTGACAGCACAGATGGTTCTCTGGATAACTCTGATACATGGGAAGACAATGGAGAGGAAGTCCAGCAGATAGAGTATTAAGTAATATCGAAGAATAAAATATAAGGACAGTATCGTACTTAACTGTCCTTATATTTTACTTTACATTGTTTTGAAGGCATAGTATATTATTTCACCAAATCAGTGATTCCGTATAGATAATTTTATCCGCCTGATTTTCGGATGATTCAAACTATGTTTTCCAGCAGCTTTTCAAAAGCGTTCTGACTCATCGGCTTGTAATAATAATAGCCCTGCAGCTCATCACACCCCTCTTCTACGAGGAAGTCTACCATTTCTTTTGTTTCCACACCTTCACACACGATAGATTTGTTTGTACGTTTCAACAGATGGAAAATCTCCTGGAGGACAATCTTTCCATTTTCAGAGAGATCATCGGAAAGGAAACGTTTATCTATTTTAACTTCATCAAACAGAATATCTTTTAATGCATTCAGAGAAGAATAACCGGAACCAAAATCGTCCATGGAAATCCGTATATTCTGTTCGTGGAAGAAACAGATCATTTCATTTACCGCTTTTATATTATGGATAAAAGTAGTTTCTGTAATCTCAAATATTACATGGTATGGATTAATTTCATATTGTTTGACCAGTGCCATTACTTTTTCTGCAAAACTGTGAATGTTTCCAAAATGAACAGGTGATACATTTAAAGAAACAGGAATGACCCTCTTTCCCTCTTTCTGACGCTGGTTCATCCATGCAAAGGTTTCTTCATATACATAATAGTCCAATGCCCGGATTTCGCCTGTCTCTTCCAGAATCGAGAGAAACATATCAGGATACCACATGGTATCATTTCCTCTTTGCCATCTTACCAATGCTTCTGCACTTGCGATTGTCTGGTCTTTGCCGCATATTTTCGGCTGGAAATAAATCTTAAATTCTTTCTGTTTTAATGCACTTTTAAATGAGTGAATGGTATCCGCACAGTGCTGTTCATTTAATGCAATATCGTTGTTATATTCACATACACCGGATAATTATGTTTTAGCTTTTTCACGAACAATGTTTGTATGTGATATGATCTGCTCTGCAGGAATGCTGGTATCTTTGAGATAATAAATTCCTGTATTCAGATGAAAATAATTAATTTGAAATGTTTTGAGGATTTCCTGTATGATCTGGCGATTATACTCTTCAATCTGCTTTTTTACATCAGATGATTTACGCCCTGTTATGTCAAGCACTGCCACAAAAACATCGGAATGATATCTGTTTACAAACAGAGAAGCCGAAAAAAGTTCCATTCTTCTGAGTACAAAATTCAGGATTTTTGTTCCTGTTTCATATCCCCAGTAATCATTGATCAGATGAAATTTGCTAATGTCTGTCATGATAAATGCATATTCTTTTTCACCGTTAGCATTTGTGAGTATGGTAAATATTTTTTCTTTCAGAGAATCTGAAGAAATACTCTGTGCCAGACCACTCTTGGTCAGATATTGCTGTTTCTGAGCAAGCTGCTGTTTTTTATATTTTTTGTCCTGATACATCTTCTCATCTGCAATCTTGAGAAGATCCATGATCAGATAATAATGATTCTTACAGCTGATATCATATCCTACTGCGTAACTTAACGGATGGTCTGCTGCCTGATTATGCTCATCAATCAGTGTCTGAAGCTGGATATTCATCTGCTCTAGCTGCGACCATGTAGTATTTCTCTGAATAATCAGAAATTCATCTCCGCCGAATCGCGCAAGGTAACTGTTTTCTGTAAGTATCCGGGTGAGAAAAGATGCAAATGTCTGGATAAATACATCTCCCTCTTCATGTCCATAGGTATCATTAATTATTTTCAGATTGTTTAAATCGAACATCATAATTCCGGTGTCCAGAGTATCGTCTTCGTCCTGAATCTGCTGTAGTTGTTTTTCTAATGCTTTTTTATTATGAACTCCTGCAACATCAAAAGCAGAACTCTGGATCATACTCTTGAGATAGTCTTTGAGTGCAAGGGAAACTCCGCATCCGACCAGTGCGGCAATAATCATAAGCGCAAAAAAAGATTTTTCAAATCCGCATCTGAAGTGGAAAATCATGGTTACAAGGATTCCGGCAAATATTATAAGCTCTATATAACAAAGACGTATTGTAATCTTGTTCTTTTCCATATTTTGATTAATAACCTGCTTTCATTTTCATTCATTATCATAAGTTTAAGCTGCATATAAGATGATTCTTTTTGCCATACTCTTTTCAATTCCAATTTTGCTTCCTTTTACCATGACAATATAATAGCCATGGATTTCTGACAGAAGTTCTATTTCACTGCCGGCAATGAATCCAAGGGATTCCAGATAATGCCGCTGTTTTTCCTGACCGCAGACTTTACTGATCTTGTATTTGATGTTAAATTGAGCTAAGTTTAATGGCATAATACATCCTTCCATTCTTTAAGGACTGCTGAAAACGCTGCTGACAGTTACCTCTTTATTTCTGTCGTTAGTTTCGACTAACACAGTATAACATGAATTCTTCCAAAAAGAAGTCGTTTTTTTACTTTTGAGAAATTTTATCTTATGATTTGTGTTGACACTATAGCAGTCCTCGTAAATAATCAATAAACCCAAAACACCTCTGACAAAATAAATTATGTTTTTGTTTCTCAATAAATGGTATAATCAAACTGTTATTAACATTCAGGAGGCTTTTTATGAAGAAACAAAACAGGTTACTATCACTAATTCTATCTCTGTTCCTTCTGCTGTTTACCTTAGTTCCGCAATCAGCACTGACGGTAAAAGCTGAAGGCAACAGTGAGATGGCAGTTCATTTTATTGACGTTGGACAGGGAAATGCCATCTTAGTACAGTCCGGAGGACAAAATCTTTTGTACGATGGCGGGGATCAGAGCCATGCTGATCTGATCATCTCCTACTTACAGGAACAGAATGTGGAAAACATTGACTATATGATTGCTTCTCACTATGATGAAGATCATATCGGCGGTCTTGTTCCATGTATAGACAATTTCTCTGTAAGTAATATATTCGGACCAGACTATGTACATACTTCAAATTTATTCAATAATTTTATGAATACTGCCACTGCAAATGCAATTATCGTACAGTATCCTTCTGTAGGTGAAACATTTGATTTTGGCACCGGAAGTTTCACTGTTCTTGCACCGAATGGTATCAGCCAGAACAGTAATGATAACTCTCTTGTAATCAAACTTGAAAATGGTTCAAATAGCTTTATTTTTACCGGAGATGCAGAGGAAACCAGTGAACAGGATATGATCAGTACTGGTATGAACCTTGACTGCGATGTTCTTTCTGTTGGTCATCATGGGTCTGCAAGTTCAACTACCTGGGATTTCCTTGAGGCAACTTCTCCATCTTACGCAGTCATAAGCTGCGGAATCAATAATCAGTATAATCATCCGTCAGCAGATACAATGGGACGTTTATCAGATATGGGAATCCCTGTATTCCGAACAGATAAACAGGGTACGATCATTGCAGTCTCCGATGGAACAAATATTTCCTGGTCACAGGAGCCATGCAATGATTATTCTTCCGGAGACTCCTCTGTAAATGCTTCTGCAGGTGGCACTGGTGGAAACTCCCGGCAAGAAGAAACTACCACTTCTGATCCGGTACCTGAACAGGAAGAATCCAACAATGCAGATCTAGGAACAATGGTATGGATCCCTGCAACCGGCGAAAAATATCACAGCATTCCCAACTGTGGAAGAATGAACCCGGATACAGCCAGACAGGTATCCAGATCAGAAGCCGAAGCTATGGGATACGGACCTTGCAGTAAATGTTACTGATAAACAAAAACAGCCGCATTTGCGGCTGTTTTGTTAAAATCCTTCCTGTCTGCGGATTTTCCAGAGTTTTGCACGTTTCTGTGCAGCTTCATTCTCTATCTGCTGAGTAACTCCCTCAATGATAAGTCCCGGTACTTCCACAGGATGCTGATGTTCATCTGTTCCAACCATAATAAAATATGCGCGGTTGATCATGGTTCTGGTTCCATCAAGGGCTTCACAGTAAGTATCAATACGTACTTCCATGGAAGAACGTCCCACATGTGTAAGCCGTCCGATGAGAACGATGGTATCGTTCACTCTGGCTCCGGCTTTGAAATACATATTGTCTACTGCAACAGTTACCACATTCATTTCCGCATGACGCTTGGCAACAATACCTGCTGTTTCATCAATCCATGCAAGCAGCTGTCCGCCAAACAGATAACCTGCGGCATTCAGACACTTTGGCATTAATAAATGAGACTGCTCTGTTAAGGAGTCCTCAACTCGTTTCATTTTTCTTTCTGACATTTCTTTTCTCACTTCCCCTTTATCATGCTTTCTGTTGGCTATTATAGCACGTTCCATGATTTTGTGTTATATTTTTCATAATTTTCCTTCTGTATAATTTTAAAGCGTTATCACTTTAATATGAATGTATGAAAAAAAATACAATCTTTGTCTTGCCTTTCCCATCACTTTACTGTACAATGTTTAAATAGGTACAAATACAAATGTTCGCCATAGTAAAACACTGATCGCAAGGATGCATCTGCAATTCACTGTATCAGTGTTTTTTAATAAAATTCACTATAATATGCATTATTTACGAGTATTGCTATAAGTGAATTTGCGAATATTGCTGTAGATAAATAACGGGGAAATGAGGAATGATATTATGGAAAAACATGAAATGATGAGTCTGGAAGATTCCGGACAGCTTCGTGACAAAATAAGATTCTTTGAACAGGAACTGCTCAAGAATCATCATATCGACCCAAATCTGTATGTAGAATATAATGTAAAAAGAGGTCTTCGTGACTCCGCAGGTAAAGGTGTCCTGACAGGTCTTACAGAGATTTCTGATGTTAATGGTTATAATCTGATCAACGGCAGACAGATTCCGGCTGATGGACGTTTATACTATCAGGGAATCAATGTACAGGATATCATCAGTGGTCTGAACGGAAGACGTTTTGGATTTGAAGAAACAATTTATCTTCTGATTTTCGGTAAGCTCCCTGATAAGGAAGAACTTTCCAGATTTCTGGATATGATGTCTGATATGGAGGAGCTTGGCGGTCGTTTTGTCCGCGATGTTGTTATGAAGGGAACCAATGCCAATATTATGAATGCCATGCAGCGTTGTGTTCTGGCTCTCTATACATATGATGACAATCCGGAAGATATTTCTCCTGAAAATGTACTTCGTCAGTCTCTGGAACTGATTGCAAAGCTTCCTGAAATTGCCGTATATTCTTACCATGCATATCGCCATTTCAGAAAGGATGATACCTTATTTATCCGTAATCCGCAGAAGGGGCTTTCTCTTGCCGAGAACATTCTTCTTATGCTTCGCCCGGATGGAAAATACACAGAACTGGAAGCAAAAGTTCTGGATATTGCACTGATCCTGCATGCTGAGCATGGTGGCGGTAATAACTCCACTTTCACCACTCATGTGGTAACTTCTTCAGGGACAGATACCTACTCTTCTACTGCTGCATCCATCGGATCTCTGAAGGGACCTCGTCATGGTGGAGCAAACCTGAAAGTTCAGAATATGTTTGCTGATCTGAAGTCTCATGTAGATCAAGATCACTGGGATAACGAAGATGAAATCATAACTTACCTCAAGAAGGTTCTGAATAAAGAAGCATTTGACCATGCAGGGCTAATCTATGGTATGGGGCATGCAGTCTATACACTTTCCGATCCTCGAGAAGTGATCCTGAAACGCTTTGCCCAGGCACTTGCTGAGGAAAAGGGAATGACAGAGGAATTCGAGCTTTATAACAGAGTAGAAAATATTGCCGGCAAACTGATTATGGAACATAGAAAACTGTTTAAGAATGTCTGCGCAAATGTGGACTTCTACAGTGGATTTGTATACAGCATGCTTGGTATTCCGGAAGAATTATTTACTCCGATCTTTGCTATTGCACGTATGCCGGGCTGGAGTGCTCACCGTCTGGAAGAACTGATTAATGCAAATAAGATCATTCGTCCTGCTTACAAATATGTAGGACATCATACAGATTTTGTTGCTTTTGACGAAAGGTAAACAGATGAAACTTATTACTGGCTGCGGTTCATTCCGCAGCCGTTTTATTATGTCAGTGAATTACTCGGTAACTGAGTTACCAGAGCATCTGAATTAAGGCGGGATACCGCCTTTTTTCAGGGTGCATCCATGGCACCACTACTGTTTGCTCTTTAGAGCTA
>OBJG01002576.1_pt1 | contig 10925 bp, 8 predicted proteins | sample 1517941 | NCBI WGS metagenome assembly OBJG01 (sample SAMN04571712, study PRJEB22368) | human gut metagenome | biome: human gut; material: stool | host: Homo sapiens | place: Luxembourg | collected 2012-09-21
GGCTGACGCCGGGGGCCGTCACTTCATTTTTGCTGCATTTTGCTTACAAAAAAAGCACAAAAAGGGAACCAAAGAGTACAGGGCGGGTACAGGAAAAGTAAAGCAAATGTATCAAAAGAAAGCACTATTTCTCGCTTTTTTCCTCCCGCGGCAGCACCAGATTGAGCAGTACGGCCATCAGTGTGGCCACCACCACCGGGGACTTTCCGAAGATGGTCGTCACCGCCTCCGGGAACTGTGCCAGGGCCTCTGCCGCCTGGGAAATGCCCACACCCAGTGCGGCGGAAAGCCCGACGATCGTGGTGTTTCGGGCGGTCAGCCCCTCGGCGGCGATGAGCTTCATGCCGGTCATGGCGATGGTGGAAAACACGGTGATCGTGGCCGCCGCCGTGGCCCCGCCCAGCACGCATTGCGGGATGGTGGTGAGTACGGCGGAAAATTTCGGAATGATACCGGCAAGCAGTAAAAACGCGCCGGTCAGCGCAAAAACGTTGCGATTTACAACTTTATTCGTGGCTACAATTCCCACATTCTGGGAGTATGTTGCCGTGGGAAGACCGCCCAGCAGCGCTGTCAGAATGTTGCTGACGCCATAGGCTGCGATGCCGCCCCGCAGCTCCTGCGTGGTGGGCTCCCGATCCATGCCGCCCACGGTGGTGGCCGTCAGGTCGCCGATAGCCTGAATGGCGTTGATGGCGAACAACAGCCCCAGTGCGACGCACGCCGAGGGTTCAAATGTCACGCCAAAGGGCAGAAATTCCGGCAGAGAGAACCACCCGGCCCCCGCGATGCCGGACAGATCCACCATCCCGGCCCCAAAAGCGACGGCGTAGCCCGCCAGAATACCCAGTAAAATGGACGCCAGCTTAAAAATGCCCCTGCCGCGATTGGTCAGCACCAGCACCACCGCTAGTGTAAATGCCGCAATAGCCCAGTTCTGCCAGGATCCGTACACCAGCGCTTCCGGCAGGCCCCGCTGCACCACAACGCTTTCATATGTGTTGCCGGTGCCGCCGGCCATATAGTTGATGGCCGTGGGGTACAGAGACAGACCGATGGTGAACACTACCGTACCGGTAATGACCGGCGGGAACAGCCTGCGGATAGGCTTGATGAAGATACCCACCAGCGCTGCCACCGCGCCGCCCACGATCATAGCGCCCGACACAGCGGCCAACCCGCCGCTGCCGGAGACGATGGCCTGCATACTGGGCAGATAAGCGAAGCTGACACCGAAGACCACCGGCAGCCCCGCGCCGAAGCGCCCACCGATGGGAAACAGCTGCAGCAGCGTGGTAACGGCGGACATGACCAGCGATGCCTGTATCAGCAGGACCCGCTGGTCATGCGCCAGTCCGGCCACGTTGGCAATGATGATGGCTGGGGTCACGCAGCCCACGATCATAGCCACCAGGTGCTGCAGCGCCATGGATACGGCCATGCCAACAGGTGGCAGGCCCCGGTATTGAAACAGCGCCTCTCGGCGGCATTCAAGCTTTCGCATGGTGTGGTCTCCTTTGTGCGTAGTGTGCTCAGTATAGCACGTTTTTAACGGGAAACTCAACCGTTTTCTCACAAACAGCCCAAGCGGCGCAAAACCACCCTCCGGTGATGCCGGAGGGCGGTCAGATCATGCGTGTTTATGCCTGCGGACACTGGCGAAAAACGGGCGCTTCAGCGTGTCTGTACTGCTGAACAAACCGGATTAGAAGGATGACAGCGCCTCGTCCGTGTGTGCGGGGTGCTGTTTTTTGCGCTTGACAAGGGAAGCGCAGCGGCATATAATAACGCATTGTTATTGATAACGCATAGTGATTATTGAGGTGAGCGTAATGCCGGCAGCAAAACGGATATCCAAAGAGGCCATCATCGACGCCGCGGAGGCGGTGCTGCGCACCGGCGGGTTTGAGGCGATCAATGCCCGCAGTGTGGCGAAGGCACTGGGGTGCTCCACCCAGCCTATCTATCTGACCTTCCGTAATATGGAGGAGCTGAAGTCCGCGCTGACCCAGCGGGCCATCGAGCAGCATACCCGGCGAGTGCGGGCATCTCTGCGGGCGCATGAGGGGTGTGATAGTCGGTACAGCAGCTACGGCATGGGCTTTGTGCAGTTCGCTGCTCAGGAAAAGCAGCTGTTCCGCTGGCTGTACCTGGAGGACAACCAGCCGGGACGCCATCAGGAGGACGTGCTGGAGCCGGAGATCATCCGGACCGTCATGGACGAATTCGGCTATGACGAGGTCACGGCCCGGGCCTTTCACCGGGATATGACGTATTATTCCTACGGACTGGCCATCCTCGCCAACACCGGGCATCTGGCGCTGACAGAGACGGAGCTTCGGGAAGCCTTTCGACGGGAGTTCCGTGCACTGGCGGCGTATTACGGTCCGCCGAAGAAGCTGCCGGAATTTGCAGAGAGGGAGAATGCAGTGCATCAATTATTCCGCTAAGAGGCCGTCTTGCAAAATTGCAAGAAAATCGCAGGAAATGTAAGGAAAAGCAATGGCTGCCATGGGATAATGGCGGTATACTCCTCCGGTGGAAAGAAGGTGTTGAAGTGAAAACAAATAAGACATTGGCACAGAAGCTGTGTCTGCTGGACCTTGTGAGCCTGCTGTCGTATACGGCGGCTCTGCTGGCAGCGCTGTGTTTTTTGGTGCTGCTGCCCGGGTGCAGCCTGGGGGAGAAGGTGGATCGCGAGCCGGTGCAGACACTGGAATGTACCCGCCCGGCATCCCTGTCCGGGCTGTATCCGGCGGGCGGCAGCGTGGTGCTGATCAGCTGGGCGGACTATGAGAGCGGCAGGACCACTGTGCAGCTGGTGGATGCGGAAGCGGACACCGTGAAGTGTGAGGTCACGCTGGATGGGGTTTGGGATACGAAGCGGCAGGCCCTGGCGCATGGATTTGCGCTGTGCGACCGGGAGACGAAACGTTGGAAGCTCCTGGACGATGTGCTGACGGAGACAGGCAGCTTTGATGCGGAGAACGTGGATGGCTTTTTCTCATATGACGGGGAGAGCTATTACTTCCTGCGGGACGGGGTGCTGCATTGTCAGAACGTAGCCGGAGGAGAGGCACAGCCGGTAACGGCGCTGTCACAGCTGCGGTTTGCGGAATTGACGGCCTATGATGCGGCAAGCGGGCGGATGGCGGCCCTGTTCCGCCTGTCACCCTACGGCAGCGTCTGCGGTACGGCAGTCTTTGACCCGGAGACGGGGGCGATCAGCCTGCTGCAGGAGCAGCGGTATCAGGTGATATTGGCGCCGGCGGGCGGCATGAGCCTGCTGGCCTTTGACAACGATAAAATGGGATATTCCGCCCTGTGCGGCAGCGGCAATACATTCTGGTTCGCCGATGCTTCGCTGTTTCTGGACGCGGGAGGTGCGCTGTACGCCGTCGGCGATGCGGAGGAGCTGATCGGTGTGGGAACGGGCCGCACGACGCTGTATAACGTGGGGGAGAGCATCACGGCCTGCGACCTGACGGCTAACGGTATCGCCGGAGAGATGTACGACTGCTGCGTTCTGCCGGAGGCAGGCCTGCTGGTGGGCGGCATGTATGAAAACGGCGCCTTCCGGCTGTACGTTATAGACCCGGCGAAGCTGACCTTCGAGCCGGTAGCGTCAGCGGTGTCCGTCCCGTCGCCGCTGACGGTGAATGAGACACTGCTGCAGGCCTATTGGGGTGCCCTGAACGGCCTGCCGGTGGCAGAGAGCTTACAGGAGGCGCGGCAGCAGGCGGATGTGTTGGAGCAGCGATACGGCGTGCGGATACTGCTGTCCTCCCAGTGCCGGGAGGCAGCGGCGCTGAGCAGCTATCCCATCACCCTGTCGGACACCATGGACACGGAAGCAGAGCTGAACGGCGTCCGCGCCGTGCTGGCGGCGATGGACCGCAACTTTGCCCTGTATCCGGAGGGCTTTCTGGCGCAGTTCCGCAACCGCGCCGGTGAGGGCGGGCTGTGCTTCCTGCTGGTGGCTCACATCGACAGCGACTATGGCGTGGTAGGCTGCACCTATGATTCGGCGGACTGGCAGTATATCGCGCTGGATGTGCAGGCCGACTATATGCGGGAGGGCACTGTCTGCCACGAGATCTGGCACGCTACGGAGAACGAGATACTCTCACGCGATTACACCGCCTTCAACTGGGATGACTGGAATGCGCTGAACCCGGCGGGCTTTACCTATTGGAACGACAGCGGTGACTATGACCGGTACGACGCCCGCTGGACCATGTTCGACAACGGCGAGGGCGTGTACTTTGTGGACAGCTACGCCAAGCTGGCGGCACAGGAGGACCGGGCGCGGATCATGGAGTATTTCATGGTACATGAGGACGAGGCGGGGCTGCTGATCCAGTCAGACGCCATACGGCAGAAGCTGACGTGGATGTGCCGCGCTGTGCGGGAGTGCTTCGATACCGCCGGATGGGGAACGCCCCGCTGGGAGAAGCTTTTGTAAAATAAAGGAGAGTCTATGATACCCGAATGGAAAATATATCCCCGTTCTCAGGGACACAGCACCGTGTACCTGCAGAACGTGGTCACAGATCCCGCCATACAGGTGGGGGCGTACACCATCTATGACGATTTTGTCAATGACCCCCGGGACTTCCAGCGGAACAACGTGCTGTACCACTATCCCGAGTGCAACCATGACCGGCTGATCATCGGAAAGTACAGCTCCATCGCCTGCGGGGCGAAGTTTATCTTCAACGCGGCCAACCATACGCTGAACAGCCTGTCTACTTACCCGTTCCCCATCATGTTCGAGGAGTGGGGGCTGGGGACGGCGTGCGAGGACATTGCCGCCGCCTGGGATAACCACGGGGATATCGTGGTGGGCAATGACGTATGGATCGGCTATGAGGCCGTGATCCTGGCGGGCGTTACCATCGGCGACGGCGCCATCATCGGCAGCCGCGCCGTGGTGACAAAGGATGTGCCGCCCTACACCATCGTGGGCGGCCTGCCGGCCAAGCCCATCCGCAGGCGGTATGACGAGGAGACCGCCGCGCGGCTGGAGAAGCTGCGGTGGTGGGACTGGCCGGAGGCGCAGGTACGGCGGGCTATCCCGCTGCTGCAGGCCGGCGATCTGGACGCCCTGGAAAAGTTGGTATAAGGCCGGCGGCCGTGGACCAGGCGTACACACCGGGCACTTTCTGACCCTGCTGTAAAAGAGTATCTGAGGGATACGTGTATACGGACAACGAAATGAGCCCTCCGGCAGCTGCCGGAGGGCTTTCAACTGCCTGTTGCGAAACGGGCCGGGGAAAGGTATAATCTAAGGAGAACATACTGCGGAACGGCGAGAAAGGAGAAACCTATGGGTAATGTGACAGCGGACCGCGCATGGGATGTCCATCCGGTGACGGAGGCGGACATAGAGGCGTATCTGGACATCTATCTCAATTCCTATCCGGCGTACAAGACGCTGGACGAGGAATGCCGGGCACACTACCGGAGCAAGCATCTTACGGAGCTGCGGGAGGACACCCAGACTCGGACGATGGGCCTGTTTGAGGGCGGCACACTGATCGCCACCATGAAGCTGATCCTGTTCTCCATGAACTTCTTTGGGGTCATGCAGCCTGCCTGCGGTGTGATGGCGCTGGAGGTACACCCCCTGCACAAGAAGAAGGGCGCGGCGCTGTATATGATACGGTATGCCGAGCGCTATGCACGGGAAAACGGCGCGCTGCTGACCATGCTGCTGCCGTTCAACATCGGCTTTTACCGTCGGATGGGCTACGGCTTTGGCGGGAAGTTATATGAATACCATCTGCCAACCGGGGCACTGCCGCGGTTGGACGGAGAGGTGCGGGCGCACCTGCGCCTGCTGCAGCCGGAGGAGTTTGACCAGGCGATGGACTGCCAGCGGCGCTTTGCCGCCCGAAACCATGGCATGGTGGAGAAGTTCGACGAGGAGCTGCGAGGAGCCCGGGGGGATATTCAGGTGCGCCGTATGGGTTATTACGACGGCGGACGCCTGTTAGGCTACGCGGCCTATCGGTTTGAAAGCGCCAGTGCGTGCAACTATACCCAAAACCGGCTCAGCGTGGAGGAACTGGTGTATGAGAACGGCACAGTGCTGCGGGCGCTGCTGGGCGGCCTGCGGATGCAGGAGGATCTGGCCCAGACAGTGATACTGCGGACAGGGGAGGAGGATTTCCACCATCTGCTGGACGATCCGCAGGACGTGTCCGGAAACTACATCGACTACGGCTTTTTGCAGACCAATGTTTCCGCCGTGGGGACCATGTTCAAGCTGACGGACGGGGCGGACTTCGTGCGGCGGACCGGCTATCGGAATTTCCCGGCGGGGACGCTGACGGCGGCCTTCCGCTATCGGGATGAGATGGCGGACCGGGAGGAGGAGCTGCGTATCGGCTTTGCCGATGGTCGCTGGGCCGTGGCAGAGGGGACCGCGGACGTGACGGTGATCTGCCGGCAGGGGGATCTGGCGGCGCTGCTGATGGGGTCCTGCGGCCTGACGGCGCTGCTGCGGCTGGGTGCGGCGTCCGCAGATGACGCCGAAAAGGCGCGGCAGTTGGCGCAGCTGCTGTACTGTGTCCAGAAGCCCTGGCTGAACGCGGATTATTGAGCTGCCGCGGTTGACAAATAGAAAACAACGCAGGAGAACAAGAGATGCGGAACATATTGAAGGAAAAGCTGGCCAGAGGCGAGAAGCCGCTGGGCACATTCGTGGGTACCGGCAGTGCTGCCGTGGTGGAATGCCTGGGCTGTGCGGGGCTGGATTTTGCTATCCTGGACAATGAGCACAGCCCCATCGAGGCGGAGACAACCGCCCGGCTGGTGTGCGCCGCGGAAAGGCGAAACATCACGCCCCTGGCCCGGGTGCGGGAGATCAGCCGCCCGGCGATCTTGAAGCTGCTGGACGTTGGCGTGCAGGGGATCATTATTCCAGATGTGCACAGTGCGGCGGAGGTGAAGCGCGTGGTGGATTACGCCAAGTACGCCCCGGTGGGGAAGAGGGGGTTCTGCCCGTCCCGGAAGGATGGTTGGGGCACCGATACGCCGGCCGGCGTACTGGAGACAATGGCGCACTTCAACGGTGAGACGCTGGTGATCCCCCAGTGTGAGACGACAGAGGCGCTGGCGGATATTGAGAATATCGCAGCGATGGAGGGTGTGGACGGCATCTTTATCGGTCCTTTCGATCTGTCTATTTCTATGGGGCTGCCTGGGGCCTTTGAGGAGCAGCGCTTCAAGGCGGCCCTGACGCGGATACAACAGGCCTGCCGCCAGGCGGGCAAACCCTGCCTGATATTTGCCGGGGACGGTGCGGCCGCCGGTGCACGGCTGGCCCAGGGCTTCGACGGCGTGGCCATCGGACTGGATGCCACGATGCTGATCGCCGGTGTACAGGCGCAGTTGGCTGCCTGCCGCGGATAAAGAAGAAAAGAGGACGGCGCCCCGTGGGGCGCCGTCCTCTGCATATTACATATCCTTCATTTTTTCCAGCAGCTCTACCATCTTGTCGTAGAAGTACCGACATTCGCGGATGCTCAGGTACTCCTGAGTGGAGTGACAGTTGAAGGCGTTGGGCGTCAGGGAGACGGCGTTAAGGCCCGGAATGCGTGTGGTGAAAAAGCCGATCTCGCCGGTGCCGCCCAGGTAGTAGGGGGGATACTCCGGGTACATCTTGCGGAGCATTTCCATCCACTCATCGCTGACGCTGTACTCCCACTCCGGCAGTTCACAGATCAGCTCAGTTTTTACGCCCAGCCGCGCACACAGCCGCTTGAGCTGCTGGTAGTTGTAAAAACGCTTGGTGTCCGTGCTGCGGATGGTCACGGCCAGCTCGACCTCATCCTGCCGCGTCTCCAGTACGCCCACATTGGAGGTGCTGCCCAGGGTGTGCTCGAAGGTCTGGTGGGTGGAGCGCAGGCCGTCCGGCAGCAGTGTCATCAGGTCCAGCAGCATCTCGCGGTCGCCGTCGGTCATAGCGTCTGTTTCCACCTCGCAGGGGGAGACAGCGATGCTCATATTGGGCTCCCGGACGGAATACTCCTTTTTCAGCTTTTCCGCGCTGGCGGCTAGTACCGTCTCCGCGGCCTTGGTGTCCGGTACGGCGATGATGGCCGAAGCTGTGGCAGCGATAGCCGTGGCCATGCAGCCGCCTTCACGGCCGCCCTTGGCGGTGATGAGCTGGAAAGTGGACTGTTCCTCCAGATCCAGCAGCAGACGGTCCAGCAGAATGATGGCGTTAGCGCGCTCCAGCAGAGCCTGATTGCCGCTGTGGCCGCCGTGCAGCCCCTCTATCTTGAGACACAGGGCCTGCCAGCCCGGGCGGACCGGCTCGTGGCCGCGGGGCATGAGAACGCGGGCGTCGATCTCTCCGGCGCTGCCTACGGCGAAGCCAAATCCGTCAAGATTGACATAATATTTTGCTTTGAACTGGCTGTAGTCCAGATGGATGCCGCCGTTCATGGTGGTCTCCTTGTCTGCGGTGAACACGCACTCCAAAGCCGGATGCTTGGCCTGCTTGTCCGTCATGTAGGCCATCATAAAAGCCACGCCGATGCCGTCATCACCGCCCAGAGTGGTGCCCTCCGCCGTGACCACGTCGCCCTCGGCATAGACGCGGATGGGGTCCTTGGCGAAGTCGTGGTCAACGCCCTCGTCCTTGATGCAGACCATGTCGCTGTGGGAGTGGAGAATGACGGGTGAGGCATTTTCATAGCCCGGGGTGGCCGGCACCCGGGCGATGACGTTATACGCTTCATCGCGGTAGGCCTCGATGCCGTGGGCCTTGCAGAAATCCAGCAGGTACGAGGTGATTCCCTCCGGGTTGCCGGTCTCCCGGGGAATTTGGGAGATCGCGTAGAAGTTTTCCCATACACTGGCCGGCTCCAGGCCTGTCAGATGATAGTTTCTTGCCATGTTTCGTTCCTCCTGTTCCGTTGTTCTCTGTTTTATTTGCTCTCATTTTGATAGATCTGCCAATACATCATCAGCGCATAGGCAAGGGCGTCCTCGTCCACAGTAAAATGACTGCTGTGCAGCGGGTATATGGCGCCCTTTTCCGGGTTGCCCGTGCCCAGACGGAAGTAGGCGCCGGGGCACTTCTCCAGATACCGGGAAAAATCTTCGGTGATAAAGGTGTGCAGCAGGTCCCGACAGGGGAGGTGCAGCGCCTGCGCCGCGGCACGGACTGTATTCACCTGATCGGTGTGATTCACCAGCACCGGATAGCCCCGGCTGTACCGGAAGTCAAAGGCCGCGCCGTAGGCGTCGCAGATGCCGTGCAGCTCCCGCCGCAGCAGTGTCTCGATCTTTTCGAACGTCTCGTCATTGAGAGCACGGATCAGTCCGCCGAAGTTGGCCTCGGCCGGCAGCACGTTAAAGGCGCTCTGCCCATTGATATAACACACGCTGATAATGCCCTCCTCGCCGGGGCCCAGCAGCTTGCCGGGGATGGCGTCGATGGCAGAGACGGTGTGACAGACAGCGCCCAGCACATCGGTGGTCAGGTGGGGCAGCGCACCGTGGCCGCCCTGGCCGCGGATAGTCACGTCAAAGCGGCCGGAGCCGGCCATGTAGGGGCCGTCCTTGATGCCGATGGTGCCCACAGATAGTTGGTTGTCCACGTGCAGACCGTAAATGCGGTCTACACCGGCCAGACAGCCATTGGCGATCATATCGATGGCGCCGCCGGGATCCGGCTCCTCGGCGTATTGAAAGATAAATCGCACGTTGTATTTTAGTGCTGCACGGTGCTGCGTCATAGATCGCAGCAGGCCCAGCAGGGCTGCCGTGTGGCAGTCGTGGCCGCAGGCGTGCATGACGCCGGGGTTTTCCGAGGCAAAGGGCAGGCCCGTTTCCTCCTGGATCGGTAGGGCGTCCATGTCCGCGCGAAAAGCGATGGTTTTCCCACCGGTATGGCCGTGCAGGTCGGCCACCAGACCGTTCTTCCCGCAAGGCCGCAGCGTGTCCGGGCCGAGTGCCGCGATCTCCGTGGCCAGATAGTCCCGGGCGTCCTCCTCATGGAAGGACACGCAGGGGTGCCGGTGCAGATAGCGGTGCCGGGCGATCATGTAGTCCAGCTGTTTCTTCGCTTCTTCAGTAAGGTCGAAATTCATAGTATATCTCACCACGATTATATAGGAATACATATAGCATACTCCGGTAAAAGCATAGCGTAAAATATATATTTTATATGAAGCTATATGGAAAAACATATAACTTCGGCTTCCAAAAACGGACGAGACGTGGTATGATGGACGCAGATCACGGACATGGAGGCGGTTATGACACGACAGCAGCTGATATGTGCCCTGGAGGTCGGCCGGGCGGGCTCCATCAATCGGGCGGCGCAGAACCTGTTTATGGCACAGCCGAATCTTAGCAGCACCATTCGGGAGCTGGAAGCAGAGATCGGTATCACCCTATTCAAGCGCAGTTCACAGGGAGTGGAGGTCACCCACGCCGGTGAACAGTTTTTGCGGCAGGCGGCAGATATCGTGGCGCAGTTCGACGCGCTGGAGTCTGCCTATCACAGCCGGGACGACAGCGTCTCCCTATCCGTTACCACCGCGCGGTCCTCTGCCATTTCGGACCGTATCGCCCGGTACCTCAACGACTTTGCGGAAAGCGGCGTACCGTTCCGGGCGCGTATCTGCGAGGCCACCAATATGCAGGTCATCGAGGATGTGGCCGCCGGCAACGCGGATATCGGCATCCTCAAGCCCAACTATATGACCGCGGACTACTATCTGCACACGGCGCAGCTGCGCGGGCTGACCGCCGTGAAGCTCAGGCCGCAGCCTTATGTGCTGCTGCTGTCCGGCAGTCATCCGCTGGCCGGGGCGGCGCATATCATGCCGGAGCAGCTGGCACCCTACACCGAGGTGGTCCACGCTGACTACGATATGCCCATCTATCCCTATTCCGACTAC
>OBJG01002577.1_pt1 | contig 10925 bp, 5 predicted proteins | sample 1517941 | NCBI WGS metagenome assembly OBJG01 (sample SAMN04571712, study PRJEB22368) | human gut metagenome | biome: human gut; material: stool | host: Homo sapiens | place: Luxembourg | collected 2012-09-21
TTGTCTGGTGAATGTGGAAGGAATACAGATTAGTATATTGACGTTGGCAACGGTGGAGTAATTATTTTTTTATAGACGATTCTCTAATATTAAGTTTAGCGTCCAGGATAATTGTTTTTGAAGGTTTTGTTTCATCTGAATTATTTTTTATTTGCTCCAATAATAATTCAGCAGTAACTTTTCCCATTTCAAAAGTGGGTTGCTCAACACTTGTAAGATTGGGCTCGATGATTAAAGCCTTTTGTGATTCGGAGAAACCTACAAACGCATATCATCGGGAATAACCATACCTTTTTTTTGTAATGTCTTCATGGCACCGATGGCTGCCGGATCATTAACGGCAAAAATGGCATCCGGTTTGTTCGGCATTTCTAATATGGAATATGCTGCAGTAATACCGCTTTCCATAAGTATTCCGGCAGGAATTATCAACTCTTCTTCTATCGGGTAGCCATATTTTTTTAGTGCATCGATATAGCCACGTTTACGCTCTTTAGATAGGAATAGATTCTCCGGACCCGCTAAATGTGCTATTCGTTTATATCCTTCCTTAATTAGATGTTCCACTGCTGTAAAAGCCCATTTATAGTCATCGATGATGACATTGTAAGCGCTGACTTCAGGAGCTATCCGATTAAAAAATACAATCGGTAGATTCTTCTCGCGTAGTGTTTTAAAGTATTCCGTAGCTCTGGTATCTTGGGTGACGGATATGATGATGCCGTCCACCATTTTCTCCTCCATTGCTTTTAAATTGGTAAACTCAATATCTGCGGATTCATTCGATTGACTTATTAATATATGGTAGCCTTTCGAATTCATAACACTTTGTATTCCCATGATGACTTCTGCAAAAAATGAGTTTATGAATTCCGGAACAATTACGCCGATTGACATCGTTTGATTTTGTTTCAAACTAAGAGAGATGGGATTGGGGTGGTAATTCATTTTTTCTGCTAATTCCAGTACAGCTTTTCGTGTTTCCGGATTAACATCCCATTTATCAGCTAAAGCCCGTGATACTGTTGATGTTGAAATATTAAGTTCACGTGCGAGATCTTTGATTGTAATACGTGATTTGGACATGGTATATAGTTTTAGGATGCGAACAAAGATAATCAAAAATCTTTTTTTACCTCATTTTAGGATGACGAATTATAGCGGATTTTTTCGGGAACGTTACCGGGAACGTTGCCGGTGATTTTTCCTTCAAAACACTTGTTTTTAACTGTCTGCCCCACTACATTTGTTTCCTGTTAGAGGGGGAAATCTCTTAAAAATTAATCTTAAAAACTCAAGCTATGCAATTACTCGACCTTATTACTATCTTTATATTTGCACTTGGAATTGTTATAATGGGCTTGTCCTTTTCTGGTAAAGGGCGGAATATGAAATCCTTTTTCGCAGCAGGAGGAGCAGTCCCGTGGGCAATGAGTGGATTATCTCTTTTTATGGGATTTTTCTCCGCAGGAACTTTGGTATGGGGATCTATTGCTTATTCACTAGGATGGATCGCTATTTCGATTCAATGGACAATGGCGATAGCCGGATTTGTTGTTGGTTTCTTCATTGCTCCACGATGGCATAAGACTAGTGCTCTGACAGTGGCAGAGTATATCACCCGGAGACTTGGAGTAAACACACAAAAGACGTATACTTATCTTTTCCTTTTCATTTCTCTCTTTACTACAGGCTCTTTTTTATATCCGGTAGCTAAAATTGTAGAGGTTTCTACGGGGATGCCTTTAGATCTCTGTATTCTGTTGTTAGGTGGATTCTGTATTGTATATGTCGCGGCTGGCGGACTTTGGGCTGTAGTGTCAACGGATGTACTTCAGTTTATTATACTGACGGCGGCTGTACTTATTGTCGTTCCGCTTTCTTTTGGACGTGTTGGTGGCGTTGTGAATTTTATAGAGTCTATTCCTGCTACTTATTTTAATCTTGTGAATGGAGAATATACAATAGGTTTTATTATTGCTTTTGGTGTATACAATGCTATATTTCTCGGTGGAAATTGGGCGTACGTTCAACGTTATGCTAGCGTCAATTCACAGAGTAGCGCACGTAAGGTTGGCTTTTTATTTGGGGGATTGTATGTCGTAAGTGCCGTTCTGTGGATGCTTCCACCAATGATTTACCGTATTGTTAACCCTTCGCTTAGTACGATTGATGCTGAAGGAGCCTATCTTATGATGTGTAAAGAAGTACTTCCAGCCGGTTTGCTAGGGCTTATGCTTAGTGGGATGGTATTTGCTACTGCAAGTTCTCTTAATGCAACTCTTAATATTTCTTCCGGAGTGGTCACTAATGATATATTCAAACGTCTTTTTCCGCAGAGTTCAGATAAAACTTTAATGAGAGTTGCGCGTATTTCAACCATTATATTTGGCTTGCTTGCAATTATTGTAGCATTATTAATTCCCCTTATGGGAGGCATTGTAAATGTAGTGATCAGTGTTGCCGCTTTAACCGGAGTTCCTTTATATCTGCCTATTATATGGACCTTGTTCTCAAAACGACAAACAGAATATTCTGTAATAACGACGACATTAGTCAGTTTAGGAGCAAATGCTTTCTTTAAATTTATTACTCCGTTGTGGGGATTTGGATTTAATCGCGCAGAAGAAATGATTGTAGGAGTTGCTTTTCCTGTATTCTGTTTAATCGCTTTTGAACTCTATTATAAATTGAATCATAAAATATCCCATCGTTATGTAGAATATCAAGAATGGGAAAAAGAAAATAACTGTATAAAAGAGACTGAAAGGAAAGAAGATAAAGTGATGACTGAAGCTGATAATAAATTTAGTAAAAGAGTAATTAGCTATGGGATTTTCTTAACGGGTGCTGCGATTGCTCTGCTTGGTGGGTTAGCAGAAAAAGGAAAGATACTGGTAATAGCTGTGGGCATAGCGTTAGTATTGCTTGCTCTCTGGCTTTATCCTAAAAAAGAAAGATAATAAATAATACAAAAATAGAATGTTGCAAGAATCATTTTCAAAAGATAAGCGCAACCTGAGAAGTATTTTGCTTTCTGCCGATTTTGTTGTTGTCGGTGGAGGTATTTCGGGGATATGTGCTGCAGTTTCAGCTGCTCGTGCAGGGGTAAAAACCATTCTTGTGCAGGATCGTCCTGTGCTTGGTGGAAATGCGTCGAGCGAGGTGCGACTTTGGATATTGGGTGCTACGTCACATATGGGCAACAATAACCGTTGGTCACGTGAGGGAGGGCTGATTGATGAAATACTGGTAGATAATCTTTATCGTAATAAAGAGGGAAATCCTGTTCTTCTGGATACCTTATTATTAGAAAAAGTCCGTAATGAGCCTAATATTACATTATTGCTCAATACAGCGGTTTATGACGTTGAAAAGCGGTCTCCTGATGAAATATCCAAAATATACGGTTTCTGTTCACAGAATTATACTTTCTATGAAATCAGTGGCAGACTCTTTTGTGACGCTTCGGGCGATGGTATTATTGCGTATCGGGCTGGGGCTGCTTACCGCATGGGGGCTGAAGAAAAACAAGTATATGGTGAATTATTCGCTCCGGATAAAGGAGAATATGGTGAATTGCTTGGACACTCTATCTACTTCTATAGTAAAGATACAGGAAAACCTGTGAAATTTGTTCCTCCTGCTTATGCGCTGGAAGATATCAAAGAAATTCCTCGATGGAATCGTATTAATGCAAGTGAACATGGATGTAAATTCTGGTGGCTTGAATATGGTGGGCGGTTGGATACCATACATGATACTGAAGAGATTAAATGGGAAATATGGAAGGTCGTTTATGGCGTCTGGAATTATATAAAAAATTCGGGAAACTTTCCTGAAGCAGAAACGATGACTCTTGAATGGGTTGGTTTAGTACCAGGTAAAAGGGAAAGTCGAAGATTTGTAGGTGAATATACTCTTGACCAAAAAGATATTATAGAACAGCGACATCACGATGATACAGTGGCCTTTGGAGGATGGGCTATTGATCTCCATCCGGCAGAAGGCGTTTATAGTACGCATAATGGCTGTATGCAATATCATTCCAAAGGTATTTATGAGATTCCTTATCGGTGCTTTGTGAGTAAGGATATAAAGAATCTGTTTTTTGCTGGACGATGTATCAGTGCTTCTCATGTTGCTCATGGTTCATCTCGGGTGATGGCTACGTCCGGGCTGGGAGGACAGGCAGTTGGAATGGCGGCAGCACAGTGTCTTTCGGATGGATTATTACCTGTTGAACTCATTGCTGCTACTCATATGCATAAACTACAACTGAATCTTGCTGGACAGAGTATTCCTTTGGTGCCGATTGATGTTAATGGAAATCTGGCTGCTAAAGCCAAAGTATCCGCTTCAAGTGAGTTAAGTTTGTCAGAAATACCTTTTGATGGTCCTTGGTATACATTAGATTACTCTACAGCTCAATTATTACCTTTAGAACCGGGTATTCCGTATAAATTTGAGGTAGAAGTTGATGCGAGTGAGGAAACAAATCTCACAGTAGAATTACGTTATGCGGAGAAGGCTAAAAACTATACGCCGGATATAATTGCAGAAACAGTGAAGTTTAATTTGCGGAAAGGTACTCAAAAGGTAAATATAGATTTGACAAAAAACTTACCATGTCAACAATATGCCTTTGTGACGTTCATGCGAAATGATAAGATACGTCTGCGTATGAGCGAAATGCGTTGTACGGGGCTTTTGTCTGTGTTTAATAAGTTTAATTATGCTGTCAACAACCACGGTTTTCAAACTCCTCCAAAGGGTACAGGACTTGAGTCATTTGAGTTCTGGTGTCCGGACCGCCGTCCGGCAGGGCATAACATTGCAATGAAAATAACGCCTGCTATCGAGTCTTTCGGTAGTGAAAATATAACTAACGGATATGTGCGTCCTACTACGGAACCTAATGCATGGGTAGCTTCTTTAGAAGATGTCTATCCGGAGATAACTTTCAAATGGGATATGCCTCAAAAGATAAGCAGAATATTACTCTTTATGGATACGGATTATGACCATTCTTTAGAATCTGTACAAATGGGACATCCTGAAAATGTGATGCCTTTCTGTTTACGGAGATATAAACTGTCAGATGATAAAGGAACTGTTTTTTTTGAATGTGGAGGGAATTATCATACAATAAATGAAATAAAATTAGATGCTCCTATAATAACCAACTTTATTAAACTGGAAGTGGAACGGCCTATGCAAAATGTTCCTGCTGCAATCTTTCAGATTAATATAGAATAAGAATAAAGTGATAAATAAAAGTTTGCATTAACCATTATTTTAATAACATGAAAAAGAATTACTATCTATGGATCTTATCGTTCAGGTATTTGTGATACAGAACACTTATGCTCAGCAAGGGATGATTACAGGAATTGTGAAGGATGTAAATGGAGAACCTATAATTGGTGCCAGTGTAAAGGTACAGGGCACAACAGTAGGTACAATTACGGATTTGGACGGAAAGTTTTCTGTGAAAGCATCTTCTGGTGCGGTTCTGCAGGTATCTTACATTGGCTATGTGACGGAAAAGATTCAGGTGGGTAACCGCACTGGACTGACTATTACATTGAAAGAAGACTCGCATTTGGTGGATGAGGTGGTAGTGGTAGGTTATGGTACTCAAAAGAAAGTCAATTTGACAGGTTCCGTTGAAGCGGTTAGCGGTAAGGATTTAGCAAAACGCCCTGTTATGAATACGATGTCTGCACTTCAAGGAATGGCATCCGGAGTAACGGTGACTTCAACTTCCGGACAGCCGGGTAAGGAGGATGAATCTATTATGATTCGTGGTATCGGAACACTCAATAATAGCAATCCTCTGGTGCTTATTGATGGTGTTGCCAGTTCTGTAAATGCCGTCAACCCGCAAGATATTGAGAGTATTTCAATTTTGAAAGATGCATCTTCTGCCGCAATTTACGGCTCACGTGCTGCAAACGGTGTGGTATTAATAACTACCAAACGTGCGGAGGAGGGTAAACTCAGAATTAGTTTTAATAGTAATGTCGGGTTGCAAAAGATGACGGAACAGCCTAAATTTTTGGGAGCTATTGATTATATGGAACTGTATGACTTAGCTAATTCTAATGATACCCGTAATATGAATACGGGTGCGGCAGGCGGAGTAATATATGGTGAAGATTATATTGCGAATTATAAGGCGAAGATGAATCAGGATCCTTATAATTATCCGAATACCGATTGGCAGGCTATTACTTATAAAGAACCGGCAATACAACACATGCATAATTTAACATTGAGTGGAGGAACAGAGAAACTTAGAGCATTGGCTTCTTTAAATTACACAGACCAAGAAGGGGTTTTCCCGGATACTTATATGAAACGTTACAGTGTGCGTGTCAATACTGATTACAAGTTTAATGATAAACTTTCCGCCGGAATTGATATTTCGGGTCGTCATTCTGTTGTTTCGGAACCAGGTTCGGATGTAGCGTCGATTATTGGTGCTGTTCGTCGTACTGCACCTATTTACCCATGGGTGACTCCGAACGGTAATCCTGCTTATGTACAAATTGGAGCGAATACATGGGCTTTATCGCAAGAGAAATTAAAAGGATATAATAGAAACTGGTATCAGGAAGCGGTAGTGAATATGAAAGTAGCTTACTCTCCGATAAAAGAGATCCGTTTGGATGTTTCGTATTCTCCAAAGTTCAATTTTGATTCTAATAAGGTTTACAATAATATTGTGCCGTTTTATGATGTTGATGATAATCCAGTGACAACGGTGCAAAAAAGAGCCTTGGTTCAAAGAAGGAACTACACTTTTAACGATGACTTTAAATTCTTGATTAATTTCGATAAAGACTTTCATAAGCATAGCATTCAGCTTTTGGCGGGTTTTCAGCAGATTACATATTATGGAGAAAATTTGTATGGTCGTAGAGAAGGGAGTGAGTTTAACTATGATCAAATAGCTTCTTTCCCGGTGGTTAATCAGTCTACTGACGGTAATGCTTCAGAAATGGCATTGCAGTCTTTCTTCGGACGGTTAAACTATGACTATGCAGGCAAATATCTATTTGAGGCTAATGTTCGTTATGATGGTTCTTCCCGTTTTGCCAAAGGGAATAGATGGGGATTGTTTCCTTCTTTCTCCGCCGGTTGGCGTATTAGCGAAGAGAACTTTATGAAAAATATCAAGTGGCTAAGCAATGCCAAATTGAGAGCTTCATGGGGACAGCTGGGTAATCAGGAAGTTGGAAGTTACTATCCGTTCTCTATGGATATAAATCTGGCAGAGCCTGTCGTGTTTAATGGTAAGGTTGTTCAAGGATATGCCGCAAGAGACTATGCTTTCAGAGACATTTCCTGGGAAACAACAACAATGACGAATGTAGGTATCGATCTTGGTTTCTTTAATAATAAATTGAATTTTACTTTTGATTATTATGTCAGGAAAACCCGCGATATATTGATGAATCTGGATATTCCTTCTTTCATGGGGTATAATAACTCCCCATTGAGAAATGCCGGAGTAGTTGAAAATAAAGGATGGGAACTTAGTCTTGCTTTCAATGACCGTATTGGAGATTTCTCTTATCGTATTTCAGCCAATCTTTCGGACGTGAAGAATGAAATCAAGGATATGAAAGGCATCGTGAACAACTTTGATGACTTGTATACCAATCGTGCGGGATATTCCATAAACTCGATTTGGGGATTGGAGGCGGATGGTTTGTTTGCTTCGTTCAATGATGCCCGGTCTTATCCGGTAACACAGTTCGGAAATCTGCAGGGAGGAGATATTAAATACAAAGATCAACCGACAATTGATACGGATGGCGATGGTATACCTGATACTGGCGACGGTCAGATTACATCGGAAGATTATGTCGTGATTGGTAATACAATACCGAGATATACATATAGCTTTAATCTGGCAGCTGAATATAAGAACTTTGACATTGAATTGTTCTTCCAAGGGGTGGGCAAACGGGATGGCTATTTGCGCGATGATCTTGCCTGGGCCTTTAATAATGGTGCAAAAGTGCAGCAATGGCAAAAAGATAATATGTGGAAAGAAGGAGAAACGAATTCTAAATATCCCCGTATGTTTATTTCCAGTGCAAATAATATAAAGCCTTCTACTTACTGGCTGCAGGATGCTTCTTATCTTAGATTGAAGAATCTTCAGATCGGCTATACTATTCCACGGAAAATACTTAGTCATACATTCCTTGACGGAGTACGTGTTTACTTTTCTGCCCAGAACTTATTCACATTCGATAAAATGACAGAGGGGTACGATCCGGAACAACATCCTACAAAAGCACAAAATTCAGTGCCTTTGTTGAAAACTTATTCTTTTGGAATTAATGTCAATTTCTAACTTAAGTACATATTTATATGAAAAAATATATAGTCTATATTGTTTATACGTCATTACTTTTCATATTCGGAGGTTGTGATGTGCTGGATAAATATCCTTTGGATAAACCAAATCAAGATACTTTTTGGAATAATGCCAGTGAAATTAATGGAGGGGTAGTAGGATGTTATCGTTTTTTGATTGCACAGCCTAATGTAGAATATTTGTTTCCGATAGCTCCCGATCTGATGACTGATATAGGCTTTCCTCGTCAGGAAAGTGACTGGAAAAAGGTGGCACAAGGTCAACATGACAGTAATCTTCATTCAATAAGAGAGGTTTGGCATTATGCTTATCAGGGAGTTGGACGGTGTAATTTAATGCTGGAGATTATAGAAAAGAAATCAGCAGTATTGAGTCCGGAACAATATAAGCAATATAAAGGCGAATGTCTTTTCCTTAGAGGTTTTTATTATTCTCGGTTGATTTCTTTTTTCGGAGATGTGCCTCTAATTCTAAAACCGATTGAATCGGAGTCTGAAGCCTCTAAATTTGTACGCGAATCTAAGGATGTCGTGCTTCAACAGATTTTGAAAGATTTTACAGATGCTGCTACCCTGTTGGAAGAGCAGTATGTTGATCCGCTTTGCCTTGGGCGTGCTACAAGGGGGACGGCAAATGCGTATAAGGCACGTATTGCCCTTTATAATAAAAAATGGGAAGTAGCTGCCGAGGCTGCTGAAGCGGTTATTTCTTCTGAAATATATAAGCTCTATCCTAAATACGGAGATTTGTTTCTGGTGTCCGGATTGACGGATGCGAATAATAAGGAAATTATTTTGAAAGCGGAATTTAGTGCAGAGATTCCTTTGTATCATAAGTTACCTCTTCATATGCAGTCTCGTAATTTGAATGGATATTCCACTATGGTGCCGACACAAAATTTGATAGACTCATATCATTGTATTGATGGAAAGAATATTGCAGAGTCTCCATTATTTAATAAGAAGAAACCATTTGAAAATCGTGATCCGCGTTTGCGTTTAGGATTTGTAGTCCCTGGGGATAGATATGGAGATTTTATATTTGAGTCACATGTTGATAGCACTTCATGTTGGAGTTATGCAGAAAATGGTAAGGTGACCAATAAGGATTGTTATTCCTTTAGTCCATATACCTCTTATACGGGATATTGTACGAGAAAATTTAGTGATCCTTCTTATGCAGACAAAAATGAAAAAGGGGATTATCCTCTTATTCTCTGTCGCTATGCTGAAGTGCTTTTGACTTATGCAGAGGCAAAAATAGAAGCGAATGATATTGATAAAAGTGTAGTTGATGCTTTGAATGAAGTTCGCAATGGACGTGACGATGTAAAAATGCCGGCTTTGTCGTTATCGGATTTGTCGGATCAGTCAAAAGCACGGGTGATTGTTCGTCATGAGCGTAAGGTAGAATTAGCCTTTGAAGGATTCCGCTATTTTGATATCCGTCGTTGGGATGGCTTTTGGAAATATGCCAATCGTCCGGTGATGGGACGTCCTTTTAAAGGTAAATTTGAGGACTGGCCGAATGTGACATTTGATGAGAACGATGAGCCTGTGTACGATTATGATGCTTATATGCCACATCCTTCTTCTGATTATCGTTTGGTTGAAAACCGGACATTCGTTCAGCAAAAGCATGAGCTATGGCCAATACCACAGCGAGAAAGAAATGTGAGCCCGCAGTTAACGCAGAATCCAGGATTCTAACGCTATCTTTCGGGAAACTGAATGTGTGTGGAAAATAAATATATCTTTTAAATTTAGTAGTATGATGAAAATGAAATATATATATCGCCGATGGCTATTTTTAATGGCTGGTGCATTATTGGTTGCTAACTTTGCATCTTGTAATGATAATGATGAGAATTCTCCCATTTTACCTCCGACTTATAGTGTTGACAGAAGTAATATGTTCGGTATTCATGAGCAGCCCAAAGTGGGCGAAAACATTGGCGGACAGTCTGATAATGGGGTAACTCCACAATTGGTTGCTGATATGTGCGGGGCCTTGGGAGTTAAGTCTTTCCGAATGTTGCTCCATCTTTCATGGGTATTTGATCACGATGCTGAAGGAAACTTGATATTTAAAGAGGATAATCTTCAGAAATTTAAGGATTATGCTGCTCTGTTGACAGAAAAGGGAGTGCGTAATATAATGCTCACCAATGCAGCTTATATGTATCCTTATGGATGTACGCGTTCACATTGGAAAGCTGTCCCGGAACCGGGGACAGAACTTTATATAAAGATTATGCAGCAGATAGAAGATAGCTATAAAATGTTAGCAGCTGCTTTCCCTGATGTGACTCAGTTTGAAGTGGGAAATGAATTGAACGCCCCGAAGGGTCACAATTTATGTAAGGATGGATTTAGAGATGGGGCGACAGCAGAAGAAAATGCACCTTTTATATTTACTACTAGTGAGCAGGCATTGGTGACAGCGGATATTTGTTATTATGCCAATAGGGGAGTGAAAGCGGCAAATCCGAAAGCAAAAGTCGTGGCTCCTGGTCTTTATATGGTCG
>OBJG01002584.1_pt1 | contig 10881 bp, 10 predicted proteins | sample 1517941 | NCBI WGS metagenome assembly OBJG01 (sample SAMN04571712, study PRJEB22368) | human gut metagenome | biome: human gut; material: stool | host: Homo sapiens | place: Luxembourg | collected 2012-09-21
CCCATCAGTCCGAAGAAATTATGATGTTCCGTCGCAAGCATGGAGGTTCCCCATCCGCTTTCGAGCGCACCCTGTGCGAGGATGATCCTGGCGTTCATGCCGAACAGCTTTTCCGCTTCGGCGGCAGCCTCCCGGCAAGTATGTAAAAAGTTGATCTTTTTATCCATTATATATCGGTATTTATTTGTATTTCAGATTGATAATGACTATATTTACATATTATAATCAAGAAGAAAAACGATGGAAAATTCACTGAATCAAAACAAAGTATGGGGATGGGGCGAACTGGCCCTGATGTACTTCCCGAATATCTCGCAGAAGAGCGCGACCATGCAATTGTTGAAATGGATACGCGTCAGCGACGAGCTGGTCGGTCAACTGGAAAAATCGGGCTGGCATCCTGGTAAGAAATACCTCACCCCCAGACAAAAGGATTACATTGTGGGACATCTCGGAGAACCCTGAAGAGGTGAAAGTTGAAAGGTGAAAGTTGAAAGTTATTTGTACGAACGCGAAGCATCACTTTCAACTTTCAACTCTCAACTTTCACCTCTCAAAGTTCTCCCGGGCGGTCATCTTCGCCCCCTGCGCTGCCCTCGTCTGGAGCACCGGAAGCGATCTTCTCGAACGTGTAGTTCTTGATCGCATCTTTCAGCAGCTTGCCGGGGCGGAAGACGATGCGGCGGCTTTTGATAAGCGCATGGCTGAACTCCTTCTCGGTCAGCGTGCCGGTGCTGCCGAACTGCAACTGGAAGCTACCGAGCTCGCCTACTTTGACAACCTCGCCTTTGCCGAGGTTGCGGCGCATCACGTTGACCAATTCGTCGAGGATTAGTTTCACATCGCCCGAAGAGGCGGTGGACTGGGCCGAGATCAGGTCGCACAATTCATACACGTCGCACGTGCCGGTCGTATTGGCACTGGCGTAATACAGTTTCGAACCTTCGGCGGCATCTTTGCGCATGTCTTTGCGCAGGACCAATTTGTACTTTGCTGGCATAACATCAGGATTTTTAGGTAAAACATTTGTTTCTTAATCACATAACAAAGATACAACCGCCCCCGTCGTCCCTGCGGAATGTGGCGGAACGGTGTGGCAAGAGGGGGAGGAGAGGGGAAAAACGGGGAAAGCCGGCAAGTATGCTTGGTTTTGGAATAAAAAAAACTATACCCCACAGGGCAAAACCCTATACCTTTTTTCCGTGGAAGCTATGGCTTTTGGGGGAAAAAGGTATAGGGTTTTTCTCTTTCTGAAATCGGCTGCGGAGGGAAAAGGACAATTTGACCGCGATATTTTCCCTACACTTTTTGGGGGGTGACGGGCTTGTTTTTCTGATACTCACCGTGGCTTATTCTCTTGATGAACAGAGGGTTCAGCTTATAAATGAGGCGTCTGACCAGCCTTTTGTCCATCCCTTCCGCCTCACCGATGGTGTAAGCTTCAGCCAGGGTGAAGCGCTCCGGCAATTTCTCCAGCAGGATGCGTCCCTTGCGGGGGCAGGACAGTTCGGGAGCGCTTTCGTTGTGGCGCAGCTGTGTCAGGAGCAGGCGGCTGTGTTCGAGGCAAGTCTCGACGATGGCGAGCGCAGCCTTGAAATGCTCTTCGGTGCAATACTGCGAGTCCATCCCGTAGCCCTCCTTGCCGCATCGGGTGGCGGTGAAGATCATGCAGAGGCGGAAGGCGATCAGCCCGTGGCGTTTGATGACGCTGAGAAACTCCTCGTCGCCGAACAGGTCCGCTTCATGCAGCCATTTCTTGAAACACTGGTTCAGCCGGGCCCACTGCGACAGCGTCAGGCATACCTGCAACGGGCGCCGGCGAAGCGTCTTGGCGATGTTCATCAGCTGTTCGGAGAGTTCCGACAGCTTCTTCGGCATATCCATTTTGTCGCCTTCGGGCGAGACATCCTGCCAGACCGCCTCGCTGCGGCACGTATAGAGCAGCAGGCGGCTCAGGAGTCCGCTCTCGCTGTCGGGGATCAGGCGGGAGAACTGTCCCGGTGTCCCGGAGAGCAGCAGGGCGAGCCGTGGAGAGTCGATGCGGATCATCTCGTTGTCCGTCTTGCGCGACGAAGAGACCGGTTCGTGATGGAACGCCTTGCGGAGCAGGTCGTCAAACATCCCGTAGTCCTGTTTGCTGGCCGATAGGATCGTGTCGATTTCGCTGTCAGCCATCAGCCCGCCGATGTTGCCGTTGTCGCGCAGGTGGACAAGCATCTTGGCTTTGGTGACCTGCGTCGGGATGTTGAGGTAGGCCTTGGCGGCAGGTTTCGGAGCATCCTTTACCACGACGGAGCGGTGCTTCTGGTGTGCCTCCGCCTTCTTCTGCTCCCATTCTTCCAGGGCTTGCAGATATTCGGCTTCGGCCTGTCCTGTTTCCGTCTTGATCAGTTCTTCGTACAAGTCGGCCAGATGGCGCATGTCGTTGATGCACCCCTTGCCGTTGGCCGCGGGAGCCACCTCGACGGTGAAAATGTGGGGGAACACCCGTTTGCGGTGATATTTGCCGGACACTTCGGGGAGGCAGGCGCTTGCCACCGTGCACGCTCCGAGGAGCGCCATGTCGCGCTCGCGGTGCTGGGGATAGAAGGCGACCGCCTCGCGGAACAGATCGGGAAGCCATCCGTACACCTCGTCGGGAATGAGCGGGGTCCGCTCGCGCAGGACTTCGCCGCTTGTCTCGATTTCTTCCGTCTCTAAGGGATGTCGGGTTTTGAAAACTGTAGGGGAAATTTCGCGGTCAATTTGTCCTTTTGCTCCGCCATAGGTCGCATGCTCGTTCATATTTCCTTGATAAGCAGAATGTAACGCCTGTTCGATCTCTGTCGCCGTGAAGTCTGCCGCTTGCAGGCGCAGCGTGCAGCATGCGGCTGTTTCGGTGTACGAAAAGCCCCTCCGGTTCGCCTCGCAGCCGAGGCGGTAGACCGTCTGGTTACGCGCTCCTGCCAACGGCGGGATGCGGTCGAGGAAACGTGCGACAAACGCGTCGACACCCTTTTCGGCCGACTGCTTTTCGGGGATGTGGAAGACTTCCGCGTCCGGATTGTAGTACGCCTCCCCGTCGTCGCCCACGTAGCAGCAACGGCTGATGTCCTTGCACTTGGCATCGCTTGCCACACCGCCTGCCTTCTCGAAGAAGGCGGCGACAAGGGGATAGGCTTCGCCGTGGCGTTCCGCCGGGCAGTCTACGCGTACGAAGACCTTCAGCCCTTCTCCGCCGGGACTGACGAACATCGCCAGCGTGGAGCTCAGCGCCCGGAAGGTGAGGATCAGTGCCGGCAGGTCCTTCACATGGTCGAAATCCAGTCCGACGACCTGGCTGTATGTTTCGATCGCACTCGCCTTATGTCCGCCCTTGAATACCCCCGAAGGGGTGAACCCCCGGCAATCCGCCCTTCAGCTTCCGGGCTTCTTCGGCACGCCCTTCCGCCAGTGCGGTGCGGTAGGCGAGGATCTCATTTTTCCAGCGGCGGCGCCGGATCAGGATGATGATTTCTTCAAGAGTTAAGACTTTGCACTCTGTCCGGAACAGGCTGGCGTAAAAAGATACATGTACTTGTTTTTCCATGATATTATTAATTTAAGGCAAAATGGATTGCCGGTTTGTTTATGCGACAAAGGTAAGCTTATCCCAGTGTGCAGGCAACTATGCCAAAAGCGGATTTTTGAAATATATAATACTGGTTGTTAGGTGTATATGAATTTTGTTTTTGACGGAGCATATTGCTTTTTAACATTTTTATTTAGAATAAATTAACTGTTTGTCCGTTCTCTCTTCTCTTTTGAATAATAATAGGTGGCCAACGTCTTGACCACGACGCTGAAGTTGAAGATGACCTGCATGGCCTTGAATAGCCCGGCTGCCTTTTCCGTGTTTTTCTCAAATTCAGGGAGGTAGCGTATTCCGCTGAAATACTCGGCAAGTGTGCGTGCGTCGTCTACCTTTATCTGTATTTCTTCGATCCCTCCGACCTTTTGGAGCAGTTTGCGTATGCGTCCTTGGCAGGCGCGGATGGTGTCGGTCGTGTAACGTGTCGTTTTGACTCCCTCTATCTGTTTAGACTTGAGGATTTCCAGGCGGGTGTACAATTCTGCTATTTCTTGTGCTTCTTTTGAAAGCTTCTGTTTTTTTTCATGATGAATTTTTTTATAAGATGGATAATATAAATGATGATTATCATCTGTTTTTAATAAATAACGAAGCCCCGGCAGTTTTCGTACTGCCGGGGCTTGTTTTTTTGTATGCCTTCGTCCTTCGCAGGGGAAAGGCAACTTGAACTTTAATTTCAATATACTTTAGTATTATTAATATTAAATCCGGTTGCTTGTTCGCCTCTCGCAGGTTAGTTGCCGTTTTACGGTACGCAACCGAAGAATTATTTGATTATAAAATGTCATTTGTATAAGGGTGGTCTAATAACCACCCTTACGATAGTATTGTTCAGTCTCGATTACTTGATGATAGCTTTAACAGCTTCTTCACCTTCAACAGCTACAACTACTACACCTGCCGGAGCAGCGATTGTTGCATTGTCAGAAGTGATAACCGTGTTAGCTACAACCTGGCCTAAGATGTTGCTTACAACAACTTTCTTACCGGCAGCACCAGCGATCGTTACGTTGCCTTCGCCAGCGATAACTGTTACTTCAGATGTGGCGATCTCTTCGTTGTCGGTAGCCATATCGTCAGCAGAACCCTTTTCGATATTGAAGATAAGAGCGTTGTCACCGCCTGTCTTTGCTTCTTCGAATTCAGATTCTTCAGGATCAGATAATACCAAGCAGTTGTTCTGGTTCTTCAACCATGCTGCATTTGTCGGAGCGATAGATTCACCTTTGTTACCTTTCGGCTCAACATTAGATTCGATCAAGAATGCACGATCTTCTTCAACTTCGTTAGCAGCCTTGGCCGGATCGATGTAACGGAATGACCAAGTATAGTTGTGGTGAGTGTCTTCCGTAACAGCAACCTTCAGATTGATGCCTTTGACAACTTTCTTAATGTCTTCCATGCTCAAGTCTTTAGTTGCAACGTTTTCGAAATGTTCACCCAAGATATACAGAACGCTATCCTGTTCAACGGCATCAACAAAACCTACGCGATGGTATTTACCGAAGTGATACAGTTCTTCACCCTTGACAACATCCTTGGCTTCTGCAGAGTCAGCGAAGCTTACCAACAGTTTGTAACGGTTGAAACCAGGAACGGCAGGAGTTGCATGGATACAATCTTCCGGACCGCAAGGTTCACCATTGGCATTCATATGCTTGTGGTTGGTTGCGTCACAAGGTTTTCCTTCAGTTCCTTTGTTTTCTGTTTCACTTACATATACCAAATACTGCGGCTTAATCTGATACTGAGCAGATTTTCCGATATTGAACGGACGGACATTGAATGACAGACCTGCTTTGGCAATATTCTTTGCTCCAATGCCTAAATAGTCCATATCTTCACGCATGAAGTTCTTGTTGGTTTCATCCATCAGATAATCGCCGACATAAGCTTCTTTGAACTTCAACAGTTTAGTAGCATCTTCGTTACCTTCTACAGCTCCATCCAATTCAACGTGGTTGAAACGACGATACAGAGGTTGGTCAGCCAAACCGATTCTGAAAGCAGAAGTTCTTACTTCTTCAATAACCTGTTCCTGAAGTAAAGCTTTCAAGCTCTGGTCTGCAACACCTAATTTGTTGTTGAAAGAAAGAACATTTCCTTTCGTGTCTTTCTCTACATCGTCTGCATCGATAAATGCATAGTAGCAACCCTTTTCTGTTTCGTTGTTTTCTTTGAAGTAGAATGTAGCCGGAGCTAAGTTCTCTGTCAAGACATAGCGGTTTTCTTTGCCGACAGCGATCATGTTCTTACCAGCTTTGATCTGATAAGTAGCTCTTTCAAGCTGAGCCAGACCTTCGATTCTTGCCTGTACTGTTGCATCTACTGTGTAACCGTAAGCTACAGTCTTGTTGTCATTTTGCTTAACCAGTTCAAAGAAAGTAGCTTCTTCCTGCAATGCGTTCAAAGTTGTGTCTCCTTCAACCTGTGCGATGTATTTGTCCATTGTGTACGGGTTGAAGTAGTTGAATGCATAGTTTGTGATCATCAATTCATCATCAGTCAAATATTTGTATCCTAAATATTTGTCACCCAAAATGTTTTTGTCTGTAATCTTTGTGATGACCAAAGAGTCGGAAGACAAAGCCTTGCAATAATACAGTTTAGAACCTTCTGCCTGAGTTAACTGCCAAGAAGCACCGTTTTTCAGAACCTTGTCCGTTGTATTATAAGCCGGGTTCTTCAATGACGGATATTCACGGTTTGTAACATTTACCGGAGAAGTAGACAAGAAATATTCAGAAGTCTTAGTCTTCAAAACAACCCACTGGTAAGCCGGCATGTGCATTACGTTCTGTTCTGCTTTATCAACAGTTACCCATTCTGAAGCTGCACCATCCACATGGATCGGAGATGCCAGATATTTGTTAGTTTCTGCATTCTGGATTACATACAGACCGTCTTCCAAAGAAACCTTGTCTGTACCAGCCTGAACACAACCGGTGAAGCCTAAAGTGATATCTGTTTCTTTTACGTCAGCGATAGTTACGATACGAATTTCATCTGCTTTAACCAAGTCTTGAATTGTAACATAGTTTTTAGCAGTTTTATTATTTGCGATAATCGTTTTGTGGTTTCCTGCTGTAGTTAACGCTGTCTTCCAATCTTTAACAGATGCGCTTAAGCGAGTTGCCTGCTTAACTTGGATTACCAAAGAGTCGTGAGACGGGAAATAAGTAAACAAGAACTTACCTTGATCAGCCAAATCCGTACTCAAAGCCTTTTTGTAGTTAAATGCCAAGAACTTATCGCTGTTTTTATTTGTATATGCTGTATCGACATGCAGATACTGGTTGTCAGCTTTTCTTGTTACATAAACAAAAGATCCGTCCTTAGCATCTTTAGCGATGAAAGCGACATCACTGAACGGGTTTTCCAAAGATGTGTTGTTGCGATCCGGATTGAATGTCAATTTAACGCCGTTAGCTGCATCCTGAATACCTAATTTAGTGTTGATTTGCTTTGCATTCAAAGCGATTCCGTCAGCTTCTACCAAAGTGAATGTGGCAAATTTAGCTCCTGAAATATCAGCGGCCTTACCACCAGCTTTCTTCAAACGTACATTAGTGCCCTCTAAAACTAAGCCGACAACAGAGTCTTCTTGGAAATAAGAATACAACGGTCTGTTAGTTTCCAAAGCATTAGCATATGTTCCAGAGAATGCCCAGCCTGCAATTTCACCTCCAACCAATGAGTTCTTGGTTGTTTGCATTGCATTTTTAGCGAAATCATCCATTGTTACAGACAATAAAGCTTCAGCACCTTTGTTTACGAAGTCATAAATAGGAGCTTTTCCTTGATTTTCAACAGTAACAGTTGTGCACCACAATGTGCTTGCAACGTTATCTGCTGTAACATTATCAACTGTAACCAGTTCACCCTTCTCATTCACTGCCAAGTAGCGATTACCAGTCTTCAATTGATACAGTCCATCATTTGTTCCTTCAATTAAAGAGGGAACATTGTTTCCTGCAAAAGCACTTGTTGCCCCAAACAGTGCAACTCCTGCTAAAAGAGTAGAAAACTTTTTGTTCATAATTCTAAAATGTTTAATTAATAAATAGTATATCTGTTTGTTTCTTCTATGTACTCAAACCTCTTGTTTTACAAGAGTTAACCAAAATCCTGTATAATGACTAATGAAAACGTACGTTTTTTTTCGTCATTTTTTTGGAGCATTCAGTAAGTTCGTGGGCAAAAGATGGTTTTTTTGTACATGTTAAGCTATCTGATTGATAAGAAAGAATATAGAAAAGAAAAAAACTTTGAAGAAAGAATTGCAGGTTTAAAAAGTATATGTATTTTTGTAGCTGAAAAATGACGAAAAAAAACGTACGTTTTCATTAGCCATTTCTAAAGTTTCTCTTATTTTTCTATCGATCAACATCTTACAACAATCACACACCTGATTTTACTCTTAAAATTCTTCATCTAAGCGTACATTATATAAATTATATATCTCTATTAATCAATCTATTACAAAAACCGTCAAAATGCAAAAAACACCTTTTTTGCGAATTACTACCCAAAACAGCCCTTTTCAGCCCCTATGCAAGACGGATATTTTCCTAAAAGTCCACTTATTATTCGTTTCCTTTCGCAAAACAAATGTGTCTGCGGTCGAAACTTTTATTTCGACAAAAGGAACTAAAGTTTCTACATGATGGAATCAGGGTCTCAAAGCGAGTAACTATATGAAACTTTAGCTTCTAACTTTTTTAGCTGAAACTATCCGACTTACCGAATTTACTAATTCTGTAAGCGCAGTCTGCAGAATCTATTTTTTATGTATCTTTGGCTATTCAAACACCAAGACAAGAGAGAAAAGCCTATGTATAAGAATGGTAAATATCGGGAAACCGATAAAATGAGTGATCTGATCTGTGAGAATTATCCGATGGTGCTCGTCATGAGCCGCTTCGGTATTGCACTCGGATTCGGAGAAAAGAATATCGGAGAGGTATGCCGCCAAAACGGTGTCGATCCCTGCACGTTCCTGACCGTCGTAAACTTTCTGACGGAAGAGATATCCGCGCCGATGACAAACATTGACAAATGTCTGTCGATCGAGGCTTTGATCACTTATCTGCATAATGCACACGCCTATTTCCTGGACTTCCGGCTGCCCCATATCCGCCGTAAACTGACCGATGCTATTGCAGACTGCCCGAAAGATGTGGCGTTCGTTATCACTAAATTTTTCGACGAATATGCAGCAGAAGTCCACAAACACATGTCGTATGAAGAAAAGACAGTATTTCCATACGTCCGGGGATTATTAAAAGGGATAAAAGACCCGAAATACAACATAACGATCTTCCGAAAACATCATGATCAGATCGAAATGAAGATTATCGAACTGAAAAATATCTTGATCAAGTATTATCCGGGACCCGGAAGCAACCTGCTGAACAGCGTCTTGTTTGACATCTTCGCGACCGAACAAGATCTGGCCTCCCATAACCACGTAGAAGACTATCTTTTCGTCCCGGCGATCCTGACTCTTGAAAAAACAATACAGTGATGCCTATGAGCGCCTTATTAAACATAGCGATTGCCGAACCGTCTGCCATCATCCGCAGTGGGCTCGAAGCGGTATTAAAGCGAATTCCCGGATTCCGCATCCAGATCATCGAAATTGCCACTGCGGAGCTTTTGCAAGAGACACTTCGCTCACACAAACCAGACATACTGATTATTAACCCGTCACTTCCCGGTTACTACACCATTCAGCTTCTCAAGGAAGAAACCGGCTGTACGGAAATGAAATGCATAGCCCTGCTGTATGCTGTCGCTGATCATGCCCTGCTGCGACCTTACGACGACCAGATCAACATCTATGACAGCCCGGACGAGATCCGCCACAAGCTGGAACGCCTCCATACGTCACCGGAAGAGGAAACCGAAAACGAAGAACAGCAGACGCTCAGCGCACGCGAAAAAGAAATCGTGGTCTGTGTCGTCAAAGGGATGACAAACCGCGAAATAGCCGACCGCCTGTTCCTTTCCACACACACCGTTGTTACACACCGACGCAACATCGCCCGGAAATTGCAGGTACACAGTGCCAGTGGTCTGACCGTATACGCCATTGTTAACAAATTAGTTGAACTAAACGATATCAAATTATAATCCATGAAGAAAAACAAACTCGCCGTCCTTACGTCATGCCTTGTCCTGTCAGGGACATTCTGTACGCAGGCACAAAACAAAACGCCACAGGAAATCCGGATACCGGATACTTACAAATTAACGAACAAGTCTATCTACCGGAATGGCTGGATAGATTTCAACAAGAATGGGAAAAAGGATGTATATGAAGATCCTACGGTCCCGATCGATGCACGTGTCGAAGACCTCCTTTCGCAGATGAATGTTGAAGAAAAAACCTGCCAGATGGTTACGCTCTACGGTTACAAGCGGGTGCCGAAAGACGACCTGCCGACATCGGACTGGAAAAAACAACTCTGGAAAGACGGCATAGGAGCCATCGATGAACATCTGAACGGTTTCCAGCAATGGGGACTTCCTCCTTCCGACAACCCGTATGTCTGGCCGGCTTCCCGTCATGCCTGGGCTTTGAATGAAGTACAACGGTTCTTTATCGAAGAGACACGCCTCGGCATCCCGACCGACTTCACGAACGAGGGCATACGTGGGGTAGAAAGCTATATCGCCACCAACTTCCCGACACAGTTGGGATTGGGACACACCTGGAACCGGAACCTGGTTCATAAGGTCGGCTATATCACCGGGCGCGAAGGACGGTTGTTGGGATATACCAATGTCTATGCCCCGATCCTCGATGTCGGGCGCGATCAACGTTGGGGACGCTATGAAGAGGTATACGGCGAAAGCCCGTATCTGGTAGCCGAGTTGGGCGTGGAAATGGCAAAAGGCATGCAGACCGATTACCAGGTTGCCGCCACTTCCAAACACTATATCGCTTACAGTAACAACAAAGGCGGACGCGAAGGGATGGCACGCGTAGATCCGCAAATGTCACCACGCGAGGTCGAGATGATCCATGTCTATCCCTGGAAACGGGTGATCAAGGAAGCCGGGATCCTCGGAGTCATGAGTTCATACAACGATTACGACGGATTCCCCATTCAGAGCAGCTATTATTGGCTGACGACACGTCTGCGTGGCGAATTCGGTTTCCGCGGATATGTGGTATCGGACAGCGACGCCGTCGAATATCTTTTCTCTAAACACGGAACTGCCGCCGATATGAAAGAATCCGTGCTACAAAGCGTATTGGCGGG
>OBJG01002594.1_pt1 | contig 10836 bp, 13 predicted proteins | sample 1517941 | NCBI WGS metagenome assembly OBJG01 (sample SAMN04571712, study PRJEB22368) | human gut metagenome | biome: human gut; material: stool | host: Homo sapiens | place: Luxembourg | collected 2012-09-21
GCTGAAATTATGTCAGTTCGTACAGGTGGAAAAGCTACATTATCGCAATATACAGCAATACAAAGGCTTGATGATATGTCGGCTGCTGATACAGATGCGGAGCTTGCTATGATACGCTCTGATGATATTGATTCAAGCGTTGGCTTAGAAGAACCTGCCCTTGAACCTATCGAGGGTATCTGATGAATACGCAGAAAAGACTGATTGAAACATATCAGAAAGCACAGAAAAAGCTTGTTGAAATAATCCAGCGAAAACAGGCTCATGGTTCTGTAACATCATATGAAAGGTCACTTTTAAGACAAATTCAAAAGGAGCTTAAAAAGCTGAAAAAATCTTCAAAAGCACTTGTTGAACAGCTTGTAAAAGAAAACTACAAGACAGGCTTGCAAAGTCTGATTGATGACCTTATAAAAGATGATACAGCACCAAGATTGTTTAATATGTTCAGCGGACTTAACACAAGTCAGATTGAACTTATTACTCAAAATGCTAATATTGACTTAAATAAGTCGATTAACATTGTTGGTCGAAGAATGCAGGACGCAGTCAGAGAAGCTGGTATTGAAGCGACAGCCGAGAAGCTCACAACAGGTCAGACAGTCAGGGAAATGCAGAAGAATCTTCAGGATAAACTTAAACAGCAAAATCTGACAGCAGTAGAATATGCCAACGGTACGAAAATGCCGATTGAAAAATATGCTGAAACTGTTGCTCGCTCAACTACTGCAGAAACTCAAAATAAGGCTAAAGTTATACAAGGACAAGACTGGGGCTACGACCTTGTGAGGTTTACAGAACATAGCCCTACCTGTGAAGTCTGCTCGATGTATCAGGGCAGAGTTTATGCCCTCACGAAAGAAGCTGCCAATGGCAAATACAAAGGTTCTAAAGGTCAAGCATTGCATTTTTCCTATCTTTATGATACAGCTTTGATAAGCGGTTACAGTACTATACATCCTAACTGCCGTCACCGTTTGTCGGTATTGCCAGCAGGAGCTTATACTGCTGCTGAAATGGAGGATTTCTCTCGAAAAAGTATGCAGCCCTTTGAAGATATGCGGTCGGACAAGGAACGCAAGGCATATGCTCAAGAACAAGCAGTAAAGCGGAAGCGGAACGAGAGTCGCAAGCAGTATGAAAAAATCAAGACTGTACTTCCAAATGACGCACCTAAAACATTTGCTGCTTTTGTTAAGATGAAGTCTGCAAAATCCGAGCGATATAAGGAGCTTTTGAATGATTACCGCACTGTTATGGGTATTGCAAAACAGCAGGAAAGTGGTATAATCAATGATAGTAGCAATGATTATCATATAATTACTGACGAAGCTATAAATTCTATACCATTAGTAAAAATTTATGGCTTTACAGAAGAACAAAACCTTGCACTTCAGAAAGCACATAAACAATTATTACGAACTGCTCAAAAAGAAACTGTCGGTGTAGAAGTATCAGCTGTTTATGATATGGATTTAAGGCAAATAGGCACAACCCGAACCGAGCATAATGTTGGTCGTGTCGGCATTGACAATCCAAATGAAAGCTACATTGCTATGCACAACCATGGAAGCGATGAAACTTTCAGTATGGCTGATATTTTGGGATTTGCAAACAAAAGTAATATGAATATGCTTACTGTTGTGGGTAACAAAGGCTCAATTTATGTGATGCGGAAATCGGAGAATTTTGATACTGAGGCTTTTCTAATTTATTTAACTCATCGAAAACAGGAAATTCTATTTAATGATTATACTTATTCACAAATTATCAGTGATAGTAATATCTTAAGCAATCTTTCCCCCAACGAAATTGAGCATATAAAAATTGCAATTAAGCAGTTTTCTGAGGACACCTTAAAGGAGGCAGAAAAATATGGAATCAGATATCAAAAAATCCAAATTGTCTGATGAGGACATTAAAATGCTTAAAAGATGTCTCGAAAAGGCAAAACCATATACTCCAGAAGAATTCTATGAACTTGAATTAGATGGAGATTATGATTCTGATAGAATGGATGCAACTTACGCAAATAGAATTCTAAATGGCATTGAATACTAAGGAGTTGATAATTCGATATATCCTTACAACAATAAGCCAGAAACCACTATTTATACTATGATAGCAGATGTTATTACAGAGATTAAGCACTTTGAGAAATTAAGGTGCTTTTATTTACACTCAAATTTAAGAAAGGTGGTGAGAATATGGCAAAATACAGAAAGAAACCAGTAGTAATTGAAGCATATCAAACAAATGTAGAATTGGACATTGAGACACTTGAAGGTGTGCTTCACGCTTCTGTTGGAGATTATATAATAACAGGCGTGAACGGTGAACGATACCCTTGCAAGCCTGATATTTTTGAGAAAACTTATGAATTAGTTAATTAAGCACTTTGAGAAATCAAGGTGTTTTTATTTATACTCAAATTTAAGAAAGGAATAAATAATATGAATTTTGGAAAATCATAAGATAAAACTCCCTCATAAATGCCCTAAATCGCATTTAATTATTATAGGTAAAATTATCAGTCTAACAATTTCTAAACGCTCTTAAACGGCTTATAAACGAATTTAAACGCATATATAACACAGGCAATAAGCGTACCTGCACTTTTATGGTGCAGGACGCTTTTTTATATTGCAAAATTTTTAATGAAAGGAACTTTTACTATGAGTGAAACAAACACAAATGCTTCAACAGAAACCGAAGCAAAAGCAGAACCACAGACGGCAGAACCACCAAAGCAGACACAGGTTGACCAAAATGCAGAAAAACTCAGCACCTATGAAACAGCACTGAGAAAAATTTTTAAACTTGCTGACGGTGAGGAGCTTGGTGACATTGACGGCAAGCTGACAGAGTTTGAAGCGGAACACGAAAAACTTATTTCAGCAACAAAGGATAAGCTTATTACAGCAAGTCTTAACGCTCTTGATGGCTACAACACAAAACTACTTGCAAGGCTTATAGACAAAAGCAAGATTACAGTTGATGAAAACGGCAATATTACAGGACTTGAAGAAGCAGTAAAAGCTGTTTCAGACGAATTTCCTGCTGTAATTGTTAAAAAGGAATCTGCAAAGAAACCTTTTGTGCCGATTAATCCGGCACAGCAAACATCAACATCACAAACAATGAATGACCTCATCAGAAGTCACAGATAAAAAAGGAGATTTTAAAATGGCAAACATTATTACAAGAACAGACGCAGAAGCTCTTATTCCGGTTGAATCAAGCAAAGAAATTATTCAGGCAGTACAGCACGAAAGTGCAGTTCTACAGCTTATGAAAAAGCTGCCTAATATGAGTTCAAAGCAGACTAAAATGCCGATTATGTCAGCACTTCCTGTCGCTGGATTTGTTAATGGCGATAATGGTCTAAAGCCTGTATCAAGTGCATCATGGGAAAACAAGTACATTACCGCAGAGGAAATTGCTGTAATTATTCCTATTCCTGAAGCAGTACTTGATGATGCTGAATATGACATTTGGGCAGAGCTTAAACCTTCAATTATTTCAGCATTTGGAAAGGTCATTGATGGTGCTGTATTATTCTCGACCGAAAAGCCAACAAGCTGGCCAGACGGTATTGCAACATCAGCAATCACAAAGAAAAAGACGGTTACATATGGTACAGGCATTGACACAGCCGAGGATATTTCAGAACTTATGGGTTTGGTTGAAGCTGACGGCTTTGATGTTACAGGCTTTGCGGCAGAAATTGCTCTTAAATCATCTTTCAGAGGTTTGCGTGACAAAAATGGCGGTCTTATCTTTGCTCCAAGCTTGCAGGCGGATACACCATCAACCCTTTACGGTCAGGCAATCAATTATGTAAAAAATGGTTCTTGGGATAGCAGTAAGGTTAAGCTCATTGCCGGTGATTGGTCACAGGCGGTTTATGCAATGCGTCAGGATATGACATATAAGGTACTTGACCAGGCTGTCATCAGTGATGCAAGCGGTAAGATTTTGTACAATCTTGCTCAGCAGGATATGGTTGCTCTTAGATGTGTAATGCGTCTTGGCTGGCAGTTGCCTAACCCAGTTACACAACTCAATAGTACTGATACACGCTATCCGTTTGCAGCTCTTGTACCTGCAGCTGATACTGAACATTCAGGTGGTTAATTATGCTCGAACTCGAAAAAGGCATTAACAGCTATTTAAATCTTGATGAAGCAAATGAGCTTATTGACGGTGTTGATACAACAGGAAAATGGCGTGAGCTTACAGACGGTGAGCGAAAGCAATATCTCGTACTTGCAACAATACATATTGACAGCCTTATGCTTACATCTCGAAAACATAGTGCTGAACAAATTCTACAGTTTCCAAGAGGCAGACATACGGAAGTACCAAGAGCTGTATTGCTGGCACAGGCTCTCGAAGCACTTACATTATCTGATACACAAGCAATGCAAAGAATTTCTTTGCGTGAACAAGGTGTAACTTCAATTAAGCTTGGCAATACAAGTGAAAGCTATTCAGATAATTTAAATTCATCTTCTAAGCAAAATAATGAACTTAAAAGTAAGGTCGCAATGTCGCTTATGCGACCGTATATGCTCGGTTCGGCGGTGATGCTATGAGCTTGTTTACTCCATACTTTAAGGATAGCATTTCTGTACAGAATTATATTGGTGTCAATGATTTTGGAGATAGTCAATACAGTTCTGCAACGGATATGCTTTGCCGAGTAGAGTATAAAACGCAGGAAACTCTTGATTCTAAAGGCAATAAAGTGATAAGCACAGCAACTATTTATTCAGATGAAGTTATACCTCCGCTTAGCATAGTCTTTGTAAATGATACAAAATATACAGTTAAATCCTGTTCGCCTATTACAAATCTTATGGGTCAGCTCGACCATTATGAGATTATGCTGTGAGGTGATTGCATGGCAAAACGGCGGAATATACCAAAAAGTGAATATCTCAAGGGTCTTAATGAAGCTGTCGATAACATTCAGGAAGCTGTTGATAACTTAGAACATGGCTCTGTTGTTGGGCTTGCTAATGCACTACTTTATATAGCGACAGAAAGTCAGCAGAGAGCACCTGTTGATACAGGCGACCTGCGTGGCAGTGTTGAAGTAAAAATCGACGGAGAACAATATGCACACGGCGAAAAAAGCGGTGGTGTAACTATTACAAGCACACTTCCTGATACAGCGACAAAAGGTGAGGTTTCTTACAATACCAAATATGCTGCTAATCAGCATGAACATACAGAATATGACCACCCGAAAGGCGGTCAAGCTAAGTATCTTGAATCTGTACTTGTTGAAGAAAAGGACAGGATACTCAAGCTTATTGCTGATGGAGCTATAAATGAAATGATGAAATAGATAGGAGAATTTATCGCAGATTTTATAAACAAAATTTTTAATATGGACTGTGTTGCGGGTATGAGTATGTATCCTGATAAAAGTATAGATATGATACTCTGCGACCTGCCATATGGTGTAACTGATTGCAGATGGGATAGCATTATCCCTTTTGATTTATTATGGAAACAGTATAAACGCATTATCAAAGATAATGGTGCGATAGTGCTGACTGCTTGTCAGCCATTCACAACAAAGCTAATATCAAGTCAGCCAAGATTATTTCGCTATTGTTGGTACTGGATTAAAAATATGGTAACGGGATTTGCTTTCAGCAAATTTCAGCCCTTACGCTGTGTTGAAGATATATGTGTATTTTATAAACACGCTCCCACCTATAATCCTCAAGGTATTATTGTTCACGATAAACCAATTACAAGTCGTGGACGAAAACAAGGCAATAAAGAGTGTGTATATCGTACAGGTAGTCTTCAAAAAGATACAGTTACTTATGTAACGAATTATCCTCGTCAAATACTTAATATTCCTTGTGAACGAGGGCTTCATCCAACACAAAAACCTGTTCGGCTATTTGAATATTTGATAAAGACATATACGAATCCTAATGAACTTGTTCTTGATAATTGTATGGGCAGTGGCACAACAGCTGTTGCGTGTATAAATACAGGGCGAAAGTATACAGGTTTTGAGTGGGATGAGGAATATTATGAAGTTATCAAAGACAGACTTGCTAAATTGGGAGGTGATTGAATGCACTATGCTTTAAGAGATTATCTCTTAAATAACGGTTACACGAATGTTTACTGCGATTTTATGCCTGATGTTTCAAAACAGCTTGAAGCAATAAACCTATCGAAATGGGACCATACTGTTGCTGACATCAATGACGGTTCGGGGCTTGCCTACATACAGATACAAGTCCGTCGAAGTACTGCACAAGAAGCATATAGGGTATGCTCAGAGCTGTTTCAAAAGCTCGATAGCGGTACAGAAGAAAGAATTATAAATTTAACAGACGAAAAATTTTGTGTAGCTCGTCCACGCCGAGGTGCGATTATCCTTGAGCGTGGCGAGGGCTATACAACATACTATTGTGAAATTGCTCTATGGGGCGATAACTAAGAAAGGATTTTTATTATGAAGAAATATCTTAAAGGTTTTGCAAATCTCGGATACTTTGGAATCACTACAAATACATCTGCAGCATATGCCTGCGAGCCTGAGCGTACTCTACTTACCGGTGCAAGCTCTTGTGCTCCGACAGATAATAAGACAGACTTTTCTATACCAGCAGATGATGGCGTATGGGATAGTGGTTCAGATTGGACAGATACAACCCTCGTAATCACCGTTGTTGAGGCTGAACTCGCAAATCTTGCTCAGCTTATCGGTGCTGAATTTGATACAGAACTCAAAGAAAGTACATTCGATGAACCTAACGAGGTTGCTCTTACATTCTCAGCACTTCGCAGGGACGGCGGTTATAGACTTTATCGTTACTTCTGCTGTAAATGCACAGGCTATAAGGTTACACACAATACAAAGGGTACAAATAACGACGCTCAGACTTATGAGCTTACATTTAAGTGTATTCCGAGAGAAATTGACCATCTTATCCGCTCTACAAAAGATGTTGATAAGGGTACAGCTCTTACATATATCACAAATATGGAGGGTGCATAATGATAGGGCTGTTTCGTAAAGATAAGAGCATATCTATGAGTATACCAAAATCATATACTCTATATGGCGTTACGATTACAAAGCTTCCTATCGCTAAGTATATCGCTGTACTTCGGGAGATTAACGACCTTCCATCTCTCCTACTTGGTGAATTATTGCCTGATGACGGTAATCTGGTTGATTTGCTTGAAAATCTACAAAGCTTTGACCGCAAGACTATACTTTCGCTTTGTGGCAGATTGCTGAAAGTCGTTCCTGAGGAATTTTGCAAGATTCTTTCTCAGTTGCTTAATATTCCGGAAGAGCGTCTGCTCGATGTAAATTGCAAAAATCCACTTTCGCTTTCAGAACTCGCCGAAATTATCGAGGCATTTTGGAAAGTTAATGATATGTCGGATTTTTTAATGACCGTGCAGAGCCTGAGCAGGAGAGCAGCTCCGACACGGTCGAAAGCGAATACTGGCTTCAGCGATGGCTCGCAATAGCTCAAAGCGTAGGAATAAGCAAAACCGAAATGCTCGAAAACTATTATTACGATGAATTTATCGCTATGCTCGATGCCTATAACGATATGCACCGCATTGATTTTGAGAGTGAAAGTGGAAAGGAATATTATGCTGATGATTTTTAGTTAATCTATATCTGTTTCTTCGATTATTCCATTTCTTTTAAGCCGTTCAAGTTCTTCGTTTACAATATTTGAAATATATGAAGTATCAATATCAGATTTTTTCTTTTTATCAATTTTAGGTATTGTTTCATTTACTTTGTCTTTTATTTGATTTGTATCAGATTTAATTTTATTTTGATGTTTTTTTCTCGGACGATAAATATACCCTTTTGATTTTTTATTTTCAAGGTCTGAAATCATATAGTCTATATATGCAATGCTTGATTTGTCAACATGTTCATTACCGAAATAGTCCTTATACTTTTGTCCATAATATGGGCTTGATTTGAAATTATATAGTAAGTCTAAACCCTTATCAATCATATTTAATTTAACATAAGTTTTAGCTAAATGAACACAAATTAAATCTGATGAAGGCTCAAGTTTATAAGCAATCTTAAAAGCTTTTTCAGCTTCCTTTAATTGAACATCCGCTAATAGTAATAATCCATACTGATAATATGACCATGGATTTGGGTCTTTATCAATGATTTGTTTAGCAATTTTTATTGCTTGAGGGCGAAAAGCCACAGGGAGATTCTTACAAGCCCTTAACGATATTTCAAGGGCTTCTATGTCATCAATATTTTGACATAATTCAAGTGCAAATTTGGAAATTTCATTAACGCACTTATATATAGGTCTTCCTGCACAAATTTTAATTAAATCTGATTCTATATCTTTTGTTACATTATTTCCTGTGCTCATCCCTAAAGAATCAAGTAAATGTTTAGCACGCTTTACTTGATATTTTTCATATTCGGTCATGTGTAAAATTCCTTTCATGATATATTTTCACTTAGTTTATCAAAAACTTATACATTTTTCAATAAATTACTAATATTTCAGAATAGAGGTGGTTTGGTGGCAGAAGAAATAGATGTAGGTAAAATTGTTGCTGAAATAGTGCTTGAAACAAAACAGGCTCGTGAAGATGCAGATGGAATTCAAGAACAGCTTAAAACTCTTGGAGATAGAGTAACAAAACCTAAAATAAAGCCAGAACTTGATGATATGTCTATTAGCTACTTACAAGGTTCGCTTGAAAGTCTTGGTATATCAGCTGAAAAATCAGCAGATATAATAAAAAATGATTTTAAAGGGCTTATTGACAAAGATACTTTTAATGCTGCAATAGTACAACAATACAGCACAGCTTTAGAGGATTTATCAGAGAAAATAGAAAATTGCGAAACTCAAAAAAGAGCATTTTCTGCAGTTAATGATACAGAAGGCATAGAACGCACAAGTAATGCTATTGAACAGCTAAATCAGATGTATACAAAAACTCAAACTCAGCTTGATAGCTATGTATCGTCTATGTTAAAAGTTGTACAAGCAGAAAATGAAATCAATGATTTATCAGGTGTATCCTTACCAGATGTAGTTACAGAAAAGGTCACTTTAAATGCACAATCATATGCTGATACAATAGATTATATACGAGATGTTTTGAACAATCTTGGAATATCAGGTGAAAAAGCTGAGCAAATTATATCATCTTGTTTTCAGGATGTAGATAATCTTAAAAAATATCAGAATAATCTTGAAGTGTTATCAAGCAAAATTGAAACTGCTCAAAAGCAATATCAAGAACTTGCAAAAGCAAAATTGTTAGCAGAAAAACAAGGTAATACATCAGAAATTGATAAGATGACTGCTGCAATGGATAAACAGGCAAATACAATCAAGTCGCTTGAAGCTCGCTTTGAAAATACTTATACTCAAATGGACACTGTTGTCAAAAAGAATGTCAAAAGCTATGAAAAACAAACCGAAGCTGTGCAAAAATCTGCTAAAAAGCAAGATGAGCTTAACAAAAAATTAGCAAACAATCAAGCAGGTAAAAATTTTGCTGGTGCTATTAATCTTGCTACTACTTCTTTAAGAACATTTAATAGTATAGTACCTGATGCAGTTAGTGGTATAGGAGAAATTATCACACAGGTCAATGCTGCAAAAATGGCTATGACGATGGGAGCTTCCGCTGCACTTTCTTGGGGAACTGCAATTGTTGCAGGAATTGGTATCGCTGCAAATCTAATTATTAATATAATACAGAATGTAGTTGATGCTGAAAATGAAGCTCGTCAAAAAAGTATAGAAGCACAAAAGAGTACTGCTAAAAATTATATACAGGATGTACAAGATGCAAAAGCAGCGTTAGATGAAAAAGAAGCAAGCACAGAAGGTGAAATAGGTTTAATCAAGTCACTTGCAGGTGAATATGAAGAACTGAGAAGTAAAACTAATCTTACAGTAGAAGAACAAAAAGAGCTTGATAATATTGCGAGTCAGATTGCACAAACAATGAATACAACAACACAAGCACTTAAAGACCAAAGTGGTGCGTATAAAAGTTTATCAGTTGATGTAGAAAAATATGTTAAGCAATTAAAAATAAAATCTGAAATTGAGAGCACAGAAAATGTTCTTAAAGAAGCATATAAAGTTGAATCAGAAGTATCACAAGAAGATGTCAAAGCGGCTTGGAAAGCATATTATGACGATTACGGAGAAGAGCTCTGGCAACAAATAAGGGATACAAGTAAATATCATGATATGGCTCGTGAAGGAAAAGTTTTAGATAAATATAGTGCATTGCGTAACAAAGAACTTGTTGATACTGTTGCTGGCGATTGGGATAAACTAAAAAGTTTGGAAAATACTTACTCTGACTTATTTATTCAGCATGATCAAGCAGTGGGAACAATAGAAAAATATGAAGAAAAATTAAAAAATCTATATAAAGAATTAGATAATTCAGATGACAAAACGGAGGAATACTCTAATACTGTATCAGAATTATATTCTAATATGTCCGACCTTTCTTCCGCTTATAAGACTGTCAGCGAGGGTAGCGAGCTTGATGCAAACACACTGCAAAGCCTTTGTAAACAATATCCATATTTGGCAAAATATATCAGCGAGACTGGCGACTTAACCCTCGGAAACGGCGAGAAAATCAAAGAAATCTATGAGAATGAAAAAAAGCTGCTTATTGAAAAGCTGACAGAGAAAAAGAAAGAGCTTGAACTTGAAATGAAAAGTTCAAAAGATAAAGATAAAGTTAAAAAAGACCTTGCTCAGATTAATGCGGAGCTTGAAATCTACAAAAACTTACAGA
>OBJG01002596.1_pt1 | contig 10832 bp, 8 predicted proteins | sample 1517941 | NCBI WGS metagenome assembly OBJG01 (sample SAMN04571712, study PRJEB22368) | human gut metagenome | biome: human gut; material: stool | host: Homo sapiens | place: Luxembourg | collected 2012-09-21
TTTGGCTCGTAACTGTGAAGGTACTGAACAGTTACGACATATTTATATTAAAATGTCTCTCCCAACATTACCTGTAAACAGTTATAAATCATCTGCTTTTCCACTAAGAGATTTAAAAAATGTTTGTATCTTTTCTCCGTATGAATTATAATAGATATAACAATTGCCATTCAAACAAGGAGGTAATCTATCATGAAGAAAAATGTTCAGCGCTTACTAACAATCAGCATTCTGACTTCTATGACCGGTGCTGGTATTTTTGCTATAAATAAACTGATCAACGCTTCCGCTGTAATCCGCAATGCGTTGCATAATAAATCTCAGTATTTCTACGACTGGAAATTTGGACGTATTCATTACACGATTGAAGGTTCCGGTTCTCCACTGTTACTTTTACATGATCTTTCCCCTGCAAGCAGCTCTGTCGAATGGAAATTTCTCAAAAAGCAGCTTGCAAAAGACCACACAGTATACTGCATGGATCTGTTGGGCTGTGGATGTTCTGATCGTCCGAAAATCACTTATACAAACTTTCTTTATGTTCAGTTGATCACCGATTTTATCAAAGCTGTCATCAAACAGCCAACGGATGTACTGACCAGTGGATTATCCGGTTCTTTTGCTGTCATGGCATGCAAAAATGATTCATCCATTATCCGCCGAATCATGATGATCAACCCGGAAGATCTCGCAGTGTTGAATCAGATTCCTGACAGACAATCCAAAGCATCTAAATTTCTGCTTGAACTTCCTCTGATCGGTACTTTGGTTTATAACATTCTGAATTCCCGTCCAAATATTGATCTGGCATTTACCGAAAAGTATCTTCATAACCCATTTCATGTGGATACAGAACTGGAAGATCTCTATTATGAGTCCTCGCACCTGGAAAATGGTGCCGGAAAGTACTTGCTCGCGAGCATTACCGGGAAGTATATTTACTGTAATATCAGTCACGCATTGAAGACCATTGACAACAGTATCTATATTCTGGAGGGTGATTCTGAACCCCGTGCCAGAGAAAGTGTTGCTTTATATACTTCTATTAATCCCGCAATCGAATCCGAGATGATAAAAAGCACCAAACACCTGCCTCAGATAGAAGCACCCGAACAGGTACTGGAAGCTGTTAACATCTTTTTTGCCTCATAAATTCTATTGTCCAATGCTAAAATATCCAGTATATTGTTTCGTAAATAACTGTATCCTACGCGAATGATACAGTTATTTCGAAAACGATATACTATTTTTAAAGAAAAAGCAAGAATATTCGAAAAGGTATTCTTGCTTTTCTGTCGTTTTCACTGCTTTCATTTTATATTTTCCTGAAAGTTTACATAATATTTTTGTTTTTACCACATTCCCTGCCAATTTTTAATTTTTTCTGTCGATATTTTTTCAATCTTCTAACGTTCCAAAATCCCTTTAAAATCAACGGTTTTCCCATCTTTTTCACCTGTTATTTTGTTGACATGCTTACACTGTTATTATATTATAATAGGTACAGCACTTTTTTGTTGGTTTATGTGGAATTTCGTCGCATCATGGCATAGATACATATGTTTTTACATTCAACTGATATCTATTTTACTGATTACTTATATCATTTACACACGATTTTCCATGCAAAACAGTGCCCGACAGACGGTATCAAGAATGTATATGCCTTTCTTAAACGATCTGAAAATCTTACCCGCTAACCCAGCGCAGAATTTTTTTCTGCACACAATTTCATTATGCTTACATCTGCAAATACAAAAGGAGTTTTATGGTTTTTTCGAGCTTATTTTTTGTTTTTTTCTTTCTGGCGTTAAATCTGATCGCCTATCATTTTGCTGATGGTATTAAGCGGAAAAATATGGTTCTCCTCGGTTTTTCTCTGGTGTTTTACTCCTGGGGAGGACCGAAATATCTTCTGCTTCTGCTCAGCATGGTCTTTGCCTCCTGGCTGTTCGCCTTATTGATTGATCAGTACCGGGAAGAAGGACTGAGTAAAATATTTTTGATCTGTGACTGCGTATTTATGTTAGGTCTGCTTTGTATTTTCAAATATCTGACTTTCTTTTCATCCATCACAAACACGATCTTCCATTTTCCAAAAGAAATTCCTCAGATTGCTCTGCCAATCGGTATTTCTTTCTACACTTTCCAGCTGCTCTCTTACGTCATCGACGTATATCGCGAGGAAGTGGCACCACAGCGCAAATTCGTAAATCTGCTGCTGTATGCTTCCCTGTTCCATCAGTGTATCGCCGGACCAATCGTTCGTTACCAGCTGGTTGCTGATGAGATTGAGAACCGTAAAGTGAAAACGGATGAATTATACAGGGGTATCAAACGTTTTACCATTGGGCTTGCCAAAAAAGCTATTCTGGCAAACGGCTGTGCATCTGTAGCAGATACCCTGGTTCCAACACTCGCCAAGGACATCACCGAGATTCCTGCAGCCGGTCTGTGGATTGGTATGTTGTTCTATGCATTGCAGATTTATCTTGATTTTTCTGCCTATTCCGATATGGCAATCGGTATGGGGCTTATGGTCGGTTTTCACTACGACGAGAACTTTAATTACCCGTACATCTCCGGTTCCATTAAAGAGTTCTGGAACAGATGGCATATTTCCCTCGGAACCTTCTTCCGTGATTATGTCTATATTCCGCTCGGTGGTAATCGAAAAGGTGCCCGCAGACGTACCATCAACCTGTTAATTGTCTGGGGACTTACCGGATTCTGGCACGGAGCCAGCTGGAACTTTATTTTCTGGGGACTGTATTTCTTCCTGTTCATCTACATGGAGAACACCTTCCTCCCACCTTCCGCGCTTTGTGAGCCATCTGTATGCCATGGTCGTGGTTTACTTCGGATGGGTGCTGTTCCGCTGTGAGTCTCTGGGTAATCTTGGAGCTATCTTGAAAGGAATGTTTGGTCTGAACCACAACGGTTTTATCGATCTTTCGACCTCTGTTCTTTTCCAGAATAATCTGTATCTGCTGATTTTCTGTATCATCGCTTCCACACCGTTGCTGAAAAATATAGGCACTTACATCAAACGACTTGACCTTGTGCATTACCGGATTCCTTATCTGACCTACGCATATGAGATTGTAATACCTCCTGTATTGCTGATTCTTTCACTCCTTGCGCTGGTCGGAAACAGTTACAATCCATTTTTATACTTCCAGTTTTAAAGGATCTGTCTGAACATGAATACAAATAAAAAAGAAAAATTTATTAATAAAAACAATGCCGTCCACAAGCGATTCTGGCAGATCGGAATCCGAACCTTCTTCGTGTTCCTTTTTGTGATCGCTTTTATCGGACTTCTGCTTCCTCTTAGACCGAAAGAATCGGAACTGGAGAAGCGTGAACTTTCCAAATTCCCGAAACCAACTGTTTCTACCGTGTTAAACGGCGAATTTTTCTCCGATATCAGCACCTGGTACGCGGATACGTTTCCGTTCCGTGAGACACTGATGAGCGCCAATGCCAAGATGAAAAAATTCTATGGTATTACGACACAGGAAATCTATGGTGATGCTGCACAGGGTGATGAAATTCCTGACGCGGATGCCGAGATGGAAACCACCCCGACGCCAACACCGGAAGAAGATGACATTCAGGAAGAAGATGGAACCATCCATGCCGAGCCTGAAAGACTGGGAAAAATCTATATCGCTGATAACCGAGGTTTCGAACTTTACGGCTTCAGCGGGCCGGGGCAGACGCTTACATCAACATGATGAACTCTGCTGCCACCCAGTTAAAAGATATCGCAACCATTTATGATATTCTGGTTCCTACCAGTATCGCAGTCAATATCGATCAGGAAAATCAGCAGAAAGTCGGCTCCAACAGCCAGGAAGACACATTCGCTTATGTAAACGGACATCTGGATGCTTCCATCAACCAGGTAGCTGTTCTGGATGCCTTAAAGAATCATAACAGTGAATATCTTTACTTTAAGACGGACCATCACTGGACCGCTGACGGTGCCTACTATGCTTACAAAGAGCTGATGAAAGCCAAAGGCATGACGCCTTCTCCTCTGACCGATTACACGAAGAGCGAATATCCGGGATTCGTCGGTTCCTTCTATCAGTACAGTAATCAGTCTGAAACACTGAAAAATAATCCGGATACGGTTGTTGCCTACACACCGACCTGCAACGATCTGACTTACACCAATACAGATGGACAACAGGTATCGGGATATGTAGTCTCAGATGTAACGAAGTACTCCGAAGCCAACAAATATCTGTGCTTCATCTGCGGTGATCAGCCGTACGAACGCATCGATAACCCGAACATCACCGACGGATCATCCTGCGTAGTTATCAAGGAATCTTACGGTAACGCTTTCGTACCATTCCTGGTCAACAGTTACCAGACCGTACACGTTGTCGACTACCGTTACTTCAGTGGCAACCTGGTCGATCTTGTAAAAGATAACAATATTCAAGATGTTATTTATGTCAATAACGCAAATGCACTGATTGAAAGCGCAGTAAAGAACATGAGTCGTATTATCAGTTAAATCAGTTCAATCAAAATCGGTCCACCGGACCAACTATTGATATGCAACGCAATAAAAAAAGAAACCATCCGGTTTCTTTTTTTATTTTATGTTTTGTTACAACTATTTTTCACCTTCGGTCAGTGTCAGGAACGTATCGATCAGATCTTTTACATTCATTTTATTAACCAGACCGCAGTTTCCATCCTGATCTTCCATCACATAAAAACTGGAATCTCTTGGCGTGTAGGAGATCGTGATTTCACTTCCATCTGTTCCGTAATAGGAAAGTGTAAGTTCCGCGTCGCCTTTGTTTGTATTTTCTTCCAGACGGCTCTGGCATGTCATACCTGCCGCTGCCCGGTAGAATGCGGTGAAAGCATCACTGTCTGCTTCCTGATCATTCACATAGTAAGTGGTCACGGTCTTTGTCTCTTCTTCGTCTGCGTCCTCGCTGTCCGCATCTGCATCAGCGTCTGTGTCTTTGCTCTCACCCTTCTCCACTTTTTCTTCTGTCACAACCCGTTTCAGCGTATAAGTGGTTCCCTGATAGGTCACATCCAGATGATCCAGATCACTGATCGTCATCGAATCAATCGATGTTTTCCAGTAATCAAATGCTTTTCCGTTCAGTAATGTCTCCAGAGATGCCTGGGAAATTCCGTGAAGTTCACTGGAATCGCCCAGTCTCACGTAATAATTTCCATCGGTTTCATTGACATTTCCCACATACAGAACCAGTTCTTTGTCCTCTGCCTGTGTGGTCGTTTCACTGGAATCTTCTGTATCGTTCGTATTTGCCTCAGAATCGCTTTCTGTGTCGTCTGTGGATTCTGCTTCCACTTCTTCGGTATAATCGACTGTGAGGGTCATTTTCGGCTTCTCAAGGCCATATGCTTCCCAGTCCGTACAGTTGTAGTTGTAATATCCGGCAAAACTAAGGCCGGCAACGGTACTTTGCAGGGTTCCCACCTGCGTGGAATCCGCTTCCTGTTTCTTGTTATCCTCTTCCTGGACATACCAGCCTGTAGAAGACTTTCCGTTATTCGTAACCGTATACGAATTGTTGTCTTTTTTCACAACAATCTTGCTGATCGTTGAAGATGTGATGGTTGGATAACTCTCACTTTCTGCATAATTGTACAGGCCGCCTGAAAAAGTGCTTCCAAAATCCGTACTGGTCGTATACACGGTTGAAGCATCATCATTCAGACAGATATACGTATTACCGGTGGAACTGTTCTTGTCACCAACTGTAATCTTTTCGCTGCTTCCGTCTGTTTTTACCACCTCGATCACATTGGTCGGAACGTCCAGACCGTATTCTCCCGGATCCTCCACATCCGTCAGGGTACGATCCGCTTTGACGGATGCCAGACAGGATACTACGCTGTCTACTTTCGAAGCATCCACCGGAAAATCCTCCTGACCTTCCAGTGTCCAGCTGTCTTCCGCTTTTTGGAAGGTGACTGTTTGATCCCCCGCCTCAAAAGTCAATGTGCTGATATCATCACTGGCGATTGCCGCCACTTCTTCCTCCGTGGTCTCTTCTTCCGTTGTCTCTTCCTCACTGCTGTTCGCTTTTAACAGTGCAAAATAACACACGCTCAAGACACACAGAAGAACAACCCCCGCAAGAATTACAAATAAGCCCCTTTTTTTCTTCATTACTGTTTTCTCCTCTTAAACCAGATCACCGTACCGATCAGCAGAAATACCACCGGGATCACACCGCACACGATGATACTCCAATATGCCGCATCAAACTGTGGAACAGTCAGATAACTCATGGTCAGGCTCTTGCTCGTCACATCGATGACCGGTGCATCGTTTTCACACATCCAGCCCAGCGCTGCCAGCACCAGATCCGTATTGCCTCCGGATACCTGCTGATCGGTAGCTTCGTCCAGAAGGCTGGCACAGCCGAAACACACCAGCTGTGTGGTATTATCATCATCCACCTGCTCGGTTACAGAAACACCAACCTGGAAACTGCCTTCTTCATCGCTGTCTTCTTTCTCATATGTGGTCATATTCTGTACATCTGTCTTTATATACGCTTCGTCAGATGTTGATAACAGAGAAGAAATCTGCAGCGTATCACGGTAATCGCTCAGTGTTTTTACCGGCTGTGAGATCGGTGCCAGCACATAGCGGTTGTTACTCTTAATGTCGGAAGTAATATCAGAACTGTCAATAGTCGGAACAATATAGTACGGTCTCTGCATAATGTAATGTCCGGTATCTCCCTCCATGATCACACCGTCCCCTGTGGTTACACCGTAATTTTCCAGTACACTCTTCAGATTCGGCATATCTGTTCCGGTATATTCTGTAAAAATCATCACTTTTCCGCCGGCTTCCATGTAGGTAATGATCTTTTGTGTTTCTTCTTCAGAAAGATCTTTCTGCGGTGCCGCGATCAGCAGGCATCCGGTGTCCTCCGGAACCGCATCCTGTGTCAGCAGATTCAGACTCTGTACATCATAATTAGCTTTCTGCAGGCTGTCTGTCAGACTGCTGTTTAATTCCAGTTCCTCATGACCTTCCAGCGTATATATTACCGGCAGATTCTCGGAAGTGACATAAGAAATCGCACTGTCAATCTGTCCTTCCCCGTCAAACCCTGTAGTGTTGGTCTGGTAGGTTGTATAATCCATTTCTGTTTCATACAGATCGCTGTAACTGATCACCTTACTCTTCTCCCCTGCAACCACGATCAGACTGTTATCTGCCACATCATCGCTGGTATACTGTGAAGTAAAGTTCGGATATAACACCGGGTCTTTTTTCTCTACTTTAATATGTTTGGACTCCTCTTCGTATCTGGTCAGCATTTTTTCCAGTACCGAGTCTTCTTTTCCTGACTGTACGATATGGTAGATCGTAACATCCGTGTTCATATCTTTCAGATACTTCACTGTCGTATCAGAGATCGTATACAGCTTCTGGGTACTTACATCCACCTGGGTATATTTTTCCGGAATCTGTCCAACGATCAGGTTTATAACGACCAGCACCGCGATCACAATAGCAGTGATTCCCATACTGTAAGAACCGTTTTTCAGGGATTTTTTATCGATGCTTCCCATTCCTTTGATGGTGCTTCCCGCCGATTTTAATTTCTTTTTGATATTGATTTTCATTCTTCCAGCCTCCTAATTCCATCTTCTCTTGGTAATGGTCTGAACCGTAAGAACCAGGAAAATAATGATCACAGACAGGAAATATACCACTCCCTGCAGGTCCAGAATACCGTTGGTAAAGTTATCAAAGTGACTGGTAATATCGAAAACAGACAGGAATTTCTGAATACTTCCCTCAAATAGTGTGGATTTTACCACATAGGTGATGGCAAGTGCCGCTTCTCCTGCGATACCGATAACTGCTGCGATCCACAGATTCCGGATCATATGGTATATCCACACAGCAGCCAGCAGCACCAGAAGCATATAGCACGCCAGAGACGCCATGGAACTGTCCGGGATCAGAGATCCGATACCCGTGATCATATAACAGACAAACAGTACGATAAAGGTTACGACTGCTGCAATGACCGGATTTTCTGTAACGGAGGACCAGAAGACTCCGACTGCGATCTGGGCAAATCCAAGAAGGGCAAACCCGAGCACTGCCGTATATGCCATCGCATAAGATACGGTACCATATTTTCCCATGATCATCGGGTACAGACAGATGATCAGTACCGGGATCGCATAAACCGTAGCTACTGCCAGAAACTTTCCAAGAACAATCTCACTGACTGATACCGGAGCTGTCAAAAGCAACTGATCAGTCTTCTGTTTCCGTTCTTCTGCAATCGTTTTCATCGTCAGAACCGGCACCAGAATCAGAAAAATAAAGGTAACGGCACTTAATGTGGTTCCAAATAACGGGTAGGCATTCTGCAGGTTATAGGCAGTAAAATAGATGCCTTCCAGAAGCAGAATGAAAAATATAAATACATATCCGATCATAGAGGTCAGATAACTTTTTACTTCTTTCTTATAAATTGCTTTCATCATGAGCCTCCTGTTCTGTTTCATTCTCTTTTTCCGTATCTGTACCAGTCTCATCTTCCGGTGCAGACTCCGGCTTGGTGTCTTGTTCATCCGGAACAGGGGCTGTTTCGTTCTGTGTCAGTTCAAGGAAGATGTCTTCGAGGGATACTTTCGTAAACTGCATATTCAGGATCGGCATCTTGGCTTCTGCCATCATATAAAACAGTTTTTCACGGATATCCGTCTTTTCTTCTGTTGTGATCACCATACTTACTGTTTTTTCGTTTTCTCCCGGTTTCCACTCTAATTTTTGTATTTCTTCTACGTCGCGCAACATTTTTTCAACATCCTGTTTTTCTCCTTTTACGGTAAGCTCCAGGGTGTTGCTTCCCAGTGAATGGTTCATCAGGTTTTCTGTGGTATCGCTCGCAACCAGTTTACCGTGGTTGATGATCATGATGTAATCACATACAGCACTTACTTCTGACAGAATATGAGAACTTAGTATAATGGTATGTTCTTCGCTGAGTTTCCTGATCAGTTCACGGATCTCAATGATCTGTTTTGGATCAAGTCCTACGGTTGGTTCATCAAGGATGATGATTTCAGGATAGCCGAGGATCGCCTGGGCAAGTCCTACCCGCTGTTTGTATCCTTTTGACAGGTTTTTGATCAGACGGTTTGCCATCGCGGTGATGCCTGTCAGTTCCATGACCTGTTCGATCTGGGTTTCTCTTTCGTTTTTCGGAACTTTTTTGAGTTCTGCAGCGAACTTCAGGTATTCAGCTACTGTCATATCGAAGTACAGCGGTGGCTGCTCCGGCAGGTATCCGATGCATTTTTTCGCAGCTTCCGGCTCCTCAAGGATGTTGTGTCCGTCAATCAGGACTTCGCCGGATGTGGACGCGATATAGCCGGTCATAATGTTCATGGTTGTTGATTTTCCGGCACCGTTTGGGCCTAAGAAACCGTAGATCTGACCTTTGTCCACGTGAAATGACAGGTGATCGACAGCGGTGTGATCACCGTATTTCTTTACTAAATTCTTCACTTCTATCACAGTTTGTTACCTCCTTTATTGGTATTATTTTATATAAAAAGTGTGATGAAGTTTCGAAATGTTTGTGTTTTCTTTGTGAAATGTGTGTGACTTTGAATAGTCGGACGCTCAAATCCCTCGTATCTTCCCCATATGGCCGGGTCTGCGCTCGGTTTGAGCCTGTAGTCTCAAACACGTGCTCGACAAGCGGCTCATCTGTGGAAGATACGAGGGATTTGAGCTGGGTATTCAAAGCTGGAGAGGAGGTGTATGGGGAACGTTATTGGCTGATATTTATGGGAGCTGTTGGGGACGGAGATTTTTGGCTTTTTAACTGGAGAATAGCTCAGGAAATGTGCGAGTTAAAATGTGTGGTACGGTGTAGACGGAATGTTATGGGGTGACATTTATGGCCTACATTCAGAGTTGATATTTTAAAATCATTTTCGAAAGAATATCTTATATGATTTGTATGAATTTTAGATGCGCGTAGTAGAAGAGTATTCATGGAAGTGATTTTTCTCTGGTCTGTTTTCAGATTTGCATACCTGACGCTTTACATCTGTTCTCTATCTTTATTGTTTCATAGTTATTTTCAGATCCGATCACGGGGTTATGCCTTATTTCAGTTTTCAATTTTATGGTATATAACGTTTTGTTTTCTTCCACCAATTTCTAATGATCTTATTTTTTACTTTTCTCGTATTTTCCCTATATTGGTGTTTTTACTATGTGATCCGATATGTTTGTTGACTTGTGCAAAGAAACCCCGTTTTGAGCCGTTTTTCGGCTTCTCACGGGGTTTTCTTGAGTTCTTTTATTATTTAATCGGTTCTTTTGATGGAAGGCCGGCTTTTCTTGGGAATTTTTTTCCGGTTGGTTGGATTTTTCGGATGACTACGAAGGATCTTTCCATGTCGGTGTCTGCCAGCTGGAATTTTTCGGTTTTTTCCAGGCTGCCGCCAAGGATTTTGATGGCGGTTTTGGCTTCGGTCAGTTCCTCCTGGATTCTGCCGGACTTGTACGGTATGAAGTGACCACCTGTTTTTACATAGGGCAGGCAGTATTCGGATAGCGTACTCAGGTTGGCTACAGCACGTGAGACACACAGATCGAACTGTTCTCTGTAGTCTGCATGACGTGCGTAGTCTTCGGCTCTTCCGTGGATAGCGCGGATTCCGGTGAGACCAAGGGTTTCAATGACGGTGTTCAGGAATTTAACACGCTTGTTCAGGGAGTCGAGAAGGACAATCTCCTGCTCCGGAAAAGCGATTTTTAA